>Ga0193752_1000131_pt1 | contig 98997 bp, 99 predicted proteins | sample H1c1metaG_FD_144924 | JGI IMG/M metagenome (GOLD analysis project Ga0193752, IMG submission 144924) | Soil microbial communities from a riparian zone of the East river system, Colorado, United States - H1c1 | ecosystem: Environmental > Terrestrial > Soil > Riparian zone | place: USA: East River... | reverse complement strand
GTCTTCGAGCCGCAGGTCACGCGCGTCGTGTTCGAAGGTGACAACGGCAATTTCCGCGACGCGCTCGAGCGCATCGCAGATACGCTCGAGAACACCAGGCCGCTGCGCCAGGACGACTTGCCACAGGCGCTGCGCCGCATGCGCGAGATCGCGGGTCTCGCAGTCACCGCAAACACGCGCCGCGACGCCACTACCCGCAATGCCTACGAGCTGGTGGTGAAGTCGGATTTCACGGCGATCGACGGTGTGGTGCGAATGAACAATCGTGGCACCGACCAGGTCGGCCCCGCGTTCCTGCTGGGGCAGGTGTTCGCCAACGGGATGCTCGGCTTTCAGGAAAAGATCGGGCTCATCTTCGCGGCCGCCACCGATCATGACGAATATCTGGGTGGCGGCCTGTTCGTCGACACGCCGCTCGGCAACAGCGGCACGCGTGCCAACGCGCTGCTGTTCAGCTCGCACTCCGCGCCCAACGAGGCGCCGGTCAATCTCGACGACGAATACAAGCGCGCGCGCGCCACCTTCAAGGTGACGCAGCCGCTGCGGCAAGAGTCGACGTTCTCGCTGAATGCCAGCCTCGGCCTCGAAGCGGACGATCTCACGATCGATCGGGAAGGCGTTGCCATTCGCGAAGATCGCCTGCGCGTCGTTGAGACCGCGCTGCGCGGCGGCTTCCGCGCCGGCGCGATGCAGTATTCCGCGAGCCTGCAGCTGCGCAAGGGCCTGACGGCGTTCGGCGGTGGCCTGCAGGCGCCCGATCTCGTCGACGACCCGCGCCGCGCGGATTTCCTGATGACGCAATTATCGGCGACCGCTTATCGCCGCTTCGCCGACGCGTGGTCGCTGCGCTTCGATCTGTTCGCGCAGCATACCGGTTACGTGTTGCCCGACAGCGAGCGGTTCAAGATCGGCGGCGATCGACTCGGGCGCGGTTTCGAAGTCGCGGAGATTGCGGGCGATCGCGGTCTCGGCGGCAAAGTCGAACTGCGCCACGATTTGCTGAACACGGAATCCTTCATCGGCCGCCTCTCGACCTATGGCTTCTACGACATCGGTTCGGCCTGGAAGCAGGATCAACCGGGCCGTGAGTCCGCGGCAACTGCAGGTTTCGGCCTCGGCCTGCAGGGCTCGAAGCTGACCGGGTATCTCGAAGTCGCCGCGCCGATCACCGGACCCGACATCGAAGGTCAGCGTCACGCTTCGGTATTCGCGGAGCTGAGCTACCGCTTCTAACATCGCCGGTTTATAAGGATCGTCCTTCCCACGACAAACAAATGCAGGGGATGACGATGGCCAATCCGATCGAAGAAACCTTCGAGAGCACCGGCGGACTCAAAATTTTCATGCGCTCTTGGCGGCCCGACGGCAAGGCGCGCGGCGTCATCGTTCTGGTCCACGGCTTCAATTCCCACAGCGGGTACTACCTGTGGGCCGCGCAGCAGTTGCTAGCCATCGGCCTCGCGGTCTATGCACTCGACCTGCGCGGCCGCGGCAAGTCCGACGGCGAACGCTACTTCGTGAACAAGTTCGGCGAATATCACGATGACGTGCACAATCTGGTCCAGATCGCGCGCTCCCGCGAACCGGGACTGCCGCTCTACATCTTCGGCCACAGCGCCGGCGGCGTCATCGCCAGCAATTACACACTCGATCACCAGGCGGACCTCGCCGGCCTCATCTGCGAGAGCTTTGCGTTCCAGGTGTACGCACCGGATTTCGCGCTGGCCGTGCTCAAGGGGCTCGCGCACATCGCGCCGCACGCACACGTGCTGAAACTGCCGATACCGGACTTTTCGCGCGACCCGAAAGTGATCGAGGCGATGAACAACGACCCGGCCATCGCGCACGAAGTGCAGCCCACGCTGACGGTGGCGGAGATGGTGCGTGCCGACGAACGCCTGCTGCGCGACTTCGCGCAATTCACGTTGCCGCTGCTGATCATTCACGGCAAGGCGGACAAGGTCACGAGGCCCGGCGGAAGTCAGCTGTTCTTCGATGAGGCGAGTTCGACCGACAAGACGCTCAAGATGTACGACGGCTACGCCCACGATCCGCTGAACGACATCGGCAAGGAAACGGTGGTGGCCGATATCAGCAACTGGATCGAAAAGCGTTTGTAAGGCGGTGCTGCTCGAACGCATCGACAGTCTCGACCGCGTACTGGAAAAACACGCGCTCGAGCTCGGCCCGGACTTTACTGCGTATCGCAACCACGCCTACCGCGTGGCGAACCTGTGCGCGGCGCTCGCGCCCGCCGGCGACGCGGCGCTCGAAAAGGTCGCGCTGGCCGCCGCATTCCACGATCTTGGCATCTGGACCGCGCATACCTTCGACTATCTACCGCCGTCGATCGGCCTCGCCTGCGAGCACCTGGCGTGTGCCGGTCATGCGGACTGGCGCGAAGACATTGCGGGCATGATCCGCGAGCACCACAAGATCCGCCGTTACCGCGGCGCGGCCGAGCAGCTGATCGAACCGTTTCGCCGCGCCGACTGGATCGACGTCTCGCTCGGCGTACTCTCTTTCGGGTTGTCGCGCGCGCAGCGCCACGCGATTTTCACGAAATGGCCGAATGCCGGTTTCCACAAGCGGCTTGCGCAACTCACGTTGAAACGGATCCGCACGAATCCACTGAGCCCGTTGCCGGTGCTCAAGTGGTAGCGGATCGATCAGCGCTTCGCCTGCACCGCGCGCTTGATCAATAGCGAGACGACCACCGCGGCGAGAAAGCCCAGGCTGGCGTAGAGCTGCGAAGGCATTCCCGGAATGAACGCCATCGAGGCCATCACGATCAGGATTGCTACTGCCGCAACGCCCGCGATGGCATTGGCGGTGGTCTTGCTGCCGGAATTCGCCGCCGCGTTCGCGCTGTACGGGAAGCGGAAATGCGCGACGGCCACGAAAAAATAGACGATCAGCATGATCGCGCCGGTCGCGTTGATGAGGAACGTGAACAGCTTCGACATGAATTCATTGTCGGGCGAGCCACTGCTGATCAGCATTGCGATGAAGCCGAACGCGCTGCCCAACAGGATGGCGCGGACCGGAACCTGGCGCTTGTTGACTGTCGTCAGCCAGCGCGGCGCGTCACCCTTGTCGGCCATCACGAACAACGTGCGCGCCGTGACGTAGACGCCGGAATTCAGGCACGACAACACGGCGGTCAGCACGATGAGATTCATGATCGTGCGCGCGCCGGGAATACCGATGCGTTCCAGCGCCATTGCGAACGGCGAGTTGCCCGACTTGATTTCCGTCCACGGCAGCACGCACAGGATCAGCAGGATCGCGAGCACATAGAAGAGGAGGATGCGCAGCACCACCGACGCCGCCAGGCGCGACATCGTCTTGCCGGACTCGGCGGATTCCGCTGCGGCCACAGTGACGATCTCCGCGCCGCACATGGAAAAAATCACGGTCGTCATGCCGGCGAAGATCGCCGCCAAGCCAAACGGCGCGAAGCCCTGGTGCGCGGTGAGATTGGAGAACTTGGGGCTCGCCGGATTGCCGGCGCCCGACAACCACGCCGCCGCGACGACGATGAACACGATGATCGCGGCCACCTTGATGGACGCGAACCAGAACTCGAACTCTCCGTACGAACGCGCCGACGCGAGATTCACCAGCGTGAGTACGACCATCAGGGCGAGGCCTATTTGCCAAACGGGAATATTGGGCAGCCACTCGGAGATGATTTTGGCGCCCGCGATAGCCTCGATGCCGACGACGATCACCCAGAAGTACCAGTACATCCAGCCGCTGATGAAACCGGCGGCGTCGCCGAGCGAAACACGCACGTACTCGGTGAACGCGCCCAGTCCCGGTTGGTCGAGCGCCATGCGACTCAGTGTCTTGATCACCAGGAACACGATGAGGCCGGCCGAGAGATAGCTGAGCACCACCGCCGGTCCAATGGTGGCGATGGCCGCGCTGCTGCCGACGAACACGCCGGCGCCGATGATTCCTCCGATGGAGATCATCGTGAGATGGCGCGCGCGCAACGATTTCGACAGGCGGGCGGTAGCGGGTTCGGTGACGGAGCTGGCTTTTGCGTTCAAGTTGTTCGTGCCCGGTCCTGATTGCGTTGCGCCGCACGATATATCGAACCGGCACGCGTTACAAAAGGCCGCCCACGCCGCCGCCGGCCATTGGCGGTAGTTAGGAGCCGTCAGGCCGCCCGGATACACACGCCGCGTCAGTCGCGGTGCGCTGCCAGGTCCTTCCCAAGCCTGGTTTTCCGCCCCGCGCAGCAGTCCCGCCACAGGACGACCCGTTCGCATCACCCCGTTTTTAAAGGAGAAATTTCCGTTCGTTAATGAAGTGTGGTCAATTGTTGTCAGATGCGGTAGAAAGCAGTCAAATGCAATCAGGACACCGGTGTCAATTGCAGGACAGAACTGCGGCATCGGTGGCTCGAAGGCTCGGAGGCTTCAGCTCCAATCGGGATCAACAAGGGGGATTTCATGAGAAAGATCGAACACTCGAACGCGTTCGTGCGCCATGTTGCACGCCTCGCGCTCGCTGGCGCCGGATTCGCGCTGCCAGTGCAGATGGCACTCGCGCAGGATGCGGCGTCGAGCCAGGAGCTCGAAGAGGTCGTCGTCACCGGTTTCCGCGGCTCGTTGAACACCGCGCTCGCGCAGAAGCGCAGCGAGACGGCGGCCATCGACGTCATCGCGTCCGAAGACATCGGCAAATTCCCCGACAGCAATCTGGCGGAATCCATGCAGCGCATTCCGTCGGTCGCGCTGTCGCGCGGTGACGGCGGCGAAGGCAAGAATATTTCCGTGCGCGGCCTCGGCCCCACGTTCACGCGCGTGCGCATCAACGGAATGGAAGGCTCGGCGCAGACCGGTTCGAGCGACATCTACGGCGCGGGCAACAACGGCCGCAGCTTCGACTTCAACGTGTTCCCGACGGAGATCTTTTCGCAGCTCGCCGTCCGCAAGACGAGCTCGGCCGACGTGGAAGAAGGTTCGCTCGGTGCAACGGTCGATCTGCGCGCGCCGCGCCCGCTCGATCTCGCCGATGACACCGTGTTTACGCTGACCGGACGCGGCATCTACAACGACGTGTCGGAAGACGTGGACCCGCGCGCCTCCGCACTGTTCTCGAAGAAGTTCGCGGATGGCAAGTTCGGCATCCTGTTGTCGGGCGCCTTCCAGGAGCGACACAGTCGCGAAGTCGGCTATTCGGCGGTGGACGTCCTCGCCGCCAGCGCGAGCGCCAACAACATCGCGGTCACGCCCATGGGCGGACCGGTACCGCCCGGGATCTACCTCCCGTACTGCACGCCCATCGGCTGGACGACAACGGCGCCGAGCCCGGTTCCGGGGACACGTGGCGCGACGGGTACCGATTGCAGCTCGAGCCTCTACGGCGGCGTAAATCCGCGCACCAGCGACCTCGCGGCGTTCACGACCGTCTACAACATGACGAATCCGGCCATTCGTGACGCCGTCTCGGGTGTTCCGATCCCTGGCGGCGGCGCCTTCTTCCCGCGCCTGCCGCGCTACGTGAACTCCGAACAGGACACCGAGCGCACCGGCGGTACGCTCAGCCTGCAATGGGCGCCCGGCGACAACACGAAAGTGTCCCTCGACGGCCTGTACTCGCGCTACCAGGTCGAACGCCGAGACAACTACATCCTCGGTCTGTCGCTCGGCCGAAACCTGACCAACAACGGTCAGCCGATGGTGTCGATCAAGGAAGTCACGTTCGACGACAAGGGCTCTGTGGAGACGGCGACTTTCGACGGCATGGACGTGCGCTCCGAAGGCCTGGTCGATGACTACACCGCCACCTTCCAGCAGGTAAATCTCGACTTCGAACATCAGTTCTCAGAGAGCTTCAAGGTCACGGCTTCGGCCGGACGTTCGCTGTCCGAATGGGGCGGCCCGAAACGCCTGCAGACGTTCATCGATGCCATCGACGTCGACAATTTCACGCTCGACTTCAGCGGCGGCCGCGAGACCCCGCTCATCGGCTTCGGCTTCGACGTCTCGAATCCGGCCAACTTCGCGTACGCGCCGACGCCAGACGGCAACCAGACGGTGGTGGGCGGCTACTCGTTCCAGGGCAAGCCATCGCGCAACGTCACCGCGAACACGTTGTTCGAGCTCGCGGGCGACTGGCAGATGAACGACGCCTTCAAGCTGAAGGGCGGATTGCAATGGCGCCAGAACAACTACAAGAGCAAGAACTCCGGAATCCTGGCTGCGCAGACCGTGACGCAGGCGCTGCCGGCTGGCACAACGCTCGCCGACTACACGCTGACCATCGACGATCTCGACGACAAGTTCGGCTCCGGCGCTCCTTCGAGCTGGGTCGCCATGGATCCGAAGAAATGGGCCGAAGCGTTCAACTTCCCCGACGCGTTCAGCTTCTGCGGCATCGAGTGCGGCGCCAACCGGACCCAGTTGCTCGAGGAGATCACGAGTGCGTTCGCAATGCTGTCGTTCAACACGGAGTGGGGAATCCCGGTGCGTGGTGACGTCGGCCTGCGCTACGTGAACACGCGCCAGTCGGCGGTGGGTTATATCCCGATCGCAGCGCCGATGGGCGCGCCGTTCCCCAACGTCGGCTTCCGCCAGGACGTCGACCAGGAATACCACGACTTCCTGCCCTCGCTGAACATGGTGTTCGAGTTCATGCCGGATCTGCTCATGCGGTTCTCCGTCGCCAAGGTCATGGCACGCGCGGACCTCGGCAGCATCTCCCCGAGCGTCTCGGTCACGGCGACCACGCAGAACGCGACCGTGAACAATCCGCTACTGGATCCGATCCGTGCAAAGACGGCGGATCTCGCGCTGGAGTGGTACTTCTCGGAAGGCTCGCTGCTGTCGGCCGCCGTTTTCTACAAGGACATCGAGACGTACATCCAGCGCGTCACGGGTGACGAGCCGTTCCGCAACCTGGGTGTGCCGGACTCGGTGCTGGCCGGATCGCCTTCCTCTCCGACCGACCTGTTCCATGTCAGCCGCCTGCAGAACACGGAAGGCGGACCGCTCAAGGGCATCGAGCTCAATGCGCAGGTCCAGTTCCGCAACCTGCCGGGCTTCTGGAGCAACACGGGCTTCCTCGCCAACTACACGCACGTGGAATCGACGATTCAGTACGTCCTCACGAGCGCCGCCGGGGTACCGCTGACGTTTACCGAGGACGACCTCGTCGATCTGTCGCCGAACACCGCGAGCGGCACACTGTTCTACGACAACGGTACGTTCAGTGTCCGCACGACGGGTTCGTATCGCGACGCGTTCATTCGCTCACTTCCCGCCTCGGCCGGCAGCGACATCCGCGCGAACAAGGCGAACTTCTTCGTCGATGCATCGGCCTCGTGGAACGTGAGTGACAACCTCACGCTGATCTTCGAAGCGCAGAACCTGACGGACGAGCGCAACACGCTGTTCATCGACCGCGCGCGCGAAGACACGCTGTTCCAGACCGAGATCGGCCGCACCTTCAATCTCGGGGCGACGTTCAAGTTCTGATCGAGTGACTGACAAAGGGCGCCGGAGCGTACTCCGGCGCCCTTTTTTTTTCGAAAGCTGTTTGCGGCTGGGGGACGGAATCTCAGGGAGTGGCTGCGTCGGCTTTCGCCTGGGAATCGAACAGCGCGTCACACTTCTCGAGGGTTCTGGATTTCGACCAGGCGAGGCTCGAACGGCGATCCTTGATGTAGGCACGCAATGAGCGATATCGCTGTTCGTCGCCGGCCATGCAGGAGAACTTCGTGAACTGGTTGAGAACCAGGTCGCTGCGCGGATACTTCCGTCGCAGTCCCTCGAAACCATCCTGGATGCGCTGCCAGTCGGCCTCGCCCGCCGCGAACAGATTGATCTCGTCTTCTTCCATGCTCGAGTACACGGCATAGAGCGCCGCATACCGTTCGTCGGCGTCGAGCTTGCCGCGATGCCGGACCGCCGCATCGTGGATGAAGGTTTCTACACCCTCGACCGAGCCACCCCAGCGCGGCATGAGCGCGCGCATCCGCGCCGAGTAGATGGGTAGATAGTCCGGAAACAGACCGGCACCTTCGTCGAACAGCTTGTCCATCTCCTCGTCCCCGATCTGGCGGTCTAGAGCGGAATTCAATGCGAGCTGATACCAGTATGGATTCGAGGCTGCGCGTCCACGCAGTTCCTCGAGCCCGGCGGCCGCCATTTCATTGCGCGCGCCGAAATACTCCCAGGCTTCCCGGCTGACGGAATTGGAAGTCCCGTGGCCGCGCGCCGACCAGGCCCAATCGCGAAACACCAGGATCTCCGCGAGTTCCGCGCCGGCTGCGTTGTCGACCGACCGACGCCAATCCGACGTCTTGCCCAGGAGGTGGGTGACGTCGTTGCCGCTGTATTCGAACATATCGGCGACGTTGCGGCTGCTTGCGGGAATCAGGTCTTCGAGTGACTGATATTCACCCATCACGAACATTTTTTGCGCGCGACAACCGACTTTCTGCCGCATCCACGGTCCATCGCCCGGCGCATCGCGAACCTGCGGCGCGGCGCCTGCTGCGGGCGGAGGCAGCACGCATTTGCGGGCTCCCGCCGAAAACCAGCTCTTCACTTTCAACACGGGTGCGCTGTTGGCGAGCGCGCGCGGCCGTTGATCGTAGGTCGAACGCAGCGTGAAACGTTGAATCTGGGCTTCCGTCTTGGTCGTCTGCTTCGAAAACTCCGCGACCTGCTGTGCGCGTTCGATGTCTGAATCGCGCGAAAGGGCGCGGACTCCCTCGGCCCAGGCGAGCCGCAGCCGCACGAACTCGCGCAGCATCTCGTGAAGCGGCTTCTCGGCGGGAGAAACCTTCGGAATCTCGCTCGCGAGGCGCGTCCGCGCATCATTCCAGAACGGGATGATCTCTTTCTCGAAACGGTTCGCAATCTCCTCTTCGCTGATGGTTCCGTTCGATGCGCGCCATGCGAGCTCCTGCCACAGTTGCAGATTCTCGGTTTCGCCGCGCACGTACCACGGCCGGGCCAGCATGAATTGTTCGGTGACACTGGTGCGGCCGTGCGCGCCATGCAGGTGGGCGAAACAGGCGCCGCCGACAGCGATCGCAAGGACTGCGCCAGCGATTGTCTGACGCAACGGAAATGCCGACCGTTGTGCACGGTCGATCGGTCTCACGAAAATCCATCCGAACGCCAATCCGCTCAGGAGTCCGCCGACGTGCGCGGCGTTGTCGACGAACGGATTCTGGAAACCGCTGACGAGGTTGAACAACACGAACAGCAGGGTGCTCGGCCAGTACGCGAACGCGATCGAACGCGGTATGCGCGCGCGGGAATTCAACAGCATCGCCAGCAGCGCGCCGACGATTCCGAATATCGCGCCGTCTGACGCAGCGGAAATGCCGACCGTTGCGCAAGGTCGATCGGTCTCACGAAAATCCATCCGAACGCCAATCCGCTCAGGAGTCCGCCGACGTGCGCGGCGTTGTCGACGAACGGATTCTGGAAACCGCTGACGAGGTTGAACAGCACGAACAGCAGGGTGCTCGGCCAGTACGCGAACGCGATCGAACGCGGTATGCGCGCGCGGGAATTCAACAGCATCGCCAGCAGCGCGCCGACGATTCCGAATATCGCGCCGGACGCGCCGATGCTTGCGATGCCCGGGTCCCAGACGATGCGCGTCAGGCTGGCGCAGATTCCGCTCACAAAATACAACAGCGCAAACAGGGCCGTGCCGTAGAGACGTTCCGTCAGCCGCCCGACGTTCCACAGCACCCACATGTTGAGCAGCAGGTGCACCCAGTCGGCGTGCAGGAACAAGGCGGAGATGAGCCGCCACCAGTCTCCGCCGATCGTCAGCGGGCCGAAGTTGGCGCCCCATTGCATCAGCCGCGTCGGATCCGCCGCCGGTTCGAACGATTTGCCCGCGATGATCAACGCGACGAACACCGCGATGTTCGCAAGCACGAGCGCCGGGGCAACCCAGTGGCGACCGCCGATTTCGTCGAGACGCGCATTGAACTCGCGCGATTCCTGCCAACGTCGCGCAAATGTCGCTGTGCTGGTCGCGGGGAGCTTTACGAGCAGCGCCCGGGCGTCGCTTTCACTGCCGGTCTGAAACAGAATCGTGCGCGCAGGGATCAGCCTGCGTTTGATTTCGAATCGTAGCGTCGCGCCGTCGACCGCACAGTTGCGAATGTGGTCTGCATCCACGAGGAACTCGCGAGGCGCCGAGCTGCCGAGCCACGTGCGGTGATTCCCGGCGAGTCGCACTCCGGTGGAAACGACCTCGAGTTCGCCGGGACCGAACACCGGCGAGCGCCGCCGCAGTCCCTGCAGCCAGCCCAGCCAGCCATCTCTGCGCGAGAAGCGGCCCGTTACGGCGCCACCCACGGCATCTTCGTGCGGTGCGACGGCGGCTGCAGTTTCCTCGAGCCGCCGTTCGATCTCTGCCGTGAGGCTCGCGAAATTGCGGGGATAGGCGCGCCTGTCGATGAACCGTTGCAGGTCTTGCAACTGGCTCAGGGAATAGGCGCGAAAGTCGGTACTACCGTCGTTCGGCGCGGAGCTTTCTGCGTCTCCTTCCATACGAGGGATTCTGCACGATCTCGCCTTCCGGTGACTCCCTAAGTGTCTGCTGCGCGACGATTCGCCTGCGGCTACGGCTTCTGCGCCTCGACGGTCTGGTCCCAGCTCTTCGAGCCGCTCGCGCCATCGAGGAACGGCAACGCCGTATCGACCAGCTTCGGCGAGAAGAAGATGTCGTAGTGCGTCTGGTCGGGAATGATCGCGAGGCGGTTCTTCGACATCGTCTCGCGCTGCCAGCCGGCGTCGCGCAGTCCGCCGCCTAACAACTTGTAGAACTCGACGACGTGCTCGGGGCGGTACATGTCGCTGTCGCCGAAGATCAGCATCGTTGGCATCGTCAGCTTCTTCACGTCGGCCGAATAGTCGTAGTGCCCGCGCATGAGATCGCCCATCGCCTGCAACAGGCGCGGAAAGTCGTCGGGCTCGGGCGCGACGGCCACGTACGACTTGTACATGGGCGTTTCCTTCATCTGTTCTGCAAAGCCGGCGTTGATCTGATTCTGCTGCGCGCGGATGTCGGGATAGAAGCCCTGGTCCGAGAAGCCCGCGGACACCAGCGCCAGTCGCCGGACCAGCTTGGGATGCTGTACGCCCAGGCGAAACGCAACGCCGCCGCCGAAGGAGTAACCCAGCACGTCGACCTGCTCAAGCCCAAGCGACTTCACGATCTTCGCGACGTCGTCGGCCAGGTCGATCAGGCTGATCTCGCGTGTCCCTAGTTCGGTGCGGCCATGACCCTGCAGGTCGATGGCGATCACCTGCCGGTGAGCGGTCAGCCCGGGCAGGATGGGCTTGAACATGTCGGTCGAACCCAGGCCACCGTGCAACAGCAGCAGCGGTTCGCCCGCGCCGGTCACTTCGTAGTAGTAGTTGATGCCGCCTGCCTTGGCGTAGCCCTTCTTGTCGTCGGCCTGCGCGGAAAAGGTCGCAAGGGTGAGCGCCGCCAGTGCGAGCACAGAGCGAGTCTTCGACGGAATGGTGTTCATGCTGGGTCCTCAATCGTTTGTTGTGTCGGTGTTCAGTAGCCGAACGGCTGGGGCTGAATTCGACATCGAGGACGGGCTGCTCAGCCGTATTTGAGCTTGAGCGCGAGGACCGTTCCAGCGAGTCCGAGTGTGATTGTGTTGGCGGCGATCATCGGCCCCGAATGGACCACGATTCCATAGGCGAGCCAGAACGCCACGCCAGCGGTGAACACGACATACATGCCGAGCGAGATGCCGCTGGTGTTGCGCGTGCGGATCGTCATGACTGCCTGAGGAATGAATGAGCCGGTTGTGAGCGCGGCGGCGACGTAACCCAGCCAGTCGTTATCCATGGGCAATAGCTCTGAAGAGAAAAAGTGGTGGCCGGGGTCGGAATCGAACCAACGACACGCGGATTTTCAATCCGCTGCTCTACCAACTGAGCTACCCGGCCACTGCTGGAATTCCCCTCGATCGAGGGGCGCGTATTAGACCGACAGGTCCGCGCGTCGTCAAGCAAGACTAAGGATAAGCCATTGATTTGCCGGGCGACGGCAGGTCGCGCTCAACCGGCCGGCGTGCGCTCATAGACGGTGCGGAATTCGAACTTCGGAGCCCGCCCGCCTTCGACGTCCGTCGTGACGATCAACTGCCGGCCACCGTCACCGACCTCGTAGCTGCGCGTCGCGACCGGACCGTCCGTCACGTTGTACTTGACGATGAAATCGCTGCCCTTCCAGCCGGAGACTCTCTCGGCCGTTCCTCCTTTGACGGACGCCACGACTTTTTCGCCGTAGACGAAGGTGGTGGACACGCCGTCTGCCTCGAGTGCCAATTCCTGCGGCGCTTGTTTGATCGTGAGCGATGCGGGCTGGCTCAGAAAGTCCGGCAGCACGGGGTTGCCGCCATGCGAACCACGGCCGCCACCGTAACCACCGCCGCGCGATGTGCCGCCGCCGCCGGAGGGCATGCCCATGCCGCCGCCCATTCCGCCACCCATGCCACCGCGATGATGGCGCGAGCTGCCGCCTTGGCCGGACCGGCGTTGCTGACGCATCACCCCGTTCGGATCTTCACTGAGCGCCTGGTCGAGTTTCCAGTCGCCGGTGAGATTGGCCGTACGCGGAGGTTTGCTGCCGAGCGAAGCGCAGCCCGCGAGCAGCAGCGCGATGGCGATCCCAAGAGCGGCAAGATGAATGTGAGCAGAGAAGCGCAGGCGCGCGAAACGGCTGAACGTGTGCATATGGATTCGCCTGTCGTGAGAATGATCGGCCGCCTGTGGCAGGGAAAACGCGGCAGACCTCCAACGGTTGACGTCGCAGGTGGGGAATTCCGAGCCCCGGTGCGAGCCTTGTTTTGCGGCGCTTTGGCCACACCATGTGCCGACCATGAATGCTGAAACCATTGTCGCCACCACCCCGCGGGCGGTCATCCAGACGCTTCGCGGCCAGCCTGCCTCCGACGGAGCCGGGGTCAAGCTCACGCGCGTCATCGGCCAGCCCAAGCTGCCCGATCTCGATCCGTTCCTGCTGCTCGACGAGTTCGGCACGGACAAGGCCGAGGATTACATCGCCGGCTTCCCGGAACACCCGCATCGTGGCTTCGAGACCGTCACGTACATGCTCGACGGGCGCATGCGCCACAAGGACAACCATGGCAACGAGGGTGTGCTCGAGCCGGGCGCCGTCCAGTGGATGACGGCGGGCCGCGGTATCGTTCATTCGGAGATGCCCGAGCAGCGCGAAGGCCGCATGCGCGGCTTCCAGCTGTGGATGAATCTGCCCGCCAAGGACAAGATGACCGCGCCTAACTACCAGGAGTTCGGCGGCGAGAAGCTGCCCGTGGTGCAGCAGCCCGGCGTGAACGTCAAAGTAATCGCGGGAAAGCTGAACGGCGTCGAAGGCCCGGTGCACCAGCCCGCGACGGATCCCATCTACATGGACATCCGCCTCGATGCCGGCGTCGACTTCGCCCTGCCCGTGCCGGCCGGCCATTCGGCCTTCGTGTATGTATACGAAGGCGGCGTGGCGGTCGGGGTATCGCGCGAGGCCGCGACCATCAACGCGCAGGAGCTGGCGGTGCTCGGCGACGGCGGTGAGGTGCGGCTGCAGGGTCGCGCGCCGCAAAGCCGCGCCATCCTCGTGGCGGGCCGCCCACTGCGTGAACCGGTGGCGCGCTACGGTCCGTTCGTCATGAACACGCGCGAGGAGCTACACCAGGCCTTCGCGGACTTTCAGGCCGGCAAGTTCTGAGCTCAACCCCGACGAGGACTCCCCCTCCTCGCCGGAAGCTGGACGGCGCGCAAGCGCCGTCTTTTTTTATGCCTTCTCGACGAATTCCGCCGGCTTCGCGGAGCCTTCTCCGAAGAAGAACTTTTCCATCTCCATCTCGAGGCGCTTGTAGTGCGCGGGCTCGCGTGGCGTGAGGCGGTACTCGTTCATCAGCATCGTCTGATGCCGCACCCACATCTGCCAGGCCTCTTTCGAGACATTCTCGAAAACGCGTTTGCCGAGTTCCCCAGGGTGCGGCTGCTTGTCGAGTCCCGGGGCTTCTTTCTTGAGCAATACGCAATTCACCATTCGGGTCATGACTCGATTTTCTCCGACAAACTACCGAGCAGTGTCTTGATGGGCGCGGGCAGGCCCACGCGCGCAGGTTTCGCAAGGTCGTACCATAGCGCGCCGCCTGCGCCGACGCTCGCCTGTGCGCCGACCCGGGCCACTACTGGCGTGATCACCAAATCGAAGTGGGTGAAGCTGTGTTCGATGTCGGGCAGCGGCGCGTGCAGCAGGTTGGCGTTGGTGAGCTGGGTGGCGGCGAAGTTCTCGGCCGAATCGCGGTCCGCGAACTCGGGCAGGCACCACAACCCGCCCCAGATGCCGCTCGGTGGGCGCTGTACCAGCAGCACCGTGGATTCGCGCCGCGCGACCAGCATGACGGCACGCTTGAGCTTGCGTGCGGAGCGCTTGCGCTTCGGCGCCGGCAGTTCACCCTGCCGTCCTGCGAGGCGCGCGCGGCAGTCGGTGGCGATCGGACACGCTTCGCACAGCGGCGCAGGGTGGCGGCAAACCGTCGCACCGAGATCCATGATGGCCTGCGTGTAGGTGGCGACCTCTGCATCGGGCGTCTCGAATTCCGCGAACTCCCACAGCTGCGCCTGCGTCGCGCTCGAATCGACCGCGCCCTCGACGGCGTGGAATCGCGCCAGCACGCGCTTCACGTTTGCATCGAGAATGGCGTGGCGCGCGCCGGTAGATAGCGCGAGGATTGCGCCTGCGGTCGAGCGTCCCACTCCCGGCAATTCCACCACCGCGTCGAGCGTGCTCGGAAACTCTCCGCCGTGACTGTCGCGAATGAGCTGCGCGGCACGCTGCAGGTTGCGCGCGCGCGCGTAATAGCCGAGACCCGTCCATTGATGCAGGACTTCGTCCGCCGGCGCATTCGCGAGCGCGAGCACGTCGGGAAAGCGCCGCATGAAGCGCTTGAAATACGGGATGACAGTGGCGACCTGCGTCTGCTGCAACATGATCTCCGACACCCACACGCGATATGGGCTTCGGTCGCACTGCCAGGGCAGATCGTGGCGACCGGATTGCGCGTGCCAGGCTAACAACCTTGGTGCGATGGCCGGCGGCGTATTCACGGCGCGGTCCCGGGTTTACTGGAGGCGCCGCGCAGCCCTTGCTCATCGAGGATGAGACGCAGCGTTACACCCTTCATCGAGATGTCGTCGTACGTGGCCGATTCGAGTTCGAGCACGCCGCGGAATTTGAGGTCCTTGAGCATGGCCGTCGGCAGCACGAACGGTTCGCTGGCCGGATCAGACGGGGGAATGTAGCGCGAGATGTTCAGCGCATCGCCGTGCAGCGCGATTTCGCCCACCGGATCTGCTCCCGCGCCGCGCAGAAAATCGCCGGTGAAATGAGTGTCGTCCAGGGTCAGCGCGAGCGGCTTGATGGCGATCGCGCCGCGGTCGAATGCCCAGGAGCCCTGGAAGCGCAGCTTGCCGAGCGCGCCTGGATCCGTGGTTTTCGGCGCCGCGATTCCCACCGTCGTCAACAAGGCGCGCGGGTCGAATTCGTTCGATTCGACCTTTCCTGTGAATCTGGACTGCTCGCCGAGCGTGCCGCTGATGCCGCCTTCAGCTTCGAACTGCCCGAACGACAGCGTGTATTCCTTCACCTCGACGCTCGAATAGTTCTTGGACAGCAGGGCCTTCGGCACCTCGAGACGGAACGGCACGCCCACGGGTGCGAACCCGTCCATGTGCAGCACGCCCGCGATCTCGCTGTCGGTGAACGGTTCGCCGGGCGCGATCTCGTCGGTAGTTAGGTTGAGCGCGGTCACCTCGACCCGGCGCGGCACGGTCTCGTCGACGTAGGAGACCCGGCCGTTCCTGATCTCGACGCCGTCGATGCGGACCTCCATCGGCTTGGCGTTCGGATCGGCCGGTTCGTTGCCCCCAATACCCTCCCAATTGGCGCTGCCGTCGGCGCGGCGCACCAGGTGAACCTCGGCGCCTTCCAGGCGCACGCGATCGGCGATGAGCTCGCCGCGCAGCAGCGGGAACAATTCCGCGCCGAGCTGCGCGCCCTTCCAGCTCACCATGGGCTCGGGGCCGAATCCCGGCGCATTGCCAAACCGCCCCTCGCCGGTGCGCAACGCCAGCCACGGAAAGAAGCCGAGCTCGATGTCGCCGACCAGCGCGAAGTCGCGGCCGGTGGCACCCTTCACCGCCGCTTCAATGCGCGGTTTGAAGCCGTTGGGATCGACGAACCAGACGATCGCCAGCACGCCGAGCAGCGTGAGGACCACGAGCCCGGCAAGGACGAAGGAAATCCATTTGAGTAAACGCACGCGGCCGACATTGTAACGATGTCGGCCGCGTGAAAGGCTTGAGGCGCGAGCGCCTCAAGCGTCAGTGATCGCAGATGTCGATGTCGCCGGACAGCGTCTTGGCCCGCACCCGCGCGCCGCCGCCTTCAACGGTGCGCAAATTGAGCCGCGTGCCGGGTCCGTATTTGCTGACGCGCTCGACCGAGCCGGCCAGGCAACCTTCGATGTCGCCGCTGAACGACTCGATCTCCGTCGACAACCCGCCAGGCGCCACGAGGCGCAGCGTGATTTCGCCGCTCACGCCCTCGACGTCGACACGGCCATCGCGCGTGAGCTTGGCGCGCAGCTCGAGATCGCCGGAAGTGGTGCGACCGCGGACCTCGCTGGTCTCGCCCATCTGCACGCGCGCGTCACCGCTTACGGTGACCACGTCGAGTTTGCCGGCGCCATTGGTCAGATCGAGACTGCCGCTCACCGAGTTCGCGCGCAGCGAGATCGGCTTGCCGGTGCCACGTACCGTCAGGTCGCCGCTCACCGAGCGCACTTCGGAATCGTCGCCGGAGATGTCGGCGGTGATCTCGCCGCTCACGCTCTTCAGGCGCTGGGTGCCGAGTACACCCTGGGACGACACGTCCGCGCTCACCGCGGACACCTCCACGCTGCAGTTCTTCGGCACCTGCACCGAAATTTCTGCATCGCCGTCGTTCGAGCTGCCGCGCGGCAACACGACCTTGACGATGGTGCGCCCGCCACTGGTCGTCAGATCGAGTCTTTCGACGTCCTCACCCAGGTGCCCGGTGACCTGCACCTCGTTGCGGTCCCAGCCGCGCACGTCGATCGAGCCCGACACGTTGGAGATGATCACCTCGCCACCCGGCTCGACCGCGATCCTGCGGTCGATCGAGCCGCTTTCACCGGCACAGGCCAGCAAGGGCAGCGCGACTAACAAACCGGCGCACAGGTAACTCTTCGGAATGCTCATGATCAGGTCTCCTGGTTGCCGGAATCGCGCACCGCGGTCAGCGCGCGCATTTCTTCCTGGCAGGAATTAACTAACAACTCTTGCAGCAGCGCATTGGCCGGATCGCTGCCGAGCGCCGCTTCGATTTCTCCGATGGAGCGGCGCAGAGTGGCCAGGCTGGCCGCCACCTTGGTGCGCTCCGCGGCGGGCATGTCATTCAGCTTGTGCTGGACTTCGACCAGCAGCACATCGCGCTCCTTGCGGTAATTTGCATCGCGCAGCGCGGCCGGAAGCACGTTCGCCGCGGCCTCGCGAGTGCCCGCCGTCTCGATGAACTTCACCGGCCCCAAGCTGCGGCCGATGAACACGCCGACGGCCACCAGTGCGATAGCCGCCGCCATGCCGGCCGCGGGCAACCAGCGCGGGCGGCGCTGCGCGCCTGGGGCCTGCGCCGCTTTCTCCGCCTCGATGGCGGCGGATATCGCCGGCCACAGGTCGCGCGGCGGCGGCACGTTCTGCGCCAGCTCGTCGATACTTTTCACGCGTCGCAGGTTCATCGCACACCTCGTTCCAATCTGTCCTTCAGCAGGCCGCGTGCCCGATGCAGTTGCGCCTTGCAGGTGCCGACGGCGATGCCAAGCATCGACGCGGCTTCCGAATGTTCGTAGCCATACACACCGCACAACACCAGCGCGTCACGCGCGCCCTGCGGCAATGACTGGATCGCCGCCTCGAGCTCTTCCTCTTCGACGGGCGAATCGAAGCTCATGACCGGCTCTTCGTATTCGGTGGGGTCTTCCACCGGGATCTCGGCGTTGGCCGGGCCACGGCGCTTTTCGAGGACGGTGTTGACCGCAATGCGGTGCAGCCAGGTCGAGAAGCTGCTGCGCGCCTCGAACCTGGGCAGCGCCTTCCAGGCCTTGATGAAGGCGTCCTGCGCACAGTCGGCAGCCAGATCGGGGTTGCGCGTCATGCGCAGGCACAGGCCGTGGACGCGGCCCACGTGATCTCTATATAGACGCTCGAAAGCCCGCGAATCACCGCGGCGCGCCCGCTCTATGAGAGCGACGTCGAAATCGACGACCGTGTCGGTTTGCATCATTCGGGCTGTCGCACCATCCGCCAATCAAATCTCCTCGGAAGCGTAGTGACAGACGGCTCATCTGTCCCTACATGCTTAGAGGGATGCGGGGCTGCGCGGGTTTGAAAAGGCGTGTAAGTCGCGGAGCCAGCGGCGGTTTTTGCGAGTGGGGCCGGGTCGGCGCCGCTAGCTGCGCTGGGTGCCGCCGCTGAACCACTTCATGGCGTACTGCAGAAGCTGGCTGTTCGTGGCCAACCCGAGCTTGTGCTTGATGGTCTGGCGATGCGATTCGATGGTCTTGACCGACAGCGTGAACTCCTGGGCAATCTCGCGCGAACTCATGCCGCGCCCGATCATGTTCAGGATCTGCACCTCGCGATTGGACAGGCGCGCCACCGGGTCATTGGTCTCGGAACGGCTCTCGCCGGCACGCTGATCCAGCGAGCGTTGTACCGTTTCGCTGACATATGTACGGCCGTCCAGCACTCGCCGCACCGCGATCAGCAGCTGATCGGAGGCCGCCTGCTTCATGATGTAGCCCATCGCACCGGCGGCGAGCAGCCGCTCGGCATAGATCGTTTCGTCGTGCATGGACAGCACCAGCATGCGCAGTTCGGGCATTTCCGCGTGCATTTGCCGCACGAGTTCGATGCCATCCCCGCGTTCCAGCGACAAATCGACCACGACGATGTCCGGCTTGCGCGCGCGGATGGCTTCACGCGCGGCGGGTTCGCTGTCGGCTTCGCCGCAGACGGTGAGATCGGGTTCCGCTTCGAACATGCGCCGCAGGCCCTGTCGCACGATCGGATGGTCGTCGACTATCAGGATCTGGCGCTTAGTGGCCATGGCTGCGGTCATGATCGTCCCCTACGCGCATTTATTAGGGTGGATGATACGAAGTTGGCGCGGAGCGTCAATCCTTTCTCCTACGTATGCCTACGTATAGTTAGATCCGATTTAAAGATAGCGTTCAATCCTTCAGCGGAAATCCGCCGCGCGGCAACGAATCCCCGCCGAGTGGCGCCAGATGCGGACAAGTGCATCGAACGACGACCCCGCCACCTTTGTTGTTCGCAATGGTGACGTCCCCGCCGAGCATTTGCGCGCGATAGCGCATGAGTTTCATTCCCATCCCGTTGTTGCTCGCGCTTCTCTCATCGAAACCCCTACCGTTGTCCTGAATGCTGAGGGTCAAAGTGCTTTCTGCCGTGGCGAGGTCAATCGTGACCTGTGTAACACGACCATGACGGATCGCGTTCGTGAATGCTTCCTGCGCAATGCGGTACAGGTGCGTCGCGGCGCCGTCATCGAGGGTCAACGGCTCCTTGAGGGAGGTGTTGAAGTGGGCCCGTACGCCGTAACGTTCCATTCCGCGGACCGCCATCGATTGCAGGCCGGCGATCAGGCCGCCGCGATCGGCCCCGACCGGCGCCAGGCCGCGGGCCATCGCGCGGGTGCTTTCGATGGCGCCATTGACGAGACTGATGATGTCCTCGACGTCGGTGCGCGCGGTGGAGTTCTCCTTGCGAAGCTGCGCGACCACGCTGCGCAGCATGAGCGCAACGCCGGTCAGGTCCTGACCGAGACCGTCGTGCAGGTCAGATCCGATGCGCAATTGCTCGCGCCCGGCGATCTCGAGGATCTCGCGCTCGAGCACGCGCCGTTCGGTGACATCGGTGATGACGGCAAGGCGATGCGTGGCACCGTCGACGTGCGTGAGCGTCGCCACGCAGGCGGCGTCGAAGGTCGAACCGTCGCGGCGCCGGCACTTGAACTCCACTGGCGCCGCGCCCGGCGGATCGCTCATCAAACCTAACAACTGCTGATCGAGCCGGTCGCGGCGCAGGCCCGGCGCCTGCGCGATCAGATCGTCGATCGAGGTATCGACCGCTGAGCCTGCGGTGAAGCCGAACATGCGCTCGAACGCCGGGTTTACCATACGAATCATGTTGTTGATGTCGATGACGACCACACCTTCGTGCAGCAGCTCGAACATGCGCGCCTGCGTTTCGCGCAGATGCATCGCTGCGTGGCGATCGGTGATCTCGGTGATGTTGATCACCGCGCCGTTGATGCCGCCCGGCGCGCGCAACGCGCGGATGCGCGAATCGAAGTAGCGGCCGCCATCCTGCGCGCCCGTGCTCGCCAGCTGCAGATCGACCGGGTCACCGGTCTGCAGAACCTGCGTGAGTGCCGCGAGAATCGTGGGCCGGTCTTCGGCCACGGCGATTTCGTCCAGCCGCAGGCCGATGATGCTTTCGCGCGAATGCGAGCGGATACCGCGATTGATGAACTGCACGCGGCGCTCGGTATCGACCAGGATCAGCCAGTCGCCGGTACCCGCGGCGACCAGCTGCAACATTTCCTGCGAGGCGCGCAACGCCTCCTGCGCGCGTGCCTGTTCGCTGATGTCGATGCCCATGCCGACGATGCGAATCACCTTGCCCGCGGCATCCTTCACGTAGCAGGGCGAGTCGAGCAGCGTGACGAAGTGACCGTCCTTGTGACGGATGCGATAGGAAATGGCCGTCGGCTGATTGTCCGGATCGGTGCCGGGGCTGCGGCGCCCGATCAGGTATCGATCGTCCGGATGCACGAGCGCGAGCCATCCGGAAGTGTGGTCGCCAATCTCACCGGGCGCGTAACCGAGCACGCGATCGACGCCGTCGCGCGTGGCGATGCCGGTCTCGGCGTCGATTTCGTAGACGACGCCGCGCATTTCGCGCGCCGCGGCGCGGAAGCGCTGGTCGCTGGCCGAGAGCGCGGTCTCGCGAATCTTGCGCGCCGTGATGTCGACCACCAGGCCGAGTACGCGGCGCGTGGCTCCGTCCGGGGAACGCTCCACGACGTACGCGCGATCGAGTGCCCAGTGCCAACTGCCGTCGGTGTGCCGGAATCGATACTCGGTCTCGAGCATCGGCGTACCGGGCTCCACGCGCTGCAGGCGTCGCCGGAATTCGTCGATCTCCTCGTCGGGGTCGGTGCCGAGCAGTTGCCGCCAATTCATGTGATTGGCGCGGCCAAAGACCGGATCCACGCCGAACACGCGGTAGTAGCCATCGGTATTGTGCGTGATGCCGTTCTCGACGTCCCAGTCCCACACGCCGGCAGTAGTTAGCTGGAGCGCCGTCTCGACGCGTTCGTTGCGCGCGTTGGCGCGCCGCTCGGCAACCTTGGTTTCATCGAGGTCCATGCACACGCCGAGCATGCGCACCGCCTTGCCGGCCGAATCGCGCTCGACCACGCGGCCGCGTTCGAAAACCCAGCGCCAGGTGCCGCTGCGCGTGCGTATGCGGTATTCGGCGTCGTAGTAGTCGGCCTTGCCCGCCACGTGCTCGGAGAAGCGGCGCGTGGCTTCCGGGCCTTCGTCCGGATGCAGGTTTTCGTCCCAGCGCGTCACGTGTGCGCCGCCGTCGCAGGGATCGATGTCGTGACGCGCACACCAGTCGTTGAACCAGCGCGTGGTGTCGGTGATGAAGTTGGCTTCCCACAAGCCCACGCCCGCACCCCAGGCCGCGGTCTCGAGCATGTGTTCGCTCGAAGAGAGGTGGGCCTCGGCGCGCTTGGCGCCGTCGATATCGAGCGTGACGCCGATGACCAGCACCGGCCGGCCCGCAAGATCCCACTCGACTGCGCGGCCGCGATCCTGCATCCAGCGGAATTCACCAGTCGCGCTCTGGAAGCGGTATTCGAATTCGACGGAATCCCGCTCGCCCTGCGCGTGGCTCTGCAGCTGCCGATCGACGCGCTCACGATCCTCTGGATGCAGGTTGCTGAACCACGGGTTCGGCATCGCGTCCCACTGCGCGCGCGAGTAGCCCGTCATGGCCAGCCACAGCGGACTCGCGGTGCGCGCATTGCTGGGCACGTGCCACTGCCAGAACGCGGCGCGCGCGCCCCACAGCGCGGTAGCGAGGCGCGACTCGCTGTCGCTGCGCGCTACTTCCTCGCTCTTGCGGCGGTCGATGTCCAGCAACAATCCGGTGATGCGCGCCGCCGCGCCGTCGCGCTCGCGTTGCACGACGCGGCCACGATGCAGCACCCACAGCCAGCGGTGCCCCGCGGCTAACAACCTGTATTCGCACTCGAAGCGATCGCCGCCGTGATGGCAGGAATCGGCCGCGGCATTGAACGCGCCGACGTCGTCGGGATGAATGCGGCGCTTCCATTCGGCAATGGACAGCGGAGTCGCCGCGACGTCGATGCCGAATGCTCGCACCCAGGCTGCGTCGATCTCAAAACGATCGGCCGCGAGCTGCCAGTCCCAGACGGCTGCCTGCGCCAATTCCAGCGCCGAACGCGATTCGGCGGGCAATTGCGCGGCGCCCTCGGGCGGAGCGGATTCGGGACGGGCATTCATGACCGATTATTGTTACCTGCGTTGCGCCGACGCACTTTGATCCACCCTCCAGATTTCCACGATTCGAGCCTCGGGCCTGCGGATTTGCCGCGATTCTGCGCGTTTTCGCGCAATTCGGGCCGTCGGAATAGGGCTTCTAGTAAGGGTCGTACGGCTATTGCCCGACTCTAGCTGTAAGTATTCTCTGACATAAGGTTTTGACAAAACCTAATTCGAATAACTAATGGACTAGCGGGGACGACACAGTGGTAGACGCCAGCACGACGAGAAACCCCTTGGTCGCGGATTACTCCGAGTGGAAGGCCCGCGACTACTTTCAGACGTATTACAGCGAGGTTGTACTCCCCGACGAGCAAGCAGTGCTCGCCTATCAGATCGAGGTACTGCGCGCGGCGCGCGCGCGTTTCGGCCGCGGACTCGAATACGGCTGCGGCCCGACGCTGCATCGCGCGATCGCCGCGTCGAAGTATGCGTTCCGCATCGACATGGCGGACTGGCTCGCCGACAACCTCTCCGAGGCGCGTGAATGGTTGTTAGCGGATGCGAGCGCTCCCGAATGGAAACGCTTCACGAAATACGTGCTCGCCTGCGAAGGACATGCGCGGCCCAACATCGCGCGCGTGATCCGGCGCGAGCAGCTGACCCGCAAGGTGGTGCGCGGCCTGTACGTGAGCGACGCGCGCCTGCGCCAGCCGCTCGGCCCGACGCGCGAAGGTTTCTACGATCTCATCATCACCGGCTTCTGCATCGACGCGATCTCGAGCGATCGGGCGGTGTGGCGCCGCTGCATGCGCAACGTGACCTCGATGCTGCAGCCGGGCGGCACGTTCATCATCCACGCGTTGCATCAGTGCAAGGCGTACAAGTGCGGGGACCGCATGTTCCCGGGGTCGAACCTCACGATCGACGACATGCACGAGGCAATGCTGGAGAACGGTTTCGCGCCGTCGACCATCGATGCGCAGGTAATTCCGTGCCGCGGGAACAATATCTACGGGTATTCGGGGATTCTCACGGCCTCGGGTCGCAAGATAATAAAGAAGCGCTAGGGAAACGGGGAGTTGCAGGAATCGGGGACAGATTTATATCCGCTGCAGCAACCAGACGACGCCCGCGGCGCCGAGTGCGCACGATCCCAACGGCAGCACGCCGCCTGCATACCAGCGCGTCCCGCGCGCTGCGAATATCAGCGGCAATACCAGCGTGACGATCGAAAGCTGCGCGATCTCCACCCCGATGTTGAATCCTGCCAGCAGCGGCAACAGTGACGTGCCGGCGGCATCGATCTCGCCGAGCGCATTGGCGAAGCCGAATCCGTGCACGAACCCGAAGCCGAACGCCAGCGGCAGGCGCAGCCGCGACAGGCGCGGCAGCAGATTGATGCCCGCCGCCACGGCGATCGACGCCGCGATGGCGACTTCGATCGGCTGCGTCGGCAAGTGCACGGTACCCGTCACGGCCAGTGCGAGCGTGGTCGAGTGTGCGATGGTGAACGCGGTGACGATGGTCACGATGTCGCGCGCCACCTGGGTGAACCGCGGCTGTCCCTGCCACTTGCCATCCACCGGCCGCAGAACCGACGGCAGCAACAACAACAACACGAAGGCGATGTGGTCGTAACCGATCGCCACGTGCCAGATGCCTTCGCCGACGAAGCGCGCGAAACTCGCCCAGGCTGAAACCCGCTCGGGTTCGCTCCACTGCGGCGTTCCGGGGCTGATCACGCCCGCGAGCTTCTCCGTACCGCGCGTCGCGCTCAGCAATACGCGTTGCGAGGCATCGCCGCTCATGAACAATCCGCCGCTCACGCCTAACAAACCTGAGCGCGGACAGTCGGCGAGCATCGCGACCGATAGGAAATTCTGTTCGACCCGCTGCGCCAGTGCCAGGTCCTGCACGCGCAGCGCGCAGGACTCGCCGCCGCGTTGCACGGCGATCTGCCCGAGCACGGCGGCGGAGATCGTCACGCGGGCGGCATCCACTTCCTGCCAGGTGACGGCCCCGTCGAAGTCGCGATCGATGAACACGGACCAGACGATGTCGTGCAGCGACAGGTCCCAACGCACGCCGACCGGGCCTGCGCGCGGCACGTCCAGCAGTACGAAGCTGGTGCTGGTGGAATGCGCGCCTGCCGGGTCGCCGACCAGTGCGCCGATGCACAGCAGGACTGTTAGACCGAAGCGTTTCACGCGCACACTCTAGCCGCGCGACGCGCCGGAAAGAATGCTTTCCGCCACGGCATCGGTGAAGCCCGTGCTGCGCAGCCAGGCGCGCAGCCCTTCCTGCGCAGCCACGTCTTGCGCGGCCACCGCGGCGCGCGCCAGCACGCGCACGTCGGGCAGCTCTTTTTGTACGGCGAAATTGGCCTGCGCGGCCGCGAGCGCCACGCGGGCGTCGCCCGCGCCGAGCGCCAGCATCGCGGCCTCGCGGTTGTGCACGGCGTCGCCGCGGGCCGCTTCGAGCGCGAGCCAGGCGGCGGCGCGTTGACGCAGTGCCGTGCGTTGCGCACCTTCGGCCAGCAACGCGTGCCTGACCAGTAGCGCGAGGCTCGGACGTTCGACGTCGAGCAACGCGCCGGCATCATGCGCATTGCCGCGCGCCGCCAGCGCGCCGGCCAGCGCGGCGCGGATGGAATCATCGTGCGGAGCGAGCCGCAGAGCCGCGCCGTAGTCGGCGATGGCGCCGTTCAAATCGTGGGCGCGCTCGCGCAACTCGGCGCGCACCGTGAGCAGATAGGCGTGCGCCGCGGGTTGGGAAGCAGGGTTGACCGGAAAAGTCTGCAGCAGAGTCTGTGCCTGCTCGAACTGGCCGGAACCGGCATACGCCTCCGCCAGGCAGGCCATTCCAACGACTGAATCGCCGCCCCCGGCGGTCACGAGCTGCGCGCAGTCGCCGCGCGCGCCCGCAAAGTCGCCGCGCACGAGGCGCACCGAAGCGCGCTGGGTGCGCGCCGCCGCGTCACGCGGCGCCACCTGCAGGATCTGATCGAGCAGCGCCTCGGCGGCGCCGAAATCATGTCGATATTGCAGGGTCTCGGCGTACAGCCGTCGCGCCGCCGCGCCGGCGCCGGCCTTGCTAACTACCGGGGCGAGCACCGCCTCGGCGCGCCCGACATACGAGGGCTCGCGCAAGGTGCGGGCGCGTTCGAGCAGTGCATCGGCCAGCGCCACCGCCGGCGCCTCCGCGGCCGGCTCCGCCCGCCAGTTGCTCAACCGTGCGCGCAGGTTCTCGTCCGGCATCACCTGCCGGATATTGGCCACCACGAAGGACGGATCGTCCGGTACGAAACGATCGCCCGCCGTCGCGACTTGCGTCGCGGCGGCGAACGCCAGCATCGCCAGCAGGCGTGCTGGAGCCCCGATCATGGCGCATCCGGCGGGATCAACGCCTGGAAACTCGCCGGATCGTCGGCGTCCTGCGCGAACGTGAACCCGTTGACTGTCGTCGGGTCATCCGTCTCGCCCTTCGCGAACGTGCTGAGGGCAACGTCACGCACCGAGGCGTTCTTCGCGTTGACCGCCACTTTGAACGTGCGTGACACCGCAGAGCTCTGCGGGTCGGTCACGTACAACTCGATCGTCGTCGTGCCCGTGGCCGCCTCGTACGGCATCAGCGTGATCGAGCGCGTCGCGCCCGTTCCCGACAACACCAGTCCATCGGCGGGAAACAAGCCCGCGTTGTCCGGAATGACCTTCACGTTGAGCTCGGTGGCCGCCGACTCGGGATCCGCGAGGGTGAACTCGATGGGCCCGACCACCGTGTCCTGGTCGCTCGTCTGGTCGGCAATCGCCGAAATGGTCGGCGGTTGATTGACCATCGCGCCGGGAGGCCGTGGGTCGCGGTCGTTCGAGCTGCTGCAGGCCGCCACGACGAGTGTCGTGGCGGCAAGCAACACAAGCGATCTCTTGTGAGTGTGCATCTCAGCCTCCCGCGCCCGGCAGCGGTGTGGTCAGGTATGGGAACGTCGTATCGAAGTCCGCGGCCGACACCGGCGCGCCGTCCGTGAACGGCGCGAAGCCGACCGGCGCGTTCTCGGTCTTGCACAACTTGAGATCGACCATGTCGTTGCCGATCTTGATCGGGTAACACAGGGCGCCCATTACTACGCGCAGCGCGATGTCCACCGTGTCGTCGCCCGGCCGGCGGCCGTTCGGGAAGCCGGCGAGGTCGCCACCGGCCACGCCGAAGGTGCTCTGCATGGCGGCGGGAGCGGCTGCGATGCCGGTGTTGAGACGCGTCATTTCGGACGGCGTCACCTTCGACATCTGGTTGACGCCTTCGAAACCCGTCAGGAACGCGGTCGCGAGATCCTTGCGCGGGATGTTGTTAGGCGCGATGTTCGTGAAGGTCGTGCCCAGCGTCTGGTTGACCGGCACGCGGAACAGCGCATCCAGCAACGCCGGCAGGGTCGGGTTCGTCACGTAGGTGCCGAACTGGCCGTCGAACTTCGGTTCGCTGGCGCTGAAGCGGTCCTTGTCGGGCAGGCCGATCACCAGTTCGTTGACCAGCGGCATGCCGAGACGCGAAACCTGCACCCACGGACCGCCTTCCACGTCGGGACGCGAGAAGGTCGGCAGCGGATTCAGCAGGCGGGCCTGGCGCAAGCTTGCGCTGGTCCAGCCGCCGATCACGCCGTTGCCGGAACCCACCAGGCAGTTCTTGTGGAGCTCGAGCGCGATCGTCGTGATGTTGGCGTTGTCGACCTGGTTGTTAGCCTTCGACTGCGTGATGCCACCCGGGAAGCCCTGGCCGTCACCGGCGCCGGGAGCGGAGTCACCTTCCACCGGAATGAGGTTCACCAGGTCGAACACGCGGCCGAGGTTCACCGCAAAGCCTTCCTTGCGCTGACCGACGAACACGCGTCCCGGCATGTTGCAGCCCGGAAAGTTCACCGTGTAGATGAAGGAGTTCGCGTACGCCTGGTAGCCGGCGACGCTGCCAAAGGTCTTCGTGCCCACGAAGTCGTATGGCTTGCCGAAGATCGTGCCGCCACCGGCACCGGTGACCTGAGACGAGTTGCCGCGGCGGCGATCGCCGCGCACTACCGTGACTTCGTAGCTCTCGCGAAAGTTGAGGCCGGTGGTGTCGGCCGCGCTCACGGGAGCGATGTTCTTGAGCGGCACCGCAACCTGCGCCCCGGCGATGTCGAGCTTCTTGCCGCGGTTGTCGTTGCCGAGGCGGTTGGTGAAGCGGAACTGGAACGTCAGGTTCTCCACCGCGTCACCGTCATTGTCGACGTGGATCTCGTACAGGGCCGAAGGGTCCATGGCGAAATAGTTAGGTCCACCGTAGGGCTGCTGCAGCGGAATGTAGTTGGCGAGCAGCGTGACGTAACCGTCCCGGCCGGGCTCGTAGCTGTTGAAAAGATAGAAGTCGGTCGAATCTTCCCCCGGCATGCGCGTGATGTTCGGCGCTTCGCGATGGCTCGATCCGACTGCGGCGAATGGCAGCGCTGCGGCGACCGCGGCTGCCACCAGGCAGGATTTTCTCGATGACATGTTCGTCCCCTTGCTGGAGTGAGAGCGTTGTTGATGAGTACGGCTGGGACTACGCGGCGCTCGCGGGACGGATGCACGCATCACGCATCCGCCAGGTTTATTTTTTTAGCCGCATCCAAGGACGCAGGCGCTGCGTACCGCTATATTCCCCCCGGCATGTCGCAGGTCCCGTCCCAAAAGCTCACCGCCCTGAGCCGTCTCATCGGCGGGACGCCGCTGCTCGAAATCCACTGCCGTTATCGCGGCCGCGAGCAGCGCATCTACGCCAAGCACGAGGCGTACAACTTCACCGGCAGCATCAAGGACCGCATGGCGCTGTACATCCTGCAGCGCGCCTACCTGAGTGGTGAGATCGCGCCTGGCGACGTGATCGCCGAAGCGACCAGCGGCAACACGGGTATTTCTTTTGCCGCGATCGGCCGCGCATTGGGCCACCCCGTGCGCATCTATATGCCGGACTGGATGAGCCGCGAGCGCGTGCTCGTGATTCAAAGCCTCGGCGCCGCAGTGATTCCCGTCTCGGCGGAACTGGGCGGTTTCCTGGGTTCGATCCGCATGGCCGACGAGTTCGCGCGTGAGTCCGGCCGGGTTTTTCGGCCGCAGCAGTTCGACAACGCCGCCAATGTGCAGGCGCATTACGAAACCACCGGCCCCGAGATCACGGCGCAGCTGGCGACACTCGAGCGCGTGCCCAGCGCCTTCGTTGCCGGCGTCGGCACCGGCGGGACGGTCATGGGCGTGGCACGCCATCTGCGTGAGCGGTTCGGCAAGGTCGCGGCGCACCCGCTCGAGCCTGCGAACTCACCCACGCTGCGCACCGGCCACAAGGTCGGCCGGCACCGCATTCAGGGCATCAGCGACGAATTCGTGCCGTCCATCGTGAAGTTAGGCGAGCTGGACCGGATCCTCGACATCTGGGACGGCGACGCGATCGTGATGTCGCAGCGCCTGGCGAGCGAGCTCGGCATCGCGGTGGGCATCAGCTCCGGCGCCAACCTGCTGGGTGCGCTCGAGATCGCCCACGAACAAGGCGACGACTCCAATGTGGTCACTGTGTTCTGTGACGATAACAAAAAGTATCTTTCTACCGACCTTTGCAGCGATGAAGAATGCAAGCCGCATTACCGGTGTAACGACGTCGAGCTGCTGGATTTCCGTGTCATTCAACCCTGTGCATCCGGACACGCCACCCGCACGTAGAACCGCCGAGTAACGCAAACGCAACGAATTGCGTTGTAGTCTTCCGCACTCCTTCGGGGATTGGAAATGAAACACCTTGGCCTTCGCCTGGGCGTAATCGCGCTCGGTCTCGTCTCGTCGTCCGCCTTCGCCGCCGGTGTGCCCACTGACGACCTGGACGAAGTCGTCGTGACGGCAAAACGTCACAAATTGATCGGCAAGGTGGAATCCTCAAGCCAAGGCACGGTGACTCGCGCGCAGCTCGAGACGCGCCCGGTGCTGCGTACCGGTGAATTGCTGGAGACGGTACCCGGCCTCGTGGTCACACAGCACAGCGGCGACGGCAAGGCGAATCAATACTTCCTGCGCGGCTTCAACCTGGACCACGGCACCGACCTTGCGACCAGTGTCGACGGCATCCCCGTCAACATGCACACGCACGGCCACGGCCAGGGATACACCGACATCAACTTCGTGATCCCGGAACTGCTCGACCGCATCGAATACAAGAAGGGCACTTACTACGCCGACGAAGGCAACTTCTCCGCAGCCGGTGCGGTGGACCTGCGCTATCGCCACAAGCTGGACGACACCCTGCTCTCGCTGACCGTGGGCGAGGATTCCTACGCGCGCGGGTTGTTAGCCGGGTCGGCCGGGCTCGCCGGCGGCGACCTGCTGTTCGGCCTCGATTACAGCGCCACCGACGGCCCGTGGGATCTGAAAGAAGATCTGCGCCGCGTGAACGCATTGGTCAAGTATTGGCACGGCGAGCGTCGCGACGGTTACGCGGTCACCGCCTCTGCTTATGATGGCCGGTGGAAATCCACCGATCAGATTCCCGAGCGCGCCGTCACATCCGGGTTGTTGGACCGCTTCGGCTTCATCGACGGCAGCGACGGCGGCGAATCGCATCGCTACGCGCTGTCGTTCGACATTGCAAAACCGCTCGGCGAGTGGAATCTCACCGCCAATGCCTACGCGCTCGACTATCAACTCGATCTGTTCTCCAACTTCACCTATGCCTTGACTGGTCCCGATGGTGACCAGTTCGAGCAGTTCGACGACCGCAAGGCATACGGCCTGCACGCTGAGATCGGCCGTGAGACTGATTTCGCCGGCATGTCGGGGCAACTGCGCTTCGGTATCGAATCGCGCTACGACGACATCGGCCGCGTCGGTCTGTACCTCACCGAAGACCGCTTGCGCCTCAAAACCATTCGCCAAGACGCCGTCGAACGCCTGGGCCTGGGCTTCTACGTCGAGCAGCAGCTGCAGGCGACGAACTGGCTGCGTGTGATTGCGGGCCTGCGTCACGATCGCGCCGACTTCAACGTCGACAGCGACCTCACGCTCAACAGCGGCAGCGCGCAAGACAGCATCACCAGCCCGAAGCTGTCGCTGGTGTTTGGACCCTGGGCTGAAACGGAACTGTTCGTAAACGCCGGCCGTGGCTTTCATGAGAACGATGCGCGCGGCACGACCATTCGCGTCGATCCGACCGACGGCATCACCGCCGCGGATCGCGTGAACCCGATGGTGCGCGCCACCGGCGCCGAGATCGGCGTGCGCACGGCAATCCTGCCGTACACGCAACTCGCCGTCACCGCGTGGATGCTGGACCTCGATTCCGAACTGCTGTACGTGGGCGATGCCGGTGCAACCGAAGCCAGTCGCGCCACGGAACGGCGCGGCGTCGAAGTCGGTGTGTACGTCACACCGCGGCAGTGGCTGACGCTCGACGCTGATCTCGCCTGGTCGCACGGGCGTTTCAGCGAATTCGATGCGGCCGGGGACTTCATTCCCAATGCGGTCGAGAACGTTGCCTCGGTGGGCGTCGCGGTCCAGCACCCGAGTGGCTGGTTTGGCGGCGCGCGCTTTCGACACTTCGGCAAAGCGCCGCTGATCGAAGACGACAGCGTGCGCTCCGATCCGACCACCCTCGTGAATCTCGAAGTCGGGCGGCATTTCGGCAAGCGGTTCTCGGTCTCGCTCGCGGCCTACAACCTGTTCGATTCGAACGACAACGACATCACCTATTTCTACGAGAGCCAGCTGCCGGGCGAGGCCGCGCCGGTCGAAGACCGCCATTTCCACCCGGTGGAGCCGCGCACCTTGCGTTTGACGATGGAGACGCGTTTCTAATAGTGAGGCAGTGAGCTGCGGCGCGTAGAATCGCCGCCATGCTTGCTTTCCGATCGCGCGCCTTTCCGGTGGCCGCGGCACTTGCCGCGGCGTGCACACTGGCGTTCGCGTGCACGATCGCCGCCGCCGCCAACGCCCCTACGCCGCCGCCGCCAACGCCCCTACTACTGCGGACAAGAAACCCGCCACCGCGCTGAAGAAGCCAACGCCGGCAGGCGCGAAACCCGCTCCTTCCAGGACCAAGGCGGGCACTTCAAAAAAGAAACCGGCCTCAAAGCCCAAACCGCCGCCGCCGCCGCCACCACCGCCGCCGGTCGAGCTCATCGGCGTCATCGTCATGCCGCCCGACGCGTTCCGCGACGGACCGCCGTCCGGTCAGTTCGACGGCGCGGGACGGCGTGGGGCCGCCGCGCGCTTTGCATCGCAGCCGGTGCAGGGCGTGAGTTCCATCAAGCCAGGCCCTACGGCCGGCGCATGGTGGGCGCTCTCCGACAACGGCTTCGGCGCCAGGTGGAACAGCCCCGACTACCGCCTGTGCATCTATCTATTCGACGTGCGGCCGCGCACCGAAGCCGGCACCGATTCACGCAACGCGCTGCAGGCGGTCATTGAATTGTCAGACCCCGCGAAGTTCTTCCCGTTTCGCCTCGCCGACGAGAGCGAGCCGGAGCGGCAGTTGACCGGTGCGGACGCGGATCCGGAGTCGCTCGTCGCGATGCCCGACGACACCTTCTGGACCGGCGACGAATTCGGTCCCTGGCTGCTGCACTTCTCGCAGGACGGCGAATTGCTGGCACCGCCGGTGGAATTGCCGGATGGCGCGCATTCCCCCGATCATCCGCTGGTCGTCGCGCGTGCCGAGGAAGCGCGCATCGCACACTCGCGTGGCTTCGAGGCCATGGATCTCGCGGGTGACAACAAGACGCTCGTGACGATCCTCGAAGGGCCGGTGGCCGGCGATCCGTCCAGGTACCTGCGCATGCAGCGTTATGACACCGTTGCCGGCAGGTGGCTGCCGTTCACTCTTATATATGAGCTGGACGCAGACACCGTTTCCGTAACCGACCTGTCGCGCATCGACGGCAATCGCTTCGTCGTGATCGAACGTGACGATCTCGAAGGCGACGCCGCGAAGGCGAAGCGTGTCTATTCGATCGATCTCGATAAGGCGCTGCCCGGCAAGCCGTTGCCGAAGAAACTCGTGATCGATCTGCTGTCGATCGGCAATGCGCGTGGTCTCGCGCAGGTTGCGCAACCCGGCGCAGCCTTCCGCTTCCCGTATCTCACGACCGAGTCGATCCAGGTGCTGGACCGGAAACACGTGGTGATCGTGAACGACAACAATTTCCCCGCCACCGGCGGGCGCGGCGCGAACGTGCACGACGCCACCGAGTGGATCTGGCTCGAACTGCAGAATCCGTTGTGACGCTGATCGCCATCAAGGATGCCGAACTCGCGTTCGGCCTCACGCCGCTGCTCGATGGCGCCGCGCTTGCGGTGCAGGAAGGCGAACGCATCGGTCTCATCGGGCGCAACGGCACCGGGAAATCCTCCTTGTTAGCCGTGCTCGCAGGCCGGCTCGCACTCGATGACGGCGAGGTGCAGCGCAAGCCCGGTCTGACGCTCGTCAGCGTCGAACAGGAACCCGTGCTGCCGCAGGCCCAAACCGTGCGCGAGTCGTTGCTGCTGCATGGGAAGTTCGACGACATGCACGACGACCGCCGCCGCTACGCGACCGAGGCGCGGCTCACGGAATTCCTGCACCGCTTCGAGGTGAACGAGGAAGCGAGCCCCGCATCCATGTCGGGCGGCGAACGCAAACGCGCGGCGCTGGCTTTGGCGTTTGCGCTCGATCCCGAGCTCATGCTGCTCGACGAGCCCACCAACCATCTCGATGTCGACGGCATAGAGACGCTCGAAGAACTGCTGCAGAAGAACGTGACCTGCATCGTGATCACGCATGACCGGCGCTTTCTCGACCAGGTGGCCACGCGCATTGCCGAGCTCGATCGCGGCCAGCTGCGCACCTTCCCTGGCAACTACAGCGTGTACGAAGAACGCAAGGCGGAGATCGATCTCGCCGAGGACCTGGCGCGGCGCCGCTTCGAGAAATTCTGGGCCCAGGAAGAAGTCTGGATCCGCAAGGGCGTCGAAGCGCGCCGCACGCGCAATGAAGGCCGGGTGAAGCGCCTGGAGCACCTGCGCGAGGAACGCGCGGCGCGGCGCGAGCGCATCGGCAGCGTGCGCCTCAACGTGGACACCGGCGAGCGCTCGGGCAAGCTGGTCGCCGAATTCGAAAACGTCTCCAAGAGTTTCGGCGACCGCCGCATCCTCGACGACGTGTCATTGCGCGTCATGCGCGGCGATCGCGTCGGGTTGTTAGGGCCGAACGGCGCCGGCAAGACCACGATGATCAAGCTGATCGTCGGCACGCTCGATCCAGACCGCGGCCGCATCAAACGTGGCACCAATCTGCAGGTGGCGTACTTCGACCAGCTGCGCGAGCAGCTCGATCCCGAACGCACGCTCGCGGACACCGTCAACCCGGGTTCCGACTGGGTCGAGATCGGCGAGAGCCGCAAACACATCTCGAGCTACCTCAACGATTTCCTGTTCGACAGCCGGCGCGCCAACGCGCCGATCCGCATGTTGTCAGGTGGCGAGCGCAATCGCCTGTTGCTCGCGCGCCTGTTCGCGCGCCCCGCGAACATGCTGGTGCTGGACGAGCCCACCAACGACCTCGACATCGATTCGCTCGAGCTGCTCGAAACGATGCTGGTCGACTACACGGGCACGTTGCTGCTGGTGAGCCACGATCGCTCCTTTCTCGACAATGTCGTGACCCAGACCATCGCGTCGGCGGGCAAGGGGCAATGGCATGAGTATGTCGGCGGCTACAGTGACTGGCTGCGGCAGCGATCGTTACCGCGCGCCGCGAGCGCCGCGCGCAGTTCGCCAGCACCGACGCCGGCGACGCGCATTGCCCCGGCACCAACGACGGCGGAGCGCCCTGCGCCGGCTGCGAACAAACGCAAACTCAGTTTCAAGGAGCAGCGTGAGCTCGACTCGCTGCCGGGCGACCTCGAGAAACTCGAAGCCGAACAGCTCGCGCTGACCCAGCGACTGTGCGAGCCCGACTATCACCGCGTGGGCGCCGAGCAGATGCGCCGCGATCGCGAGCGCGCAACGCAGATCGAAGCGCTGATTGCCGCCGGCCTGGCGCGCTGGGAGACGCTGGAAGCTCTGGCGTCGAGCATCGCGGCGAGCCGCCAATGAAGCCCGGCACGCCAAACAAACCACCGGTCATCCGCATCTGGAAGGAAACCGCGCATCGCGGCGGCAAGGGCGTCAGCGCCATTCATGGCGTACCGCTGCCCGGGCCGCAACTCGAAGCAATCTGCAGCACGCTCAAGAAGAAATGCGGCACCGGCGGTACGGTGAAAAACGGCGTCATCGAAATCCAGGGCGATCATCGCGAGCGCCTGGTCGAGGAACTCAAGAAGCGCGAGCGCCTGTTCGAGGAACTCAAGAAGCTTGGCTTTACCGACGTGAAGAAGGCCGGCGGTTAGCGAAGTCGCTCACTTGCCGCGCACGCCGCCCGTCAGCACGATCCGCATCGCCTGCTCCACCGACAGGTCGGTTTCGTGCACCTTGCTGCGCGACACGTACAGCGTATAGCCGCCGATCTGGTAGCTCATGGGTAGATAGACGGCGACGAGATCGTCGCCGCCGCCGATGCCGATCTTGTTGGCGTGTTCCTGCGTCACGAAGCCGATGAGCATGCCCGGCCCGTAGTCGAGTGTGACCACGCGGTCGAGATCGCCCTTCTTCTTGTCGGTGTTGACCAGCCGCGTCATGTCGCGGATGGCGCTGTATACCGTCTTGACCACCGGCACGCGCAGCAACAGGTCCTCGCCCAGGCCGAGCACGCGGCGCACGACGAATGCGTTCACCGCGAGCCCGACCACGAACAGGATGACGAAGCCGGTGACCAGGCCCATGCCCGGCCAGTAGTTATCCCCGACGACCAGCTTGATCGGCTTCGACAGCAGACTCTCGGTGGTGACGCCCAGCCAGTACACGAAGTACACGGTCAGGCCGATGGGCAGGATGGTCACCAGGCCCTTGAGGAGAATGCCGCCGATCTGCTTCATCGATTACTTCTTGTTTACTTCTTGGGCTTTACGAAGCGCAGCGTCATGCGGTCGGATTCGCCGATCGCATCGTACTTGCCGCGGTCGAATGCAGGATCGACCGGCTTGTCGTCCTCGGAGGACTGGCGTGTCGGCGGCAGCGTCCACACGCCGAACGGATGATCCTTCGTGTCCTTCGGGTTCGCGTTGATCTCGGACTTGCCGTCGAGCTTGAAGCCCGCCTTCGTCGCGGCATCGATCACGGTCTTCTCCGGTATGTAGCCGTTCCACACCGAAGGATCCTGGTCCGGCTTGGCGCGATGCTGTTCGATCGCAAGCACGCCGCCCGGCTTGGTAGCCTGGAATACGTTCGCGAGATTCTTTTCGACCGAACCCCCGCGAACCCAGCCGTGGAAGCCGCGCGTCAGCATCACGAAGTCGAATTTGTTGGCCGGCAGCGGCGCGGCCTTCGCGCCCCAGTTCACGAGATTCACCTTGCCGTATACCGCGGCGTCGGCGTACTTCGCGGCGAAATCCGCGCGGCCCTTTTTCGCTCCTTCAGAAAGAGCCGGGTCCGCCAGATCCGCGGCGGTCGCGTAGAACTCGCCCTTGTTGGCGCGCGCATACGGCGCGAGAATTTCCGTCCACCAGCCGCCACCGGGCTGGATTTCGAGGATCGTGGCGCCGGGCTTCAGGCCCCAGAACTCGAGGGCGTCGACGGGATGGCGGAACGCATCGCGTTCCTTTGAATCGGCGCTGCGCCAGCTGCCGGCGACGGCGGATTCGATGGCCGCCACGCTCTTCTTGTCGGTGGCCGCGAAACTGACGCTGGTGGCGGTGGCGAGCGCTCCGAGCGCAATGCCGGCGAATAGGGTTTTGAGCTTCATTGAGGATCCCTCTCGATTTCGATTTGCGGGGAGGCATGCTAATGAATCCGCTGGCGTTCGGCCACGGGTACCGAATCGCGCTACGCCGCTGCGATCAGCTCAAAGGAACGCAGCCGCGCAGCGTGTTCATAGATATCGGAGACGATGATCAATTCGTCGGCGGCGGTTTCGGCCACGAGCGAGTCGGCGATCAGCCCAAAGGAACGCAGCCGCGCAGCGTGTTCATAGATATCGGAGACGATGATCAATTCGTCGGCGGCGGTTTCGGCCACGAGCGAGTCGATGCCTGCACGTACGGCGTGTGGAGATCCGACGATAGAGCGTGCAAGCATCAGAATCGCCTGCGCCTTCTCCATTGGAGACCAGTAACTCTCAATGTCATCGATCGGCGGCTGGCTGAGACCACGGGCGCCGCGGAACATGTCCGTGAACGACATCTGCTGGGTTGTAAACAGCCTGCGGGCCGCCGCGTCGGTCTCGGCGGCGATGATGTTCACGCCGACCATGACGTATGGTTGGTCGAGTTGCCTCGAGGGCTTGAAGCGGCTGCGATAAATCTGCAACGCGGACATCAGTTGCTGGGGCGCGAAATGCGACGCGAATGAATACGGCAGCCCGAGCTCCGCTGCCAGCATCGCGCCGAAAGTGCTCGAACCCAGAATCCACAATGGCACTCGTGTTCCCGCCGCCGGCACTGCCTGGATGCGCTGGCCCGGTTCGACCGGCTCGAAGTACGCCTGCAATTCGAGCACGTCCTGCGGAAAAGCTTCTGCCGCAGCAGGCGAGGTACGCAGCGCCTGGACGGTGAGTTGATCCGTTCCCGGAGCGCGGCCGAGCCCCAGGTCGATGCGGTCGGGGAACAGGCGCGCCAGCGTGCCGAACTGTTCCGCGATGACCAGCGGCGCGTGATTCGGCAGCATGATGCCGCCCGCGCCGACTCGAATGCTCTTTGTTCCGGCAGCGATGTGCGCGATGACGAGTGACGTCGCTGCGCTGGCGATTCCGGGAAAGTTGTGATGTTCGGCGACCCAGATGCGGCGATAGCCCAAGGCTTCCGCATGACAAGCGAGATCACGTGCATTGTCGAGCGCGCCCCGGGCGTCGGTTTCCTGGGTGACGCGAACCAGGTCGAGGATCGACTTTGCAACCATGGACGGCCTCTGAGCGAATGAGTAAGGAGCAGCGGCTGCCATAGCGCCGGCTTACCGATATGGAGGCGGAAGGGGACAGCGCAATCTGAATGGAGCGGGTGATGGGAATCGAACCCACGTTAGTAGCTTGGGAAGCTACAGTTCTACCATTGAACTACACCCGCGCGGGGAGGCGAGAATAGCCGAGCCACGAAGCGCTTCTCAACCAAACCGCATGTCCCAGTCAAAGATTTTGATCGTCATGGCGCTGCCGCAGGAATCGCGCGGCCTGTTGGAGCGCGCCGGCGCGCAGCCGCTGTACACCGGCGTCGGTAAGGTAAACGCCGCGCTCACGCTGGCACGCAAACTCGCCGAAATCCGCTGTTCCGGCGCGACGCTGCCACTGGTCGTGAACATGGGCACCGCCGGCAGCCGCAGCATCCGCGCACACAGCCTGGTGGCCGCCACCCGTTTCGCGCAGCGCGACATGGATGTGAGCGGGCTCGGGTTCGCACCCGGAGTCACGCCCTTCGATGCTACACCTGCGATCATCGAGTTCCCGCCCGTATTCGTACACCTGCAGTCGGTGCTGTGTTCCACTGCCGATTCTTTCGCCACGCACCGGCATGAAGTCGGCGGCGATGTGGTGGACATGGAAGCGTTCGCACTCGCGCGGGTGTGCCTCTGCGAAAACGCGCGCTTCGGCTGCGTGAAATACATCACCGACGGGGCCGACAGCGATTCCGCCACGCACTGGGAGGCGGCCCTCGATAATGCCGCGCGCGCTTTCGCCACCGCCTACGAGTCTCTCCGCGACCCTGAATGAACGAACTTCGCAATCGCCCGATCCGCAGTTTCGTGATGCGCGCGGGCCGAATGACCGTCGCGCAGGCGCGCGCGCTCGAAGAACTCTGGCCCCGTTACGGGGTGGAGTTCGCGGCGCAGCCGTTGTCGCTGGATGAATTATTCGGACGCGCCGCACCGCGCACGCTCGAGATCGGATTCGGCAACGGCGAACACCTGGCGGCGCTCGCCGGCGCGCATCCCGGGCGCGACTATTTCGGTGTCGAGGTCCATCGCCCGGGCGTCGGCCATCTGCTCCTGCTGGCCGCCACAGACAACCTCGCGAATGTGCGCGTCAGCACGCACGACGCGGTCGAGGTGTTGCGCGAACAGATCGCGCCGGCATCGCTCGATGAAGTGCTGGTGCTGTTTCCCGATCCCTGGCACAAGAAGCGCCATCACAAGCGGCGGCTGATCCAGCCGCCGCTCGTGGAGCTCATCGCCTCGCGGATGCGTCCGGGCGGCGTATTCAAACTAGCTACCGACTGGGAAGAGTACGCGCGGCAGATGCTGGAAGTCCTGGGCGCGGCGACGCCGCTGTTCAAGAACCTGTCACCCACCGGCGACTGGATGCCGCGCCCCGATGACCGCGCGCCCACGCGATTCGAGAAGCGCGGCGCGCGGCTCGGTCATGGGGTATGGGACTTGAGCTTCGAGCGAGGCGCCTGACTACTGCGTCTTGAAGACGGTCTGCAGACCGGGCACCAGTACCTGCATGTTCGCATCGCCACTCTCGCGAGCATTCACATATAGCGCGTAGAGGAATGCGTTCAGGTTGTGATGCCTGGCGAGTCCGGCGCGGGTGCGATACGCATCCGCTTGGTTGGCCAACGCTGGCGGCGCGGCCAGGTTGCGCAGCCACTGCTCCCAGCCGTTCGCCGTAAGCAGGCCGCGTTGCGCGGCGAACAGCACCGCGCGCGCGAGGCGCTCGGATTCGCCGTCTATATACGAATGATCGCCGGGCGGCGCGACCTGGGCGGCGACAGCGCTCAACAGGCGGTCGAGCCCGGCGCGATCCACGGCTGGATTCATCGCGAGCTGCAGAACCAGGTCTGCGCCATGCGCCACGCCATGGCGCCAGCCTTCCTGCGGATCGAATCCTCGATAGTCGCGCACGGATGTCAGGTACCGCGTCGCCTGCGTGACCAATGCGGCACGCTGCGCAGGCGTGAGCCATGGCGTCAGCCGATCGGTGCGGGCGACTTCAGACAACACGAGCGCCGCGAATGGCTGACGAAATCCGTCGCGGTCAGCCTGTCCAGGCTCGATCATGGCGCTGAGTCGCTCGAGCAGCTGCGTCCGCGTGCGAACGTCGAGCCGATCCGCGCGCAGCCAGGTGTAGTAAGCCTCGAACGCGATTCCGTCGCGCAATTGCGGGTCGGCATCGGCAAGGCAGGGCAGCAGCGCGAGCGCGAGCACCTGGCGCCGCGCGTCGTCGGCAATCTCGAAACCCGAGGTCTTCAGCGCCGCAACGGAAGCGCGATCATTGCCCGGTGGTGGGCACGCTGCACGGGCGGGCTGCGCCACCGCGAAGCACGCGAGCGTTGCCAGCAGATTGAGGATCGGCGCCCGCCCCACGCGATGCCCGTCACAGACTCGCGAAGCTGGCGCGTAGGCCGTCGACGACAAACTGGACCGCGAGCGCGCCGAGCACCACGCCGAACAAGCGGTTCGCGACGTTCGTGCCCGTGACCCCGATGACGCGCATGAGCGGCGCCGCGACCCACATGGCGAACAAGCAACAGGCGAGCACCACCAACGCGCACGCGAACATCACCAGGAACTGCACGGGATGCTGCGTCACCGGAATCGGCCCAAACCAGAGCAGCAGCGTCGTCAACGCACCAGGACCGGCCATGAAGGGGAATGCAAGAGGGAAAACCGAAATGTCCGCGCGCTTTTTGCTCTCTACCTTCTCGTCACTCGAGGTGCGCGTGCCCGATTCACGGGCGAAGACCATCTCGAGCGCGATGAGGAAAAGCAACAGTCCGCCAAATATCCTGAACGAGTCGATGGAAATTCCCAGCGCCGACAGAAAGCCGGCGCCAACCAGTGCGAACAGCAGAAGTATTCCGCTTGCAACTAACACCGACTTGAGGGCCATCTTGTGTTTGTAGCTCGTGCTCGCGCCACCGGTGAGTCCGGAGAACACCGGAATCAGCGAGATCGGCTCGACCACGACGAAGAACACGATGAAAAACTTCAGGGCCTGTTCGAGCATGATGCTTTGCGCCAGAAATTCGTTCTTGTAAGTGTCACTTTTCCGGAGCAACATGAAGTCGACTCAAGGAAAAGCCCGGGCAGCATAGCAGCAACGCGATTCGGAGGGATTCGATGAAACCCACCATCGGCAACTGGTATCGCATTCAAGGAAGCGAGTCGTTCGAGGTGGTCGCCTTCGACGAAGACGACGGCACCATCGAGCTGCAGTACTTCGACGGTACGGTTGAAGAGATGGATCTCGAAGACTGGAACGCCGAAAAAGAAACCGGCGCCCTCGAAGAAATCGAAGCCCCCGAAGACTGGACCGGCTCGGTCGATGTCGATCCCGAGGAAGACGAGAGCCGCGGCACGCTCGGCAGCAACGACGACGAACGGCGCCAGAGTGCCAGCAAGCTCGAAGGACTCGATCTGTTCGAGTAGCCTTCGCCTGATAGTTAGGGGCGCCGTTTCAGCGCCCAGGTTTCACAAAGCATTTGCCAGCGCCTGGGGATCGACCCCCTCGGCCAGCAGCACGTATTGCCCCAGCACCTCGATCGGCACCGGCGTGAGCGACTGCCCGGGACACGGACCCGCGATGCACAGGCCGTTGTCGCGCGCGAACAGCGCGCCGTGCGAGGCGCACATGATCAGGTTGCAATCCGGGGTCAGAAACCTGTGGGGCCGGAAGTTGAGCGGATGGCCGGCGTGCGGGCAGGTGTTCACGTAGGCGGCGATGCCGTTCGCCGTGCGCACGATGAAACCGCGCAGCGGCCAGTCGCCCTCCCCGATCGCAAAACCGCGGCTACCGGTTTCGTCGAGCTCGCGCAACGAGCACAGCACCCGGGTGGTATCAATCTCTCGCGGCGGCGATGTCACGGCGCGACAGCCATAGCAGCAGCAGGAGTCCTGGAATGCTCAATGAGGCGGTGTACAGGAAAAAATCGCCATATCCGAGTGCGTCGACCATGAAGCCGGACGTGCCCATCAGCAGTTTGCCGGGCAGCGAATACAACGACGACAACACGGCGTACTGCGTGGCGGTGTATTTTGCGCTGGTCAGGCTCGACATGAACGCGATCAGCGCGGTCCCGTGCATGCCGAGCGCGAGATTGTCGAAGCCGACGATGAACGACAACCCGAGATCGGTGGCCGGCCCACGCGCGTCGACGTGGCTCACCCAGAAGGAGAACACTCCGTTCTGCGCGCACTCGAGCGGCAGATGGCAGGCGTACGCGCCATAGGTCGCGTAGAAAACGTTGGAGACAATCACCAGCACACTGCCTAACAACAACCCGCGCACGCGCCCAATTTTCGCCACCAGGATTCCGCCGACCACGGCGCCCACGAGCGTCGACGGCCAGCCGAAGAATTTCGCGATAACCCCGACTTCCGCGACCGAATAGCCGATGTCTATATAAAAGGTGTTGGCCATGGTGCCGGACACGTAGTCCGTGAGCCGGTACGACGCGATGAACGCGAATATCAGCAGACCGAGACCGAGGCCATAGCGCCCGAAGAAGTCGACGATCGGGCCAACGACGGCACCCATGAACCAGGCGCCTGCCGATTGCATCCAGCGCGGCCAGTGCGCGCGTGCCGCCAGCCAATCGACCATCCGATGCTCGCGCTGTTCGGATGACTCCGCGATCACGCGCACCGGCTCCAGTATCAGGAAGGTCGTGATGATGCCGATGCCCATGAGAGCCGCCATCGTCATGTAACTCACGCGAAATCCCGACTCGCCGGCGATGACCAGCGCGCCGGCCGAGGCCACCATCAGTCCGCTGCGATACCCGATCTGGTAGGCAGCCGCCATGGCACCTTGTTTGTCAGCGGGAGCGGACTCGACGCGCCAGGCGTCGAGCGCGATGTCCTGGGTGGCGGCGAAGAATGCGACGCCGAGCGCAAACACGGCGATGTGCGTCACACCCTGCGTGGGATCGCTGAGTGCGACATTGAACAGGCAGATCGCGACTCCGATCTGCGCCACCAGCATCCAGGAACGGCGGCGGCCGAGCAGCTTGTCGAGCACCGGCAGCCCGACACGGTCGACGATCGGCGCCCACAGGAATTTGAAGGAGTAGCAGAGCCCGACCCAGGACAGCATTCCGATCGTGGCGCGCTCGATGTGCGCGGTCCGCAGCCACGCGGACAAGGTCGAGAAGACCAGATAGAAAGGCAACCCGGCCGAGAAGCCGAGGAACAGCATCGACAGAACCGGGCGCTCCATGTAGACGAGCAGCGCCTGACGCCAACTGCGTTTTGCGGGCGTTTCAGGCGCCATCGTTCGGTATCATTCGCACCGCCGCATCATACGGAACACGACGCACGTGCAGGAATATCAGCGAACCTTCATCGACCTCGCCATGTCGCGCACTGCGTTGCGCTTCGGGAATTTCAAGCTCAAGTCCGGGCGCGACAGTCCGTATTTCTTCAACGCCGGGCTGTTCAATGACGGTGAGGCCATTGCAGTACTCGGCCAGTGTTACGCCGCGGCGTTGACGCGTTCCGGCCTCGAGTTCGACATGTTGTTCGGCCCTGCCTACAAGGGCATACCGCTCGCGACCGCCACGGCGGTGGCGCTCGCGGAGCATCACCATCGCAGCGTGCCCTGGGCGTTCAATCGCAAGGAGGCCAAGGATCACGGCGAAGGCGGCAACATCGTGGGCGCGCCACTTGCGGGCCGCGTGGTCATCATCGACGACGTGATCACCGCGGGCACGGCGATTCGAGAATCGGTCGAAATCATTCGCGCGGCGGGCGCCACTCCTTCCGGCGTGGCGCTCGCACTGGATAGGCAGGAGCGCGGACAGGGAACCCAATCGGCCGTTCAGGAAGTGACTGCACAGTTCGGTTTGCGCTGCGTCAGCATCCTGACCCTGGCCGATCTCATCGAAACCCTTGCAAAGGAACCGGGTGATGCAGTTCGCATTTCTCGCGAACAGTTCGCCGCTTTGCGTGCTTATCAGCAGAGTTGGGGCGTTCTGCCGGTATCCCCGGGCAGTTGAGCTGGGGCAGAATGTCGCGCATGCGCAATGCCATTCCCTTCCTGGCGACCGTGTTGGCCGGCCTCATGCTGAGCCCGGCCGTGCATGCGCAGGAGAAGACCAAGCAGACCTACAAGTGGGTGGATGACAAAGGCGTCATCCACTATGGCGACAGCATTCCGTCCGAGTATTCCCAGCGCGAATCACGCGTGTTGAATTCGCAGGGTCTCGAGGTGCAGAAGCACCAGGCGGAAATGTCTCCGGTTGAAGCCGCCGCGTACGCCGCCAAACAAAAGGAAGAGGCGCGGCGCAGACAGCACGACATGTTCCTGATCTCCACCTACCCGTCGGTGAAGGAGATCGAAAACGTGCGTGACACGCGCCTCGATCAGATCAATGGCCAGATCTCCGCGGCGCAAGCCTACATCTCGGGCCTGAATTCGCGGGTCGACGGATTGAAGCAGCGCGCCCTGCTGTTTGCGCCCTACAACAAGAAGCCGGAGGCGCGCCGCATGCCGGACGATCTCGCCGAAGAAATGGTGCGCGCATTGAGCGAATTGCGGACACAGAACTCGGCGCTGGCGCAGCGCCGCAGCGAATTGCAGAACGTGGTCGATTCCTACGACGTTGACATCAAGCGGTTCAAGGAACTGCGCACCTCGGCCGCCGCCCGCCTCGACGAAGCGAACCGCACCAAGAAGAAGTAGTTGGGTCCGCGGGCAGCGCGGCAAATCTAACGAGTGCCGGTGTGGCCGAAGCCACCGGCGCCGCGCGAGCTCGCGGCAAAATCATCCACCACCTCGAGCCGCACCTGCACCACTGGCACGATCACCATCTGCGCGATGCGTTCGCCCGGCTGCACGATGAAATCCGCGGCGCTGCGATTCCAGCACGACACCATGAGCTGCCCCTGGTAATCGGAATCGATGAGGCCGACCAGATTGCCGAGCACCACGCCGTGTTTGTGGCCGAGGCCCGAGCGCGGCAGGATCACGGCCGCGAGACCCGGATCGTCGAGATGTATGGCGAGGCCGGTCGGAATCAGCTCGGCCTTGCCCGCCGCAAGAGTCAACGGCGCCTCGACGCAGGCGCGCAGGTCGAGACCCGCGGACCCGCCGGTGGCGTAGGCCGGCAGCGGAAACTCCCGGCCGATGCGCGCATCGAGAATACGTACTTTCAATGCGCGATCCGCGCCCGCATGCGAAACCTGGGGCGAAACCACCGCGTTCATGCCGACACGCTGGTCAGGCGCACGGACTTGCGCACCGCATATAGCTCGGCGATCAGGGCGACCAGGTCGCGCGCCAGGGCCACCTTGGGCGCGTGCGGCAATTCGCGTCGGCCATCGCGCCACAGCACCAGCAGGGCGTTGTCGTCTTTCTCGAACACTTTGTCGTGTCCGACTTCGTTCGCAGCGATCATGTCGAGATTCTTCTTGAGGAGTTTCTGGCGCGCGTATTGTTCCACGGAATCGGTCTCTGCCGCGAAACCGACCACGAAGGGACGCGCCGCCCCGGGCCGAGCCGCGACCGTGGCAAGAATATCGACGGTGCGCTCCATTTTCAGATCCATGGACTCTGATGTTTTCTTGATCTTGCATTCCACCGGAGACGCCGGCCGATAGTCGGCGACCGCGGCGGTGGCGACGAAAATATCCACGCCTTCGATGTTCTTCATCACGGCGTTGAGCATGTCGGCGGCGCTTTCGACATCGATGCGCCTGATGCCCGGCGGCGTGGCAATGCTCACCGGGCCGCTGATGATGGTGACGTCCGCGCCCGCTTCTCGCGCAGCGGCGGCCACGGCGAAGCCCATCTTTCCGGAACTGCGATTACTGATGAAACGCACGGGATCGATGCGCTCGCGCGTAGGGCCCGCGGTGAGCAGCACGCGCTTGCCCGCCAGCGGCCCCGTAGGCGCGATCGCGTTCGCAACGTAGCCAGCCAGCTGGGTCGGTTCCAGCATGCGGCCCGCGCCCACTTCGCCGCAGGCCTGGTCGCCCTCGCCCGGACCCCAGACGTGGATGCCGCGCGCCGTGAGCGTGGCGACATTCGCCTGCGTGGCCGCGTTGGACCACATGAGGCGGTTCATCGCGGGCGCCAGCGCGATCGGCGCGCTGGTCGCGAGGCACAGCGTCGTCAGGAGGTCGTCGGCCTGGCCGGTAGCTAGTCGCGCCAGAAAATCCGCGGTGGCCGGCGCGATGATCACGAAATCCGCCCAGCGGGCGAGCTCGATGTGCGACATCGCCTTTTCGGCTTCCGGGTCCCACAGGTCGCTGCGCACCTCGCGGCCCGAAACCGCCCGCGGCCCGAAACCGCCTGGAAAGTCATCGGTGTGACGAACTCGCGCGCGCCCGCCGTGAGCACGACCTGCACTTCGGCGCCCTGCTCGCGCAGGCGACGGACGAGATCGGGGCTCTTGTACGCAGCGATGCCGCCGGTGACGCCGAGCAATACGTGTTTGCCGTGCATGGGCCGGCATTATCGGCAGGCTCGCGCGGCGCGCGCCAGTCACAATCGTTTCGCAACTAGTCCCTGCAGTTATTAGCGATTCGCGCCCCATTGGCGGCTGCGTGTGCGGGCTCTCCCGGGCCCATGATTGCCCTATGGATCAGCAGGTTATGGGCGAAGGAAAACCCGGCAACATCAATGCGTGGCCACGCGGTGAGCGCCCGCGGGAGCGCCTGATCGAGCGCGGCGCCCAGACGCTGTCCGATGCCGAGCTGCTCGCCGTGGTACTCGGCACCGGTACGGCCGGTGCCAACGCATTGGACATAGCCCGCCAGATGCTGCAGCACTTCGGCGGCAGTCTGCGCCGCATGCTGACCGCAGATCCCCAGGCGCTGCTCGCGCGCCGTGGACTGGGCCCCGCGCGCTACGCCACGCTCATGGCCGCGCTCGAGCTCGCGCGCCGCCATTACTGCGAGGCGCTGCGCGCGGGTCCTGCGATGAACGCACCGGCCGCCACACGCCAGTTCCTCACCGCACAACTGCGCGACCGCCCTTATGAAGTGTTCTGTTGCCTGCATCTCGACAACCGCCACCGGCTCATTCACTTCGAAGAGGTGTTCCGCGGCACCATCGACGGCGCCAGCGTGCATCCGCGCGAAATCGTCCGCCAGGCGCTGCAGTACAACGCGGCCGCGCTAATCTTTGCGCACAACCACCCCTCGGGAGTGGCGGAAGCCAGCCAGGCCGATGAACTGATCACGCGCCGGTTGCGGGATGCGCTGGCGCTGGTCGACATCCGCGTCCTGGATCACCTCATCGTGGGCGACAACAGCTGCCTGTCGTTCGCGGAGCGCGGCCTGCTTTGATGCCCTGGCGCACGGGATAACCCGCCGAAGTTGCCGTGCCAGATGGCGGCTGGTATAAAGACCGCCCTTTCGACGGCCGCAATGCGGTCGTCTGATAGTTAACTTACTGATTCTCTGGAATATTTATGAGCCGCGTCTGCGAAGTCACGGGCAAGAGCGTTGCGGTCGGCAATCGCGTCTCCCACGCCAATAACAAGAAGCGCCGCCGCTTCCTGCCCAATCTGCACACCCAGCGCTTCTGGCTCGAGGGTGAGCGCCGCTGGGTGTCCTTGCGTGTTTCGACGCGCGGACTGCGCACCATCGAAAAGAACGGCATCGACTCCGTGATCGCGGGTCTGCGCGCCAAAGGGAAGAAGGTCTGAGCCATGCGTGAAAAAGTAAAACTGCTGTCGACCGCAGGCACCGGCCATTTCTACGTCGCGACCAAGAACAAGCGCTTGCACCCCGACAAGATGAACGTGAAGAAGTACGACCCGGTCGTGCGCAAGCATGTCGATTACAAGGAAACGAAGATCAAGTAACCGATCTTCGGACTTCGAATACGAAAAAGGCCCTGCCGGCAGACTGGCAGGGCCTTTTTCTTTGCTCACTCCACAGACAAGTAAACGATTGTGGTTCGGGCGGCTGGTAAAGTATCGCGGCCGACTTTGACAGCAGTCCGAAGTTGGGGTGGCGGCAGGCTGTGTTTCGCTCGGGGTTACGAGCTTCGCACGGGTTCTCTTTGCAGGAGGGTCCGGCCGCCACCCACAATCGTTCGTGCTTGATTAGACGCCTGAGTCGCGCAAAACGTTGCAGTCCATTCGGCGGACCGTGCGAAACCAGCGCCGAGCCGCAACGGTCGAACGCCAACCCGTGCCAGAACTTCCAGAAGTCGAAACAACCCGCCGCGGCATCGAGCCACACGTCGTAGGACGACGCATACATCGGCTCGTCGTGCACGAGCGTCGTCTGCGCTGGCCGGTCGACCTGAAGCTCGCCGCAACGGTTGCCGGCAGCGCGATTCGCCGTGCCGGCCGCCGCGCCAAGTACCTGCTGCTCGAGACCGATGCGGGCACTTTGATCCTGCATCTCGGCATGTCGGGCAGCCTGCGCGTGCTGCCGGTGGCGACTCCGCGCATCGCGCACGATCACGTCGACATCGAGCTCGACTCCGGGCAGACGCTGCGTTTCAACGATCCGCGCCGTTTCGGTAGTTTGTTGTTCACCGCCGGCGATCCGGCGCTGCATCCACTGCTCGACGGGCTCGCACCAGAGCCGCTGGAAGACGGCTTCGATGCGGACTATCTATGGAAGATCACGCGCCGGCGCAAGGTGGCGATCAAGCAGCTCATCATGAACGCGAAGCTCGTGGTGGGAGTGGGCAACATCTACGCGAGCGAGGCGCTGTTCCGCGCGCGCATCCGGCCGCGGCGCCAGGCCCATTCGTTGAGCCGCGCCGAATGCGGAAAGCTCGCGCGCGCCATCAAGGCGACGCTCGCAATGGCCGTGAAGGCCGGCGGCACCACGCTGCGCGATTACGTCGGCGCGGATGGCAATCCGGGCTACTTCCGCCAGAGGCTCTATGTATATGAACGCGACGGCGCGCCCTGCCGCGTGTGCGGCAAGCCCATCAAACAATTCACACAGGGTCAGCGCTCCACTTACTGGTGTTCGAACTGCCAGAAGTGAGCGCGCCGATTAGAATCGGCGCATGAACACTCCCGCCTCGATGTGCAGCGCGAACGAGCTCGCGTCCTTCAGACGCCGGCTCGCGAAAGTCGATCCGATTCTTGCGAACCTGATTCGCGCCGCGGGCAAGTTCACCCACACCACGAGCGCGCAACACTCGCCGTTTCATTCGCTGGCACGCGCGATCGCCCACCAGCAATTGAACGGCATCGCGGCGGAAAGCATCTTCGGACGCGTCGTCGGCCTGTACGCGGTCGATGGAAAGGCGACCGCGCTGCTCGAAGCGGAGCTGGTGCTGGAAACACCGGACGACAAGTTGCGCGCCGTCGGCCTGTCGTTCGCCAAGATCGCCAGCATCAAGGATCTCGCAGCGAAGACGCTCTCGGGCGTGGTGCCGCCCTCCGAAATCCTGCATACGCTGGCGGATGACGAGATCATCGAGCGCCTCACGCAGGTGCGTGGCATCGGCCGCTGGACCGTCGAGATGATGCTGATGTCACGGCTCGGCCGGCCGGACGTACTTCCCATCGACGATTTCGGCGTGCGCAACGGATTTCGTCTGGCCTACGGTCTGCGCGGCATGCCGACGCAGCGCGCGCTGGCGGAGTTCGGCGCGCGCTGGGCGCCGTTTCGCTCGGTGGCCGCGTGGTACCTGTGGCGCGCGGTGGATCTGCATCGCGCGGGCAAACTACCCGCGCCCGCGACACCGACGCGCATCAAGCTCGTGAAGCAGAAGCCGAAGAAGAAGTCGGCGAAGAAAGGCGCGGCAAAGAAAACGAAGCGGGCGAGGCGTGCAACCCAAAATTAAGCTGCGGGGTCTGAACGGGACATCGTCCTCATTGAAGGTGACTCGTGCGGATTTTCGTTCGCGGATGGATTCCCGTGGTGGCGCTGGCATGCGCGCAATTGGCGCCGGCGGCTGAGCAGGACTGCCGGATCGGGTTCTATCGCTTGCGCGACCGCACCGGCATCGACATCGGCGCCTCCTCCGGGACTTCGCTGCGCTGGCGACGGCGCGATGGTACGAGCGGCGAACTCGTTCCCGGCGCTGATGGAACGCTTACGAGCAAGCTCGGCTGGACGGACCGTCTCGACGGACATCGCATTTCCTTCTCGGATTGTTCTTCCGGAGGGATCAGCGTCGATGGAATTGCCGGGCGACGCGTTGTGTTCGAGACGCGCGAGACGAATTTCCAGAGCGGTGGCGTGTCACTGTCGGGCCGGCTCATCGAGCCTCGAGGCGTGCAGCGCTATCCGATCGTCGTGCTGGTCCACGGTTCCGAATCGAGCTCCGCGCGAGAGTTCTACGCCCTGCAGCGCCAGCTGCCCGCGGAAGGCATCGGCGCGTTCGTATACGACAAGCGCGGCACCGGCGCATCCGCGGGAACGTTCACGCACGACTACCACGTGCTCGCGGCCGACGCCGCGTCGGCGGTGAAAGAGGCGCAGCGACTGGCGGGCGCGCGAGCCGGCAGGATCGGATTCCAGGGCACCAGCCAGGGTGGCTGGGTTGCGCCGCTCGCGGCCACGCTCACTCACGTCGATTTCGTCGTGGTCGGCTATGGACTGGCGGTATCTCCGTTCGACGAGGACGACGAAACGGTGACGCTCGATCTCACCCGCCATGGGTTCGGGGGCGACGACATCCCGAAAGCACTCGAGATCGCGCGCGCGGCGCAGAATATCGCGCTCCGCAACTTCCAGGGCGGCTACGAGGATTTCGATGCCGTGCGCGCCCGCTACGCTTCCGCGCCGTGGTTCAGGTACGTGCGCGGAAATCTCACGCAGGTCATCCTGACGCAACCCCGCGAAGTCCTGCGAGAACAGGGGCCGGCGATGTTCGCCGGCATCCTGCCGCACTACGACCCCATGCCGGTACTGCGGACGCTCGACACGCCGCAACTGTGGATACTCGGCGCGGACGACATCGACGCGCCGCCGGCGCGCACCGTCAGCCGCCTGCGCGGCCTCATGCGCGCCGGTCGTCCCATCGCGACCGTGGTCTACCCACGCGCCGAACACGGCATGTACGAGTATGAAACGGACGCCGCCGGCGAGCGGCGGTCGACGCGCCAGCCCGCAACCTATCTACCGCTGATGGTCGACTTCATTCGCGACGGGAAGATTCGCGCGCGATACGCGGACAGCACGATCTACCGGTGAGGCCGGCGCCGGGCAGGAAAGTCAGTAGACCATTCCCTCACCGACGCCGCGTGGGTCAGAAGCAGCCTCGACCTTCCCGGTCTTGTAGTCCCAGGTGACGACTTGCGTGTTGCCCCACTTGCGCGAGCCCTCTTTCAGCGTGTGGCCGCGCGCCTCGAGCTGAGCGCGCTCGTCGGCGGAGAGTGCGCCGGGCTCGAACTCGATGACGTCGGGCGAGAACTGATGGTGGAAACGCGGCGCGCCCACGATCTCCTGCGCATTCTTGCCATCCATGAAGTTGAGCGTGCCGAGAATGACCATGCCCGGAATGCGGCTGCCGCCGGGTGACCCGATGATCATGAGGCCCTTGGGCCCCTCGATGAACGTCGGCGTCGACGACGACAGCGGGCGCTTCCCGGGCGCGATGGCATTGGCATCGGCGCCGATCAGCTGGAAACCGTTCGGGACGCCCGGCTTCGCGGAGAAGTCGTCCATCTGGTTGTTCAGCAGAATGCCGGTGCCGGGGACCATCAGGCCGGAACCGAAGAAGAAGTTGAGCGTGATGGTGGCGGCCACCATGTTGCCCTGCTTGTCGAGCACGGAAAAATGAGTAGTTTGGGTGCCGGCCGGGGCGGCATCGACGCCGGGCAACGAAGAGCTCGGCGTGGCCTGATCCATGCGGATGGAGGCGCGTTGTCCGGCCGCGTAGTACTCGTTGATGAGGCGCGCGACCGGCACGTCGACGAAGTCGGGGTCACCGAGATACACGGCGCGATCGCGATGCACGCGGCGCATGGCTTCGACGATGAGGTGCGTGCGCGTCACGCTGTCGACCTTGTCGAGATCGAAGCCGTCGAGGATGTTCAGCGCGTCGATCAACGCGACGCCCCCCGAGGCCGGTGGCGAACCCGACACGATGCGCGCACCGCGGTAATGACCGACCACGGGTGCGCGTTCGACCACTTTGTAGTTGGCGAGGTCCGCTTCGGTCCAGTTGCCGCCGAGCTGCTGCACGCCGGCGACGAGCTTTTTCGCGAATGCGCCCTTGTAGTAGCCGTCGGCGCCCTTGGTGGCCAGCAGCTCGAGGCTCGACGCGAGATCCGGCTGCTTGATGAGGTAGCCGAGCGCGGGCACTTCGCCGTTCACGAGATAAACGCGCGCAGCGTCGGGCGTCTTCAAGAAGGCATCCTTCTTGAAGGTAACCGCGCCGCGCAAGCGCTCGTAGAGAGGAAAGCCGTCGCGCGCGAGCTTGATGGCGGGCGCCATGCTCACCGACAGCGGCAACTTGCCGAATTTCTTCGCCATGTACGCAAGGCCAGCCGGCTCTCCGGGAATTCCCGCGGCGAGCGCGGAATCGCGCGACAGGCTCGCGACGGGATTGCCGTCCTTGTCGAGATACATGTCGCGCGTGGCGGCGCCAGGCGCCATCTCGCGCAGGTCGATCATGGTCTCGTAGCCGTCACTGGAACGGCGCAGCAGGAAGAACCCACCGCCGCCCAGACCGGAACAACACGGCTCGACGACCGCAAGGGCGGCCGCGACCGCCACCGCCGCGTCGAAGGCATTGCCGCCTTTCGCGAGAATTTCCTTGCCGGCATCGCTCGCGAGTGGATAGGCGCTGGCGATTCCCGCGTGGCCCGGACCCGCGGCCGGAATCCTGGTGTCGGGCGCCGCCGCCCGCAGCGGCAGGACGAAAACGAGGGCTACGAAAAGGACGAACGCGTGTGCGTATCGGGTGGCGTCTTTTTTCATCCCGATCAGACTCGCTTCATCTTTTTGAGTTCAGCCGCCACCACCGGATGAACGAATTCCTTGACGTCGCCGCCCAGGATCGCGATCTCGCGCACCAGCGTCGAGGAGATGAACGTGAATTGCTCCTGCGGCGTGAGGAATACGGTCTCGAGGTCACGCGAAAGGTGCCGGCTCATGTTCGCAAGCTGGAACTCGAACTCGAAATCGGACATCGCGCGCAGACCGCGCACCACAATCTGCACACCCTGCGCGCGCGCGAAATCCACGGTGAGCCCGGAGTAACCCATGACTTCCACGCCGGGAATGTCGGCCAGCACCTGCTTGGCGAGTGCGATGCGCTGCTCGAGCGGAAACATCGGTGTCTTGTTAGGGTTCGATGCGATTGCGACGATCACGCGGTCGAACACCGACGCCGCGCGGCGCACCAGGTCCTGGTGGCCATTGGTGATCGGGTCGAATGTTCCTGGATAGACGGCGCTGCGTTTCATGTGGCGAACAGATGATACCCGACCTCGCCAGCCCGGCCGTCGCGAAGGCGTTGCCAGCCGTCCGGGAGCGCGGGCATCGCAGCGCGCGCGCGGCTTTCGAGATAAACGCGCGCGTCGGGCGCGAGCTTGCCGCTCTTCACGAGCGCTGCGGCGGCCGCGGACAACAGTTCCGATTCGTACGGCGGGTCGAGAAACACGATGTCGAACGGTCCTGCATCGTCTGCCTGACTCAGCCAGCCAAGTGCCTCCGCGCAAACCACCGACGCCGCGGCCTCCTGCCATTCCTGCGCCAGCGCATCGATCGCCGCGGCGGCGCGCCGATCCTGCTCGACGAAAGTGACGCGCGCCGCGCCGCGCGAAAGAGCTTCGAGTCCGAGCGCGCCACTGCCCGCGAACAGGTCGAGCACACGCGCATCGGGGGTGCGTTGCTGCAGCCAGTTGAACAGGGTTTCCCGCACACGATCCGGTGTCGGGCGGATGTCGACTCCCTCGGGGAATCGCAGCTTTCTGCCGCGATGGCGGCCGCCGATGATGCGCAAGGTCCGCAAGCCCGCACGCGCGGTGTGCGCACCACGATCCGCATCACGCGCGCGCGCCGGCGGGCGTTTTTTTCCGCTGTTTTTTGCCTTCGCCAAAGATTGCGACCGCATCCGCGTGGCTTGCCACCTTTTGGGGCCCAAGCGTACGCTACCGCCCCAATACGACAAGTTCGGCGCATCGTTCTGCACGGCGAGGGAATGCGACTGAATTGAACTTCCGAAACAGATTTCCGAGGAGCGAACTCATGAAGAGGCTATCCGCAGCCGCAGTTGTACTCGTGGCCGCACTCACGGCCGCCGGCTGTTCGAGCTCCACGGGAAACTCGCCCGACGTGAATCCCACCGATCCGACCAGCGGGAATCTCAATCCAGGCGGCGCCGCCCCCGCACCCGCGGCGACCGCGGCGTTGTTCCAGCCCGCCCAGGGCATCTTCCCGTTCCCCAACGACCTTTACTTCTCGGGCACGACGGACGGCACGATCAACATCCAGCCGGCGAACGGCCTCATTCCGAACCAGTTGGGGTTGAACGCACTCGATGGATGGTCGACCACGGCGCCGATCCGCATTCGTTTCGGCGGAGCGCTCAATCCGGCCTCATTCAGCGCCGCCAACATTCGGGTCTACCAGGTCAGGATCAGCAACACTAACAAGGCAGTCATCGGCTTCACGGCGCCGCTCACGTACGGCACCGACTTCACCGCCAACGTCGCCACGGATACCGGCGTCGGCGTCACCATTCTCGAGATTCAGCCGCTGAAGCCGCTGGTGCCGTCCGCGGGACCGGCCCTGCCGACAGATCCTCTGCCGGACGGCACCGGGTATCTCGTATTGCTGACCGATGGCATCCAGATGGCGGGCGGCGCCGCGGCCACCGCGGACACCGACTACGCCACGATCAAGACGACGCTCGGCGTGACGCCAAACCCGGCGAACTGCGCCGCGCTGCCGAACGCGCCCATGCAAGGCGCCTGCGGCTTCACGTACTCGCACCTGGCCGTCGCGGCAAATCCGGCACTGGGTCCGCTCGCGCTGAATCCGGCCAACGTCATCGTGTCGTTCCACTTCACGACGGTCGCGACGCGCGACACCTTGCGGGCTCTGGGTCTGACGATCTTCAATCCGGCCGCGCCGGTGCCGGCAATCGCCGTCAACGCCGCTCCCGGCATCCCGCTGAACCTGATCAACCCCGCGTTGCCGCCCATTGCGAATGCGCGCTTCGGTACGGTGACCGTGCCTTACTACTCGCCGATTCCGGCGGTTGCCGCGCCTGGCCTCATCAGCACGGATGCCTCGGTGCTGCGCAAGGCCTGGGTGGCAGCCGCAGCTCCGCCTGCGCCTCTCACCGATCCGGCCAACGAACGCAATCTCACGCGCTTCAATCCGATTCCTCTCAAGAACGCAGACAAGCCGATCCCGCTGCTGGTCACGGTTCCCAATGCCAACGCCGGCGCGGCGGGCGTGAAGCCGGCGCTCGGCTGGCCGGTGGTGATCTTCCAGCACGGCATCACCCGCGATCGCAGCGATGCGTTCGCGCTCGCCGGTGCATTTGCGCAGGCGGGCTGGGCGGTCGCGGCGGTTGATCTGCCCATGCACGGCATCACTGCAACCGCGAGCCCGCTGTACCAGGCACCCAACGAACAGACCTTCAACCTGGACCTCGTGGTGAATGCGACCGGCGCTTCCGGTGCCGACGGTGTCATCGACTCGACCGGTACCAGCTTCATCAACCTTCCGTATCCGCTGGCGAGCCGCGACAACCTGCGCCAGGGCGTGGTCAATCTGCTGGCGCTGACGCGCGCGCTGCCGGCGCTCGATCTCGACGGCGACCCGAACACCGTCGACATCGACGGCACGCGTATCGCGTTCATCTCGCAATCGCTGGGTTCGATCGTGGGCGTCTCGTACGGCTCGGTGCTGCCGAATCCGGCGTTGACACGCACCATGGCGCTCTCGGTTCCGGGTGGCGGGGTCGCGGCATTGCTGCGCGATTCGCCGACGTTCGGACCGCGTATCAACGCGGGCCTGCAGGGCCAGGGGCTGCTGCCGGGCACGTCGTTGTACGCGCAGTATTTCCGCGACGTGCAGAACATCGTCGATGCCGGCGACCCGCTCAATTTCATCGCCTCGGCGGTGGCGCAGCGGGCTATCTACCTGCAGCAGGTGGTGGGCGGCAGCGGCAGCCCCGCCTCGCTCCCCGACCAAGTCATTCCGAATGCCGCCACCGCACGCCTGATTACCGCGGCCGGTGCTGCGTTGCCGCGCGTCCCGCCTTCGCCACATGTCGGAGACGGCTACGTCAACTTCGTCGCGGGCGATCACGGCTCGCTGCTGTCGCCCACGGCCAGCGGCGCCACGACGGTCGAGATGCAGACGGAGGCGGTGGCCTTCACGGCCTCCGGCAATCCGCCCGCTGGCCCCTCCACCCCGACCATCAATGTCGTCAATGCGGCGGTGGTTCAGCCTTAAACTGCGCGGCATTCAAGTAACGGGGCGGCCCTGCGCTTGGGCCGCCCCTTTTCGTTTCTGGAGCGTGAGTTTTTGTCCGACGGAAAGCCACAGTCTTTTCTCGCGCGCATGCGCGCGAAGATCAATCGGCCGGGTTCCTGGCTCTCTTACGACCTCGCCAACATCGTGCCGGGTCGCAAGATCGACGCCGAGGTGCTCGATGAACTCGAAACGCGCCTGCTCACCGCCGACGTCGGCGTCGAAGCCACGCAGGTCATCCTCGACGAGCTGCGCAGGAAGGTGGCCCGCAAGGAACTCGACGACGTCGACAAGTTGATCAAAGCGTTGACGGACGCGATCACCGCCATCCTGCTGCCTTCGCAGCAGGCGCTCGACATCGAAGGACACAAGCCGTTCGTGCTGCTGGTCGTGGGCGTAAACGGCTCGGGCAAGACCACCACCATTGGCAAGCTGGCGCGGCGTTTCACCGATGCGCGCAAGCAGGTCATCCTCGCGGCCGGCGATACGTTCCGCGCCGCCGCCATCGAACAGCTCGGGGTGTGGGCCGAACGCAGCGGCTCGGCGATCATTCAACAGCAGGCGGGCGCGGATCCGGGCGCCGTCGTGTTCGACGCGCTGCAGGCCGCGCGCGCACGCCGCGCCGACGTGGTGATCATCGATACCGCCGGCCGGCTGCACAGTCAGTCGCACCTCATGGATGAGCTGAAGAAGGTCCGCCGCGTCATCCAGCGCGTGGAACCGACGGCGCCGCACGAAGTCTTGTTAGTGCTCGATGCCAACCAGGGACAGAATGCGCTCACGCAGGCAACGCAATTTCACGAGGCCGTGGGCGTCACTGGCCTCGTGCTCACGAAGCTCGACGGCACCGCCAAAGGCGGCATCGTGATCGCCATCGCGCGCAAACTCGGACTGCCGATTCGTTTCATCGGCGTAGGCGAGCAGGCCGAGGATTTCGGCGAATTCGATGCGCGCGCCTTCGCCGTAGCGCTGGTCTCGGGCAACCAGCCCGCGGCAAGCTAAGATCGCCGCCCATGATTTCCTTCGACAACGTCGCGAAGCGGTATCCCAACGGCCGCGAAGCGCTCGCCGGTGTGACGTTCAACATCCAGCCGGGCGAATTCGTGTTTCTCACCGGTCGCTCCGGCGCCGGCAAGAGCAGCGTGCTCAAGCTGATCGCGCTGCTCGAGCGTCCCAGCCGCGGCACGGTCACCGTCGGCGGGCAAAATACGGGCAAGCTCAAGCCTGGAAAAATCCCGGCATTCCGGCGCGCCATCGGCGTGGTATTCCAGGATCACAAGCTGCTGCTCGACCGGCCCATCTACGACAATGTCGCGCTGCCGCTGGTGGTCGCCGGCACGCCGCTCAAGGAAGTCGACCGGCGCGTACGCGCCGCGCTTGCCCAGGTCGGGTTGTTAGGCCGCGAGCGTTCCTCGCCGCTGGAGCTGTCGGTGGGCGAGCAGCAACGCGTCGGCATCGCGCGCGCTGTCGTCAGCAAGCCGCAGTTGCTGATCGCCGATGAACCCACGGGCAACCTGGACCCGGGGCTCGCGATCGAGGTCATGCGTGTCTTCAAGCGCTTCCAGGAAGTGGGCGTAACGGTGATCATTGCCTCGCACGACCCGCACCTGGTCGAGCAGTTCGGGCAGCGCGAAATCGTGCTGGACGCCGGTCGCATTGTCACCGACACGTTCCGCGGTGATCACGCCGCGCGCATGACCGCGCAGGGCCCGCTGCTGTCCGACCTGCCCGAGATTCATACATGAGCGGGGGCACTTGAGCGCCGCGGTCTCGTCCTACGGCACGCGGCATCTGCAGGCGCTGTTTGGGGCGCTGGGCCGCTTGATGCGCACGCCGTTGGCGACTTTCCTGACCCTCACGGTCATCGCCGTCGCGCTGGCATTGCCGGCCGGCCTCGCATTGATCGTGAACAACCTGCGCGCCGCCACCGGCGATCTCAGCAACGCGGTCGACTTCACCGTGCACTTCAAGCTCGAAACACCGATCGAACGCGTCCAGCAGATCGCCAAGGGCGCGCGCGAACGCTCCGGCATCGACTCCATCACGGTGATCACCGCCGAACAGGCGCTCGAGGAATTCAAGCAGGCTTCGGGTTTCGGCGATGCGCTGACGGCACTCGAGAGCAATCCCTTGCCGCACCACCTGGTGGTGCGGCCCGCCAGGAACGCCAGCGGACCGGCGCAGATCGAATCCCAGCGCCGTTATTTCGCAGCGTTTCCCGAGGTCGAGCTCGTGCAGCTCGATCTCGACTGGGTGCGTCGGCTGCATTCGCTGCTGGATGTCCTGCGGCGGGTGCTTTGGGTCGTCGTAGCGGTGTTGGGCCTGGGCGTGCTCGCCGTCATCGGCAATACGATCCGGCTCGAGATTCAACAGCGGCGGCCGGAGATAGAGGTCACCAAGCTCGTGGGCGGCTCGAATGCCTTCGTCCGGCGGCCCTTCCTATACACCGGCATCTTCTATGGGCTGGGGGGAGCGCTGCTGGCGGCGCTGATCGTGTACGGCGGCATGGCCTACCTCGACCGGGCGGTTGGGGTGCTGTCCGCGCAATACGGCAGCCAGTTCCGTATGTCGGGCCTCGGCGGTCAGGGCCTGGGGATTCTCGTGGGCGTCGGCGCGGGGCTCGGTTGGCTGGGCGCCCTCATCTCCACCGGCCGGCACCTGCGGCGGATCGAGCCGCGCGCCTGAGCGCTGGCTTATAGAACAATAACTTAACGTTCTGGTCCCCCCTTCGAGGGATGGAACTGATGGGCTGCTTAGCACTCTAATCACCCGACTGCTAAGATTTCGGCCCACGAGATGAGCAGATCGCCCCCAGGAGGTTTCGCTAGATGACCACCACTGCGCCCGCTGCTTTCGCACTAGTTGCCAAGAAGAACGATTTTGTCGCTGCCGGCCCCATCGGCAGCTTCGATGCCTATATGGACAAGGTGAGCCGCATCCCCGTGCTGTCGCGCGAGGACGAAGCTGCTCTTGCCGTTCGTTTCCGCAACGAAGGCGACCTCGAAGCTGCCCGCCAGCTGGTGTTGTCGCACCTGCGTTTCGTGGTGCACATCGCGCGCGGCTATTCGGGCTACGGTTTGCCGCTGGGTGACGTCGTCCAGGAAGGCAACGTTGGCCTCATGAAAGCCGTGAAGCGCTTCGACCCGACGGTCGGCGTGCGCCTGGTGTCGTTCGCGGTGCACTGGATCCGCGCCGAGATCCACGAATACGTGCTGCGCAACTGGCGGCTGGTGAAGGTCGCCACGACCAAGGCCCAGCGCAAACTGTTCTTCAATCTGCGCAAGATGAAGAAGAACCTCGCCTGGCTGTCGCACGAGGAAACGCTGGCCGTGGCCCGCGATCTCAAGGTGACGCCGGCGGAAGTGACCGAGATGGAAAAGCGCCTCGCGGCGCGCGACCTGTCGTTCGACCCGGTGCCGGATGCCGGCAGTGAAGACGGCGACGAGACCTACTCGCCCGCCGCCTATCTACCCGCGCCCGATGCCGATCCGGCCATCCAGATCGAAAACGCGCAATGGGAAGACACCACCGGCGATCGCCTGCAGGCGGCCATGAAGACCCTCGATCCGCGTGCGCGCGACATCCTGGTGAACCGCTGGACCGGCGAGGCGAATGCCACGCTTCACGATCTGGCCGGGAAGTACGGCGTATCGGCCGAACGCATCCGCCAGATCGAAGCGAATGCGATCAAGAAATTGCGAGGCCTGATGGTCTGAGTTGGCGCCGCCGCAAGGCGGCGCAAGCTTGCGACCTTTGGTTCTGACAGTCGTTCAAACCCCGACTTCCCGTCGGGGTTTTTTCTTTTCATCGCTTCAGTTTTGCCATGAAGACCCTCGATCCGCGTGCGCGCGACATCCTGGTGAACCGCTGGACCGGTGAGGCGAATGCCACGCTGCACGATCTGGCCGGGAAGTACGGCGTGTCGGCCGAACGCATCCGCCAGATCGAAGCGAATGCGATCAAGAAATTGCGAGGCCTGATGGTCTGAGTGTGCGCCGCCGCAAGGCGGCGCAAGCTTGCGACCCTTGGTTCTGACAGACGTTCAAACCCCGACTTCCCGTCGGGGTTTTTTCTTTTCATCGCTTCAGTTTTTGTGGGTTGTGCCGCACCGGAGCCGCGTGGATTAATCCGCCCCTATGACAAGTACTGCACTCAACCCCCAGGGCGAGCAGATGGCGGACGAATCGATGATTCGCACGCTCGCCGCACAGATCGAAGCCATCTGGCCGCAGGAGAAGCGGTTGATCGATCTGTACCGCCTGCCGCGCAACCCGCGTGTGCTCGATGTCGGCGCCGGCACGGGCGAATTCAGCTCCCGCATTGCGGCAGAGTTTCCCGACGCGACGGTGCTGGGCGTCGAACTACTGCCGACATCGGTGCAGCTCGCGCGCGAGCGCCACTCGGCATTGGCGCCGCGCGTGCGATTCGAAACCGGCGATGCGTTTCAACTCGCCCAGCCTGACGACAGCTTCGACCTTACGGCCAATCGGCACATGGTCCAGTCAATCCCGCACGTGGAGCGCGTGCTGGCGGAGCTGGTGCGGGTCACGAAACCCGGCGGGCATGTGCACATGCTCGCCGAGGACTACACCATGCTGCACATGATGTCGGGTCCGCTCGATTCGGACCTCTTCTGGCGCAAGGGCCCGGTGGAATTCGCAGAGCGTACCGGCACCGATTCGCGCATCGGCCGGCGCGCCTGGACGCTCATGCGCGCCGCCGGCCTGATCGACGTGCGCGTGGACTATGTCGTCGTCGACACGTTGCGTGTCCCCCGTCGCGTGTTCGCGGACATCATCACCGCCTGGCGTGACGGCTATACACAGGCGCTTTCGACGCCGGAATTCCCGGCGGGGCAGGTCCGTCAGCACTTCAATGAGATCATTGCTTCCATACTGAATCCGGATCACTACGCGGTCTGGCATGTACCCATTGTTTCAGGCGTGAAACCATTGCCGGCCTGAGGCGGGCACACGCCCCTCAAAAGAAACGAGGCAGATCCGCACTGGATCCGCCCCTTCGATCAACTGCAGCTTGCGGCTCAGCCTTCGGTAATTGGCTGGAGCTTGAGCTCCACGCGGCGGTTCTGCTGCTTGCCGGCGGCGTTGTCATTGCCCGCGATCGGACGCGCTTCGCCGGCGCCGAACGCCACGATGCGCTGGCCGTTCACGCCATGCGACTGCAGGTACGTACCGACCGAATTCGCGCGCTCCAGCGAAAGCTGCTGGTTGTAGCTGTCGCTGCCGTCGCTGTCGGTATGCCCTTCAACGTCGATGAGCGTCTTGTCGAATTCCTTCAGCACGAGACCGACTGAATCGAGCACCTTGAAGAAGTTCGCGTTCAGATCGGCGCTCGCCGACTTGAACGTGATATTGCCGGGCATGTTGAGAATGAGCTCATTGCCACTGCGCGTGACCGACACGCCCGAGCCCTGCAGCTGCGCGCGCAGCTTGGACTCCTGGCGATCCATGTACGCACCGACACCCGCGCCCGTGAGCGCACCGACACCCGCACCGATCAGCGCGCGCTTGCGACGCTCCTTGGAGTTGTCACCCGTGGCCGCACCGAGCACCGCGCCGGCCAGCGCACCGATTCCAGCGCCCTTCGTGGTCTTGTTCACCTTCTTTTCGCCGGTGTATGCGTCGGTGGTCTGACAGGCCGTCACCGTGAATGCGGCAGTCATGACTAACAACATGCTGCGGACCAGGATCGATGTCTTCATGTTCAATCTCCTTACCTCGTGCAAAACTCGGGCAAACATAGCGGCGTGCATCTGAACGCCGAATGAACCCGGTTTCTGTGTTCCAGTTCTCAATCAACGGCCTCGGACGAGGCCGGCGGCGTGGTCGCGCGCTTGTAGCCGCGCGGCCGAATTGCAACCGTATTGCGAATCACCGTGCAGCGCACACCATCCTTGCGGATGAAGCCGTATTCAAATGTCGGCGTTGAACGACCTTCGCACAGTAGTTCCATCCTAATCGCCTGCTCCTGTTCCGGCGTAAGCACAAAGCGCATCTCGAGGTCGGAATTCCCGCCGTGATCGAAGGAAACTGCCATGGCGCGAGTCCACACCGAAAAACCCGGAAAAACCCGCGCGCACGCCAACGCGGCGATGGGGTCGGCGAGCGCAGCCTGGTAGCCGCCGAACATCATCCCGCCCGGATTGCGTGACGTCGCATTCAGCGGCAGCAGGATGCGTACGCTGCGCCAGCCCGCCGATAACTCCAGCACCTTGATGCGCATCGGCCGGAACGGCAGGTACAGCTCTAACAGCCGTGCGTCGGAAACGATTCCGCTGCGCGACATGAACCGCATGAATCGTTGCATCAGCGGCATGCAGCCTCCGTCTGTTGCGCCGCGTCGCGCGCGGGCGTAGCGTTCGTGGCCATGCGCACCGTGGAGCAGTGGTTCGGTGAATACGGCGAAAGCCACAGCCACCCTAGCAACGAGCTGCTGCACATCATTTGCGTGCCACCCATCGTCCTGACGGTCATAGGTTTTCTGTGGGCGATCCCGGTACCCGACAGTTTCGCCGCGCTCTCGCCGTGGCTCAACTGGGCAACGCTGCTCGTCGCGGCCGCCATCGCTTACTACTGCACCCTGTCGGTATCGCTCGGCATCGGTGCGGCGGCCGGCCTCATCGCGATGCTGTTTGTTGTTAGATGGCTCGACACGCTGGCATGGCCATTGTGGGTCACGTGCCTCGTGATATTCGTGGTCGCCTGGATCGGCCAGTTCATCGGTCACTCCATCGAAGGCAAGCGCCCGTCGTTCACCAAGGACATCCAGTTCCTGCTGATCGGTCCGTTGTGGCTGCTCGGACACCTGTACCGGCGGCTCGGCATCCCCATCTGAACGGTGCCGGGTGAGGAAAGCGGGGCAGCGCCTCTCCCCACTTTCCTCACCCGGCACCGTATCATCGCGCCCATGCTGAACCCCCTCGATCTCTACGACGTTCGCGGCCTGCTGACCGACGACGAACGCGCCGTGCAGGACTCCGTCGGCCGCTTCGTCGACGAGAAGGTGCTGCCCATCATCCAGGACTGCTTCGAGAAACATCATTTCCCGAAGGATCTCATTCCCGAGATAGCCGATCTCGGGTTGTTAGGCTCGTCGATCCACGGCTACGACTGCGCCGGCCTCAATGCCGTGAGCTACGGCCTCATCTGCCAAGAGCTCGAGCGCGGTGACTCGGGTATCCGCAGTTTCGTGTCCGTGCAGAGCTCGTTGTGCATGTACCCGATCTACGCGTTCGGCACCGAGGAACAGAAGCAGAAGTTCCTGCCCGACATGGCGAAGGGCAGGAAGATCGGCTGCTTCGGCCTGACCGAACCGCACGGCGGATCCGATCCGTCCAACATGAAGACGAATGCGAAGAAGAAGGGCGGCGACTGGGTCATCAATGGCGCGAAGATGTGGATCACGAACGGCGCCATCGCCGACTTGTGCATCTGCTGGGCCATGACGGACGACGGAATTCGCGGCTTCATCGTGGAGAAAGACACCAAGGGATTTTCGGCGCCGGAGATCGAGCGCAAGTTCAGCTTGCGCGCCTCGGTCACGTCAGCGTTGTTCTTCGACAATGTCGTGGTGCCCGAGGCCAATCTGCTGCCGAACGTGAAAGGATTGAAAGGCCCGCTCTCGTGCCTCACGCAGGCGCGCTATGGCATCACCTGGGGAGTGATCGGTGCGGCCCAGGCCTGTCTTTCGCAGCTGATCGACTACACCAAGACCCGCGAGATGTTCGGCCGGCCGTTGGCCGCCACGCAGGCGATCCAGCTGCGCCTCGCCGAGATGGCACGCAAGATCACCACGGCCCAGCTGTTGAGCCACCAGTTGGGCCGCCTCAAGGATGCGGGCAAGATGCAGCCGTCGCAGGTATCGCTGGCAAAGTGGAACAACTGCCGCATCGCGCTCGACATCGCGCGCGACTGCCGCGACATGCTGGGCGGCTCAGGAATCAGTGCCGAGTACGTGCCGATCCGCCACGCGCTCAATCTCGAGAGCGTGATCACCTACGAAGGCACCGAGACGATCCACCAGCTCACGATTGGCCGCGAGCTGACCGGGATAAACGCCTTCTAGTTGTTAGGCGCGAAGAACGGCACGCGCGTTTCCTGGAACACCGGCATCGATTCGCAGCGCGCGGCGAGTGTTGCGAGCGAAGCGAACATGACCTGATCGGCAGCAACGCGCAGCGCGTCGTTCAGGAAGGTGAATGCGCACACAGCGGTGATGTCGGCCTGGGTCATGCGCTTGCCGACCAGCCACTGCGACACGCCGCGTCCGCCGAGATAGCGATCGATCTCGCCGAGCGAGGCGCTCATCTGCGCGCGGCAACGATCTAACCAGGGCTCGTGCCGCTTGGCTTCGGGCCGGAACACGCGTTCGTAAATCTGCAGCAAGCCCTTTTCCGCCGCTCCGGTGGCCATCGCCATGAGTTTCAGCGCCTGGCGCCGTTCCGGTCCCGCGGCCGGCAATAACGCGCGCCCGGGGCCGGCCAGTTCATCCAGATAGTCGAGGATGGCGCTGGATTCCACCAGCCCGTCGCCGTCTTCGGTGACCAGGGTGGGCACACGACCCAGCGGGTTGTACTCACGGATGCGATCGAAGTCGCGGCCCACCGACCAGTTCGCGTGTTCGAACGGCAACTCCATGAGCTTCATCGTGATCGCCACACGGCGCACGAAGGGCGAGTCGAACATGCCGATCAGCAACATCAAACACTTCCTCGATTGAGGAAGTAATAGATGACACCCGCGGTGATGACGACGTCCACGAACAGAAACCACAGGAAGAACTTGCGGCGGCCCGCGCGTTGCTGGGTCTCGAGCTGAACCTGCAGCATCGGATCCTGCGCGATGTGCCAGTCGATCCAGTCCTTGGCCTCCTTCAGGCCGAGGTTGTGTGACCGGCGCAAGGCCTTGATGGCTTCGATCAGATGGCCCTCGTTGAGCAGGGTCGCGGGTTCGGCTGGCAGAGCCTTGAAGCGCGGGTCGGCTCTCATCACGTCCCCGAACCCCGTGCGCTGCGGCCGCGCGTTATGCCTGATAGGAGGTGAGTCATGTCCGTCGAGTCTCCTGCCGTTGAGCCACAAATGAACGCCACGCCGCTGATCGACGTCATGCTGGTATTGCTCATCATCTTGATAATGACGGTGCCAATCGCCGCGCACGCCGTCAAACTCAATTTGCCACAGGGGCCGCAAGGACCGCCACAACCGTCGGTGCGGCTCGACATCGCTTTCGATGGAACGATCTACTGGAACGGCGAGTTCATCGCTTCGATTGCGGCGCTCACGCCGAAATTCGAGGCAGTGTTGCGAAAGGCAGACCCGCCCGCGATCAGCGTGATCCCGGAAAAGCGCACGAAATACGAGCGCGTGGCGCAGGTGTTGGCGGCCGCACAACGGTCGCACGTGACGAAGATGAGCGTCGCGCCGATCGCCGAACCGTAGACAGCGGCGCGCGACGGGCCATTCAAAAACCGCGCGCGGCGCACAGCGACGCCTCGGCGACCCAGCAGACGGCCAGCACGCCGAGTGCGATCCATGGCCACATTTTCTGGATGGCGTTCACAGCGGCAACCAGTGTGTGGCGCTCGCTTCGCGCCGATGCAGATAGACGAATCGCGCGCGCGCCAGGCGCACGGCAAAGTCATTGCTGTGAGTGCCGACGCGCTCGAGAAACCGCCGCCAGCGTTCGCCTTGCGCGACGGCGAACTGCGGAGCGATCTCGCGGCCATTGGGTGGACAAGTCTGCTGGCGGTCGTTCATGGGTGTGCTCCTGGCGTTGACTTCAGGTCACATTCCGCGCCCGACAGCCGGCCAAGCCGTGATGACTTGGTGACGAATCACCGCTGGAAAGTGACCAAATGTGGCCGCGTCCCCGGCCCAGGCGCCGCTGCCTTACACTTGGCGCCTGCATGAAAAAGACGGCTTCATGAAAAAAACCATAGCCATCGTCGAAGACGAACGCGCCATCCGCGACAACTACGCTGCAGCCTTTTCGCGCGAGGGCTACGCAGTGCGCGGTTATTCCAACCGTCGCGATGCGATGGCAGCGTTCGCCGCACGCCTGCCGGATCTGGCCGTCATCGACATCTCGCTAGAAGACGAACCCGAGGGCGGTTTCGAGCTGTGCCGCGAACTGCGCGGACTGTCGCCCGAACTGCCGATCATTTTTCTGACCGCGCGCGACAGCGAACTCGACGCGGTGTCCGGACTGCGCCTCGGCGCCGATGACTTCCTCACCAAGGATCTGTCGCTCGCGCATCTCATCGCGCGCGTGAACGCGCTGTTCCGCCGCGTCGACGCGCTGCGCCGCCCGCCCGAGGAAAAGCAGGTGATTCGCCGCGGCGCGCTCACGCTCGACAGCGAACGCATGTCGGTGGAATGGAATGGCCAGGTCGTGCTGCTGTCGCTGACCGAATTCTGGATCGTCTACGCGCTCACCAAGCATCCCGGCCACGTGAAGAACCGCCAGCAGCTGATGGACGCGGCCAACGTCGTGCTCGACGACAACACCATTACCTCGCACATCAAGCGCATCCGTCGCAAATTCCAGGTGGTCGACGAAAAATTCGACGCCGTGCACACCGTGTACGGCATGGGTTATCGCTGGGTCGAGTGAACGTGGCGAGAATCCTCGAACTGCTGAAGGCCGGTCCGATCTCGGGCCTGAAGCTGCGCACCAAACTACTGCTGCTGGCGATGACGACGCTGGCGCTGCCATGGGCGGGTTGCCAGTACGCCCGCGAGATGGAAACCGTGCTGCGGGAGAGCGAACAGCAGTCGTTGCTGGCGGTAACCACGACCATTGCCGGATCTCTGAAGGGCCGGAAGGAACTGTTGTTCCGCGCCGACGCGCTGCCGGGTTCCGCTGGCAACAATGCGCGCGACATCACGCCCGTGGTTTTGTCGGGCGCGCCGCTCATCGACGGGCGTGCCGACGAGTGGGACTCCAACGGGCGCAACGTGCTGCGCGTGCCTGGCCCCGGCGGGGACTCCAACGGGCGCAACGTGCTGCGCGTGCCTGGCCCCGGCGGCGATGGCATGCGGTTGTTAGCCGCCACCCACGAGCGCTGGTTGTACCTGGCGCTGCTGGTGCGCGACCAGAAATTCGTTTACGACGCGTCCGAGATGACGCCGCTCGATGCAAACACCATCGGCGACCGCATCTGGCTGGCGTTCGACGACAAGCGCGGCGGCCAGCAGCGGCTGTTCTTCGGCAACAGCGCCGGCGGCTCGGTGCCCGCGCGCCGCATCGAAACGCGCGAGTTCGGCCGCGAAGAGGCGGTCGAGGAGCCGCGCATCGAAGCCGTCTGGCAGCGCGCGAAGGAAGGCTACGTCATGGAGATCGGTATTCCGCTGTCGCTGGTGGGCCAGCACATCGGAGTGCTGATCGACGATCGTGACCGCCGCGGCGCAACGCGGCAGAGCTACGGCACTCTCGACATCGCGGACCTGCGCGCCACGGGCCGGTTGATCGCGGCGTCACCGGACCTCAACGACCACCTGCGGCAATTCTCGCAACCAGGAGTCGAGCTCACCGTTGCCTCGTCGACCGGCGCCACGCTCACACGCCTCGATGCGCCCGCGCTGCCTGGCGATTACACGAAGATGCGTGGATTTCTGCCGCGCATGTACCGGCTGTTCCTCGATGGCGGCGCGATCCCGCGCAGCGTCTCGCAACCCGAACGCGAGCGCGCGGCGCAGGACCTCACGGCGCGCGCCGCGCGCGGCCATCCGGAAACCGCGCTGTTCGCGGGACGTTATGAAAACAGCGTCATCGTCGCGGCGGCAGCGCCAATCTTCTCCCCCGACGGCAAGCAGGTGCTGGGCGTCATCCAGCTGGCGCAGACCGCGGATCGCTGGCTGACGCTGCGCGATCGCGCGTTGACGCGGCTGCTCAATCTCACGCTGATCGTCACGTTGTTCGCGGTCGGCGCGGCGTTCTGGTTCGCGGGACGCATGACGCTGCGCATCACGCGCCTCGGCGCGGCCAGCGAAAATGCACTGGGCCGGGAAGGCAACCTGTCGCGGGTGCTGCCCGAAGCTGATGCGAAGGACGAGCTCGGCGAACTGTCGCGCAGCTTCTCGTCGCTGCTCGGCCGGCTGGATGAATACACCGGCTACCTGCGCACCCTGGCGGGGAAGCTGGCGCATGAGATCCGCACACCCCTCACGATCATCCGGTCCTCGCTCGAGAATCTCGAATCGGAAGCCCTGTCTTCGAACGGCATGCCCGACAACGCCCGGATCTACATTTCGCGGGCGCGCGAGGGCAGCGAGCGGCTGGGAGCCATCCTGACCGCGATGGGCGCGGCGACCAAGGTCGAGGAAGCGATTGCCCATAGTGAACGGCAGCGCTTCGATCTGTCGGCCTTGGTGCGCGCCACCGTCGGGGCGTATGGCGGTGCTTTTCCGCAGCGGCGCTTCACCTGCGAGGTCCCCGGCGAACCGGTCGAGATAACCGGCGCACCCGAACTGATCGTGCAGATGCTCGACAAGCTCATCGACAATGCCGTGGATTTCAGCGCCGATGGCGCCACGATCGCGGTTGTTTTGCGCGCTGACTCAGCGTTTGCGGAGCTGTCGGTGACCAACCCGGGACCGCTATTGCCGCCCGAGGGCGCCGCGAAGCTGTTCGAATCGCTGTGGCAGTCGCGCGCCGAGAGCGACTCGCGCCCGCACTTCGGGCTCGGGCTGTACATCGTGCGCCTGATCGCCGAATTTCACGGCGGCACGGCCCGTGCAGCCAACCTGCCCGACAATTCCGGCGCGAGTTTCTCTGTTCGCCTGGCGCGTTGACGCGTCGATGTCGCGCGATTGAGACATTGTGGGGCACGCGTTTCAGCGTATGATCCCTTCTCGCGTATTCCACAAACCGCAGCTAAGTGACTGAATTAAAGGTCCCACAGCGAGCGTTGTAAGAGTTACGTGTTGTTAGTGTTCCGCAATGCACCAGTGAGTGATGCGCGCAGGACACAACGAATTTGCCGCAGAGATTTACGATATAGAAAACTCGGGATTTGCTCACGGGCACGGGTTCAATCGGTAGCTCAAGTTTCAGCTACTGGTGGGGACGACAAAAGCGTGGATCGACACGCGGGCTTAACTGTTTAGCCGGAGGCCGCAAGCCACCAACGTTCCAGCCGGATGATTAGCAGTCCGTGAAGTCGACTCGGTCGGCTGACAGCGATTACCTAAGTCGACGTAGACGTAACTAACAAGCCCCGCGCAAGCGGGGCTTTTTTTTTGCATGGTGCCGGTTGGGGGAAATGGGGACATTTTGCCTGCTTCGCGGAAATGAGGAATGTCCCCATTTCGCCCATTCGGCACCATTCTAGAATCCGCGGCATGCGCTTCATCGTCGCCGCAATGTTGTTAGCCGTGTGCCTGCCGCTCGCCGCCTGCAGGCAGGAAGTCACGCGCCAGGAAGTTGCCGAATTCATCGACCAGGCGGACAACGCCGCGCGCAAACGTTTCGCGCCGGAAATCTGCGAACTGCGCGGCAAGAATTTCAAGCTGAAGCAGATGTTCCAGGGCTACGAGCCGCGCATGGAGCCCACCGAAATGGAAATCGGCCGCAAGCTGTACTGCGCGAACGCCGGCAGTTTCTCGCGGATCCGCCAGTACAAACTCGAGCGCAAATCGATGGACATCGACATCGCGACCGATCGCCGGACGGCGCGCGTCACCGCTGACTACGTCGAGACCAGTCCTTACTACGAGCCGGGCATGATGCCCGCGACGCCGGACGACTTCCGACGAGCCGGGCATGATGCCCGCGACGCCGGACGACTTCCGTCAGTTCCAGGTGGTCGAGTCGCGTGACGAATCCGTCGTCGGCATCGAAGACGGAGATATCGTTTTCCTCAGCACCGAGAGCGACTCGCATCAATCGCTGATCAGCAAGGGCTCGGTCGAAATTCCCTATGACTGAGGCACAGCGGCGACGCGGGGAATTTCGATGAAAGCCCTGGCGGGCCCCGCCATGTTGTTAGTCATGGTGGGCGGCTTCCTCATCCACCGCAGCGTGTCGAAGGAAGCAGCTCCCTCGCGGGATTTCGTCGAGCTCGAGTTCGCGGGCGCCGACGCCGACCACACCGGCAGCTGCTATTCACTGAGTACCGTGCTCATCGCCAACGGTGTGTTCGGCGGCGCAATTCGCACATGGACCGAGGCCGGCGAGAATGCCTGGACACTGGGGCTCGAAACCGTCAGCCAGGCGTACAACGGGCCGGTGCATGAATTCCAGAATTTCACGTTCGAGAAAGTGGGCAAACAAGTCCGGCTGAAGGCGGTCGAGGCGTCGAAGAATCGTCCCACGGACGTGCAGGAGAACGTCGACTTGCTGCTCGACGCGCCGAATGCGCGCCATTCGACGCCGGTCGATCGCTGCCTCGAGTCTGGCGCCCCCGGCTATCGGTACCAGCCGCGCAAGTAATCCGCAGGCGCTGAACAATTCCCGGCGGTTGTGGCATGGTTCGCGGCCATGCGCATCAATGCCGCCCTGCTGATCCTTCTCTCCGCCGCCGCCTCTGCACAGCAGGCAGGTTCGCCACAGGTCATCCCTCTTTGGGAAAAAGGCGCGCCGGGTTTCGAATCGCGTCGCAATGAGCCGGAGCAACACCAGGACTGGTGGTTCAAGAACATTCACAACCCGTCTCTGACGGTGTTTCTGCCGCCGGCGGGCAAATCGAACGGTACCGCCGTCATCGTTGCAGCCGGCGGCGGACATCGCGAACTGGTGTTCAATCCCGAGGGTGTCGAACCCGCGCAATACCTGGCGAGCCTTGGGGTCACTGCATTTGCGCTGAAGTACCGGCTGTTCCGCGAGCCGGGCTCGAAGTACACGCTCGACAATACCGCCGAGGATATTCGTCGCGCGATGCGCACGGTGCGCGCCCGCGCGGCCGAGTGGCACGTGGATCCGGATCGCATAGGCGTCATGGGATGGTCGGCCGGCGGTGAAGTCGCCGCGCTGGTGGCCTATCCACCCGTGAACGGTGACGCTTCCGCCAAGGATCCGGTAGAACGCGTCAGCGCGCGGCCGGACTTCGAGATTCTCATCTATCCCGGCCCGCTCGGCCTTCCGGAGAAGGTGCCCGCGGACGCGCCGCCGCTGTTCCTGCTGGGCGCGGCCGATGATGAAAACGTCGCCGACGTGTTGTTCGATCTGACCCGCAAGTATCACGCCGCAGGCGCGTCGATCGAGACGCACATCTACACGCAGGGCAAACACGCCTTCAACATGGGCCAACGTTCGCCGTTCGTGAGCATCAAACACTGGCCGCAGCGCCTGGCCGAGTGGCTGGAAGACCGCGGCCTCACCAGGAAGAACTGACTCCGTGAACTTCGAACAAACACCGGGTTCGCTGGTCATTCTCGCGTTGATCGTCATCGTGAGCTTCCTGGCGCTGCGCGTGTCGCCGCAAATCCTGCGCCGCAATCTGCTGCGCCCCTACTGGATGCTGCGTGAGCGCACGTACGACACCATCGTCACCAGCGGATTCATCCACGGCGATTTTGGGCATCTGCTGTTCAATGGCCTGACGCTGTATTTCTTCGGGCCCGGCCTCGAGGCGCGCATCGGCACGACGCGTTTCGTCGCGCTGTATTTCGTCGGTCTCGTGGTCAGCAGCCTCGGCACTGTCTACAAGCAGCGCAACAATCCCGATTACGCCGCGCTCGGTGCGTCGGGGGCGATTCTCGCCGTGTTGTTCGCGTACATCGTCTATTACCCGACGAGAATGCTGTACCTGTACTTCGCGATTCCGATTCCCGCGGTTTTGTTCGCGTTCGGTTATCTCGCGTACAGCTGGTGGGCGTCGAAGAACAAGCGCGACAACATCAACCACGACGCGCATCTGGATGGCGCACTCACCGGGTTGATCTTCGTCGGACTGACGGATATCGACGCGTGGCGGCGAGCGTTTCAGATAGTCGGGGACAGATTTATTTAAATCTGTCCCCATCAAAACCACGAGTAGTTGAACGAGATCGAAATCCGTTCGGTTTCCGTGGGATTCGGCGCCACTTCATGGCGCAGCCAGCTCTCGAACAGCACCAGCCGCTGCTGCTGCGCCGGGATGGTCACCCATATCTTGTTCTCCCGGCGGACCTTCGACTTGCGCGGCGGGGCGGCCATATACCGCTCGAGCCGCGGATCCTCGAACTTGAGTCCCGAACAGCCGCGCGGCGTGCGCACGTAGTACGTGCCGCTCAGCGTCGCCAGCGGATGCAGGTGCAGCCCATGCACGACCTGCCGCATCATGGTGTTCACCCAGCAATCCGTCATCACGAGTTTGCGCCCGGCGAGATCGAAGTCGAGCGTGCGCGTGAAGCTGCGTACATGTGCGTCGATGCGTTTCTCGAGCGCCGCAAATGTCGGAGACATCCGATGCATGCGGGCGGCGGAATTGTACGAGGTATAACCGCCAGGATAGTTAGTCTTCGACCAGGTCTGCCCGGCGGTGTCTTCGAGCGCCAGCGTCCGGCATTCACGCAGCAGGCGCGAGTTCAGGGTGTTAGACGCGGCGCCGGCCAGCTTTGCGGTGTACACGCGGGTCGGAAAAAATGTTTGCACGGGCATGCCGCGAGCATAGGCAAAGTATGGCGAGCCGCAAAGCGGCACGACTATACTTCGCGTCCCTTCCATCAAGGACGTTGACCATGAAGCCCCTCTTCACGTTAGGCGCTCTGGCGCTGGCGGTGTCGCTCGCGACCGCCGCGCAAGCCGATCACAAGCTCACCAAGTCGTGGGAATCCGAAGCCACGTTGAAGGTCCCGGAATCGGTGCGCCTCGATGCCAAGCGCAAGGTGCTGTACGTCTCCAACATCGACGGCGAACCGTGGAACGCCGACGGCAAGGGCTCGATCGCCAAACTCGGCCTTGACGGCAAGATCATCGCCGCCGAATGGGTGACCGGCCTCGACTGCCCGAAGGGCCTGGCGCTCTCGGACGACGGCAAGTGGCTGTACGCGGCGGACGCGGGCGGCATTGTCGTCATCGACATCGAGGCCGGGAAGATAAAGAACAAGATCGCAATCCCCGACGGCCAGCAGTTGAACGACCTCGTCAACGACAAGGGCACGCTGTACGTCTCCGACTCCAAGGGCAAGAAGGTCTACGTCGTCAAGGACGGCGCGGCTTCCGTGTACCTCGACGAGAAGGTGCTCAAAGGCCCGAATGGCCTGTTGGTGCACAAGGGCGCGTTGTACGTGCTCGACGCCGACAGCCTGAACAAGGTCGAGAAGGACAAGTCGCTCATGGTGCTCGCCAGCGGCATGCCGGGCGGAGTCGACGGCCTCGAGAACGTCAAGGGCGACGACTTCCTGGTTTCCGTGTGGGGCGGCGCCGTGTGGTACGTGAAGGCGGACGGCTCAAAGGAATTGCTGTTCGACGGCAAGGCCGAGAAAACCAGCACCGCCGACATTGGCTGGGATCCGAAAACGATGACCGTCTACGTGCCGACGTTCTTCAAGAACACGGTCATCGCCTTCAAGGTCGAGTAGCTAGTTTCGTCAGCGGGTGGGGCGCAACGTCCGCGCCTCATCCGATCGACCGCAGCGCGATCCACAGGCCGAATCCGCCGGCCAGCAGCACCGCCACGCAGATCCACAGCCACATCCAGCGACCGGTCGCGCGCCCGGGCGGCGGCGCGCGGCTCATGGATTCCTCGATCATGTCGTGCTCGCCGTCACGAATGTGGCGTGGCACGGCGCGGCGATCGTTGGCGGTTTCGCCCGGCAAATTCATGCCGCCGACTGTATGCGCGCGGGCGCCCGGCGACCAGTGTGATTTGCTCCACAGTTAGGGCTTGCGGGCCGGCTGCCGTGCTGCAACAAAGCTCAGTAATCCCCCCGCGTGCCGACACTTGATACAGGAGTAGAGCCTTCCGAGGTCGCGCCTTGCGCGCATGAATCAAGTGAATCGCGATCTGAAACAACAACTGGCGCGCGCTTTCGGGCTCGAGTCCGGGACCGACGTGGATGCGCTGATTGCGGCGCTGCGTTCGGGCGGCGACGTCGACGTGCAGACGCTGCGCAAGGGCTGCCTCGCGCTGGTCGACAACGTGCGCGAGGCGCGCGACGCGCACGCGGTGAGCGATCAACGCCTCAAGATCGCGCTCGAAGCCTCGGACCTGGGGCTGTGGGAATGGAACATCGCCACGGACGAAGTGTTCGTCGATCGCGTCTACGGCAAGTTCATCGGCCGCGACGATGGAGACCGCGTCTGGCCGCTGCAACAGCTCGCCGAGACGGTGCATCCCGAGGACCGTCCCGTATTCAGCGCCACACTACGCGCGGCGGTGGACGGCAGCCAGCCTAAATTCCAGATCGATCATCGCGTCAGGCATGCCGATGGCCGCTGGGTGTGGCTCGAGACCTTCGGCGACGTCACGCAGCGCGATGCGACCGGCCGCGCGCTGCGCATGACCGGCACGCACGCCAACATCACCGATCGCAAACAACTCGAGCGCGCCCTCAGCAACACGCTGCGCGTGATGCACGCGCTGCTGGAAACACTGCCGCTGCCGGTGATCATCCGCGACGCCGAGCGGCGCGTCACGATGGTGAACGCAGCCTGGGAAGACATGCTCGGCGTGCCGCGCCAGGACATCATCGGCAAGCAGCTTGATTCCGATCCCACGCTCCCGAAGTCGATTGGCCATCGCGAGACCGACGACGAGGTGCTCGCGACGAAGAAATCCCTACGCTACGAGACAGCGGTCCACACCAGCGACGGAACCGTCTACAATGTCATCGTCGCCAAGACGCCGCTGGTCGCCGAAGATGGCGCGATCGTCGGCATCGCCTCGGTCACGACCGACATCTCCGAACAGAAGCGCTCGGCCGCCGTGCTCGAGCGCGCGCGCGTTTCGGCCGAGGCTGCGGTGCAGGCCAAGTCACGCTTCCTCGCCAACATGAGCCACGAGCTGCGTACGCCGTTGAACGGCGTGGTCGGCATGGCCTCGCTGCTGGAAAACACCGCGCTCGATGCCAAACAACGCCGTTTCGTACGCACGCTCAAGAGCTCCGCCGAGGCGTTGATAACGCTCATCAACGACGTGCTCGATCTTTCCAAGGCCGAGGCCGGCAAACTCGAGCTGGCGCGTGCCCCTTTCGAGTTGCGGCGGGAGCTGGAACAAGTCGTCGGCTTGTTTGGCGCGCGCGCCCACGCCAAGGGAATCGAGATCGCGGCGCACATCGCGCGCGACGTACCCGCCACGATCCACGGCGATTCGATCCGGCTGCGCCAGGTGCTGGGCAACCTGGTCAACAACGCGGTCAAGTTCACGGAGAGCGGCGCGGTGTTGTTGGCCGTCACGGTCGTCCCAGGCGAAAGCCAGGAAGCGATTCTGGATTTCTCGGTGACCGACACCGGCCTCGGCATCTCGGCCGACGAACAGCAGCGCATCTTCGAAGCCTTCGAGCAGGCGGACGGTAGTGTCACGCGCAAGTTCGGCGGCACGGGCCTCGGGCTCGCCATCAGTCGCCAGCTGGTGGAACTCATGCACGGCAGCATGGATCTCCAAAGCGAGGCCGGCCGCGGCAGCCGCTTTTCGTTCCGTATCCCGGTCGGCGTACCGCGCGTCGAACTACCGCAGGTTGCGCCGGCAACGGATCTCGGCGCCATTGTCATCGGCATGCACCCGGTGATCCGCAGCGCGGTGTGCGACACCATTTCGGTTGAAAGCACCCACGTCATCAGCGTGGATTCCTGCATCGGTGCGATCGAGGCGCTGCAGGATTTCGGCGGTCACGTGAAGCGCATCCGCGTCGTCATCGATTCCAATGCCGCGGCGAAGATGGAACAGGCGGTGAGCGGCATACGCGCCGCGGCCGCGCCGCGCCCGGTGGAAGTGATCGCGTTGTTGCCGCCGGATGCCGACGCCACACCAGCCGCCGGCGTGAGCCGCTGCCTGGTGAAGCCGCTGTGCACGGTGGACCTGCTGGCAAGCCATGCCGCGGTCGATACCGCACAGAGCGTACGCGTCCGGGTGTTGCCGCTCAGTGGCTCGCGGGGCCGCGCCCTGGTCGTCGAAGACAATGCCGTCAACCAGGAAATGGCGCGCGCGATGCTCGACATGCTGGGATTCAACGTCACCACCGCGTCGAACGGCCGCGAAGGCGTGCTGGCCGCGGCGGCCGATCCCGACCTCGATCTCATTCTCATGGACTGCCAGATGCCGGTGATGGACGGCCTCGCCGCGGCCCGCGCCATCCGCGAAACTGAGCACGAGGGCACACGCGTGCCGATCGTGGCGCTGACCGGCAACGCGATGCCCGGCGATCGTGAGGCCTGCGTCGCGGCCGGCATGGACGACTACCTCGCCAAGCCGTTCTCGCTCTCCGCGCTCAAGGCGATGATCGACAAGTGGACCGGCAGCGCGACGCTGCCCGGCGCCAGGATTGCCGCCACGCGCAAGTCCAGCTAGCTACCTGGCGCGGACCTTGCTCATCTGGCGCGCGTGCGCCGCGATGATTCGCAGCGTCGAGACATCCGAGTCGAACACGCAATAGAGGCCCTGCGGCTCCTGCGGCGGGTCGCCCACGAAACCGTCACCAGCCTTCCACATGGAATCCGGATTCCTGGTTCGGCCTCCACCGCCCCAGGCCCAGAAGTTCGAGCCCGCGATGGCATCCCCGGCCATCGCGCGCCGCGTCAGCAGCCCGAAAATCGCCGTGTAGAACCTGTCGCGGTACACCGTGGTGGCGCTGGGTGCGTACGAGCCATCGTCGCGATTGATGCCGAACTCCTCGAGCACGATGGGCTTGCCCAGCGTGTTGGCCGTGTCGATGTGCCAGTTGAGGTAGTCCTGCATCTTCGACCACGCGCCATCGTACGTTGCCGCGGATTCCTTGGGCTTGTACCAGCCCCAGTTCGGCGCCCACATGTGATACGTCAGGTAGTCCACGTTCCTGGACGAATGCGATTTCACATACAGGTCGCGCGAGCCGGCCGTACCCATCCAGCCTTCGTTGCCCGTGCTGATCAACTGCTTTGGCGCGAGCGCCTTGATGAATCCGGCGGTGGAATCGACCCACTGCGTGAACGCGTCAAAATGTTTGCTGTTGCCATCGGCGCCCGGACGCGGCTCGTTCGCGAGCTGCCAGGACATGATGGTCGGGTCCTGGTCGTAGAGCCGGCCGCTGACCGAGTTCTTGCGCGTGACCAGTTGTTTGACCGCGGCGCGAAACGCGTCGTTGGCCTTGTCATCGCGATAGAACGACGCGGAGGCTTCCATGTAGGCGTTCCAGTCGCCGGTCACATCCGGATCCGCCGCCGGCTTGCCGGTGGACCAGCTCGCATAGGTAGCCATGCCGCCCGACCACTGCCAGAAGTTGTTGACGTAGAGCACGGCCTTCATGTCGCGCCTGGCCATCTCGTCGAGCAGGAAATCGAGACCCAGCCACAACGTTTCGTCCACCTTTCCCGGACCCTGCAGAACGGCTGGCGTTACGGCGCGCTTCAGGACGCTTTTCTCGGAAATCGCCAGCACGCGCAGATTCGTGATGCCCTGCGAGGCGAGCTGGTCGAGCTCCCGCGTGAGGCGCGCCCGGTCTCCCGTCGGGCCGGGCGAGCCCAGATACATGCCGTACCAGAGATTGGCGCCGGCGTAGTAGTAAGGCTTGCCGTCGATTTCGAAGTGCTTGCCCTTCACATTGACGAAGCCCGACTGCGCCGGCGCCGCGGCGACAATGCCCGCCAACATCATCGAGACAGCGGCCATCAACAACGCGATGCGTTTCGACATGGATTCCCCCTGGGTGCGAATCGCCGCGATATTAGCAATGTCAGCGGCGCGCCGGCTCACTTCCACTCGAGCTGCTGCAGTGCGGCCGCGATATTCGCGCGCGCCGGCTGTTCGTATTTCTCGTAGAACCGGTCGTTCTGGTAGATAGCCGGGCGTTCGAGCAACGAGTTGAGCAGCTTGCGGCGCCCCTCGACGTAGCGCGCCCGCGGCACCCACCAGTACTCGCGCCGCACCGCGCGTTCGAACTGGCCGTAGATTTCCGGGGGCGTACCGAGGTTCGTGAGGTCTATGTCCAGCACCAGCGCGGTATCGCCCGCGAAGCCTGCTTCTCGATGCGTCGTCGCGAGAATCATCTGCCTGATTCGCTTGACGGCATCGGTCGGCGCGGCGCGCAGCGCCTGCCCGGCAAGAATCGCACTCTGCGCCTCGTTGTCGCGACGCCAGCTGCGGTAGATCGCGTCGTGAAACCACAGCGCCAGCTCGACCTCGGCCGGCCGTACGGCGAGCTCGCGCGCGGAATCGAATTCGCGCAGGCAGGCTTCGAGGTGTGACAGCGTGTGGTAGTGCCGGCCGATGCTGCGCCACCCGCGCCGCACTTTGCGGTATTCACTCTCGTCGGGAGCGACGCTGACGGCAATGCACGCTCTGCTCCAGCGCTCGAAGTTCACGCGGGGAGTCATGGCCGTAGACTGCGCCCGCGAACAAGGCAAATCCATCGGCGGGTGGTCCCCAAAGACCGGCCAGAACGTTCCGGGCAACTCGGTTGGCAGACTGCGGGCAGGAGTGTCGTGGGAACACGCCTGGCCGGCCCTCAGGGTGGAGTCAAAGGCTAGCGATGTCGCGAGGCCGCAGGAATTGCGCGTGCAAGAGAAGTGCAGGACGGCGCAGTCCTACTGGCGGACGCGCGTGCGCTCAAAGCCGATCGCATCGACGTTATTGAATCAATCCGAGCAGCAGCGCCGCGGCCAGAAAGAAGAGCGTCGTAAACGTTGCAGGTAGATACGAAATCGAAGTCACTTCATCAGCCCCGGTGTGCGTAACGACCCGGCGCTTCTTGAAGAGCGTTTCGGGCCTGCTGTACTTTATCGAGTGCCGAGTGTGGCGTGAGCCGATGCGTTCCGGCAAGCCGGTCGATTTCCCGGCGGCGATGAAACGAGACATTTGTCCGTTTTGTCTGAGACGCAGAAATTGCTCGTAAATGCTTGATATCAAAGGTCTCGAGACCGGTGACCCGGTCTCAAGACATCACGCCTGCGGCTCACGCCGACTTTTTTTGCTTCGCGCTGGCCTCGCGCAGCTTGGTGGCGCATTCCTCGCAGCACACCTCCACAGTTTTTCCGCCGATTTTCACTTTGATCGTCGATGCGGGATCCAGCGGGTAGTCGCAGGCCGCACAGGTTTTCTTCGTCATGGGATTCTCCTCGAGACGCCCACGTTTCGGGGCGCATCCAGGATTTCATCCGGGCCACTTTGCGGCTGTCGAAATCTTTAGCGAAAAGGGCTATTAGCCGACATCGGTGCGGAATTCGGCGGGCGTCAGGCCGTACGCCTGCTTGAACGCGGCGGAGAAATGGCTGTGGCTGGAGAACCCCAGATCCTGCGCAAGCGCGGAAAGATCCTCGCGCTCAGGCAACAGATCGAGTGCGCGCGCCAGGCGCAGCCGCAGGTGATATCGATACAGCGGCATGCCTTCGACCTGCTGGAACACCTGGGTCAGGTACACGGGCGAGCCGCGAATCTCCGCGGCGATCGCGGCAAGCGTCCAGCGGCGCGACAGATCACCCGCCAGCAGCACCTTGACTCTATCTACCAGCCGGCGGCGCACATACGTCGCGCCCGGTTCGTGCGTGGTGCGCGGTCCGATCGCGCGCAACACCAGCGTCAGCGACAACCCCTCGGCCTCGAGCGGTTCGATGCTGCCGTTCTGCAGCGAATGCTTCAACAGCATCACCAGCGCCTGCGCGCGCGCATCGATGCGCAGATGCTGCTGGCTGAAGGTGAACACGCTGCCCTCGTTCACCAGCTGCTTCGGCGCGAGCTCGCGCAACGTCGGCTCCGACACGCTCACCACGAGGCTTGCGTCGCCACCCGTCACCGGATGGCTGACCTGGTATCCCTGCCCTTCGTTGAAGAACAACACGTGATTTGCATCGGCCACGGCCTGCTCGCCGCCCACGTGGCGCAGGTACACGCCGCGGTACGGGAAAACGAAATGCGTGTGCGAAGCGCACTCCTGCGCACTGCGATGCCGGCACGTGCCGCTGCAGTTCACGTGACGGACCACCACCGTGCCCGAATCGAGCAGGCGCTCCACCGTGAATTCCTTCATCGGTGTGTCGAGTGGATTGGGCGCGGGCGTGGCCATCGAGGCCAACCCTACTTCTTCTGCGGGTGCCTCGCCACTGCCAGCGCCCCGATCTTCTGTCCCATTTCGGCGCCGACTTCGGTCGAATTGCGGAAGTGCACACCGTCATAAATTCGCGCGTTGCTGACTTCCTGCACGAACGCGTCGATCGTCGTCCAGCTGCGCGCGACGTTGTCGGCGGTCGGGCTGGTCGTCGTCAGCGTAGGAACCGGCCCCGTACCGATCTCGGCGCGCAGCACCTCACCGAACGCCGCCGCCACGATGCAGTGCGCGCAGGGATATTCGGGATGCATCGGCGTGTCGATGAACGGCCGCCACGAAGGATCCCGTTCCGTCGCATCGTTGCCGTCGATATCGCCATTGCGGATCGCGGTGATCGGGCGCCAGAAGCCATACGTGTACTTGCCGTCGAACACTGCGATCAGCGCATCGTCCGCAGCCTGCGTGGCGACCGCAAACAACCTCGTGTTCTGCAACACATCCCGCCCGTGCATGTTGGCTACGACGCGCACGACCGCGTAGTAGATAGTCGGCCGGGTGGCCTCCCAGAACCGCGCCATTGCGGTCTGCTCGGCAGTGCGCGTGCTGCCCTGCCGCGCGCCGACCGCCTTGATCTCGTTGTAGTCGCGCGCCCAGAGTGCGCTTCCGAGTGCCGGCGGCGGCCCCGGCCGGAACTGCGAGGCGCTGGTCATGTTCCAGCACGGATTTCTTCCTGGCCACTGCGGCACCGCGGGAAGCGTCGTCGGCACGTAGACGCCAGCGGTCGTGAACGGGCGATACGATTCCTGCGTCATCGCGCCGTCGTTCGCGCGTTGCTCGAGCAGCTGCGTGGCGGCCGCGACACCCGCCTCGACACCCGCCACTTTTGCCGCTCCATCCGGAATCCTTGCGAGGAATTCCTGATAGGCCGCGTCGACCGCCGGCTGCTGCGACGGCACCAATTGCCGCAGCGTGAGGTGGCTGGCCGCAGCGATCGCTGCCTCCACCGAGGCCCCTTTGGCGGCGTCGAGTTTCAACACCGGTGCGGGGTAGCGGCGCGCGATCGCGTTGGCAGCTTCATACGCGGCGGTGTGCATGATCGCCATCGCGCGACTCGCGGGCGGGGGCCCAAGGTCGCCGGCGGTGATGATCTCGCCCGCCTTGATGTTCCAGTCGACGATCGCATCCGCCGCGGCCACGCGAACGCTGACGAGCGCGAGCACCAGAACCCTGAGTAGTGTTTTCATGCGCGCGACTATGAACCCGTCGCGGCCGTCCCACTAGTCCAACAAATGGACCTGGCGCGACGCGCCCGGCGCGTGCCGCGCCTTGCGGCCTGACTACTCGAACCGGCTGCTGCGGATGCCCGACTCGGGCGAGCCCAGGTCCTTCCATACAGCGACCGCATTGCCCTGCGTATCGATCGCGACCGCGATATCCGACGCTTCGCCGAACTCTTCCTCACTGTCGGTATCTTCCTGGTCGATGACCTCCGGCACCCCCCACAGTTGGGTCGCGCCGTTGAATTCGTTGGCGATGACTTCATAAGGCGCCAGCTGATTTTCAGGCAGGATCGCCGAATACAGCGTCCACAGCGCGACCGTGTCGCCCGCGGCGTTGCTCACCAGCTCCATTTCCGTCGACTCGGCGCCGAAGCCCACGCGCGAGTAGTCGCCGATGTTCTGCTGCGTGCCCCAGCCCGTTCCGGGCACGTAGCGGTTCGAGACGTAGTGACCCTCGTCGACATCGTTCTGGACCCACATCGCCATCACGTTGCCCGCACCATCGATCGCGGCGCGCGGGTCGTAGGCATTGCTCAACTCACCCGTGTTGCCGGTTTCGACGATGACGGGCGTCGCCCAACTTTCGCCGGTGAGGCGATTCGACACGATGTGCAGGCGCGTGCCGTCGTAGCGCGACCACACGACGGTCGCGACACCCGCGGCATCGACGACCACGTTGTAGCGGAAGAAGACCTCTTCGGCCTCGGGATCGCTCCACGCACGATCCACCGGCTGCGGCGCCGTCCAGGTGTTCGTCGCCATGTCGTAGCGGCTTGAATAGAGGTAGTAGTCAGCGAAGGTGTCGAGTTGGTAACGCTGACGCCAGACGGTCACCGCGTCGCCATCGGCGTTCATGGCGAACGTCGGCTCACGCGCGAACATGGTGGGGTCCAGCGCGCCCACGATCTGGGTCGAGTTCGCAGGCTGCACCCACCCGCCGCCGGGTGAATAGCGGTTGTAACGAATCACACCGAAGTCTTCGAACACCACCAGCACGTTTCCGGATGCGTCCATGGAAACCTTGTGCAGACCGGCGCCCTGGACGTTATCCAGCGTACTGGTAAACACGTACTCCGGGGCGCTCCAGGTGTTGTTAGCCGCGTCGTAGAAGCTTGCGCCGAGGTCCCAGCCGATCGATGAGACGAGCGCCCGCCAGACGACCACGGCATTGCCATTGGCCGCCACGGCAAGGCGCGGATCGCGGCGAGTTTCGAGCTGCGGGTAACCAAGCATCGGCTCGAGGAACCGCGGCAGGATGACGGGCGCACTCCACGCGCCACCCGGCGCGCGGTGGCTGAAGGACAGATCGTTGCCCAGGTCCGTGGGCCGGCTGCTCTCCCACACCGCGATGGCATTGCCGGCCGCGTCGTAGCCCACCTGTGGATGGCCCATCGTGTCTGCATCTTCCAGGTCGTCGTCGGTTGCGATCGGCTGTGCTGGAGTCCAATCGCGCGCAGAGGCGGAGTTGTTGACGCAGGTCACGGCCACGTTGGTGACGCTCGCGGTAGTGATGTCGCCCTGTGCATTCGCGACGCTGCACGTCTGGTCGGCAGGCTGCGTGAATACCGCGACCAGGTACTCCGAGTTGGCGGCGAAGTTCAGCGGAAAGGTGAATGCGCCATTCGCGAAGACCGCGTGATTGCCGGAGATGAAATCAGAGGCGGCGTACAGCACCACATTCTTGCCCGCGCCCAGACCCGAGACCGTGCCGCCGATCGTGTAGTCGTTGGTCGTGCAGGTGACGTCGACGTTGGTGACGTTGCCCAGGACGATGGTGCCGGTGCCATTGGTGACGGCGCATGTCTGCGAGGGCGGCGACACGGCGACCGTCACGTTGTAGCTTGCGCCGCTCGCCATCAGCGTCGGAAAAGCGAAGTTGCCGCTGGCGGGCACGCTCACCTGGTTGCCGTTGGCGTTCTGCAGGGTCATGGGGCCGGTCAGGCCCGTCGCGGTTCCGCCTACGGAGTAAGTCGCCGGGAGCGGCAGGTTGGGGACGACCGGCAGGGGATCGTCGTCACCGTTCTTGCAGGCCACGAGGCCAAGAGTCATGACGCCGGCGGCCAGCAGATTGACGAGGCATCGATTCCACATAAGCGCTCCGTTGATGGGACGGGCGCGGTTCTCGGCCGCAACCCGGGTATTCCTGAAGACGGAATCCCGGGTCGGCGAAGCTCATGGAAAGTGAAAATGGTGCCGGGAGCGCATCTGCGCAAGCCGCGGATCGGTCGCCGTGTCGCCTGGCTTGCTCATCGAATGATTCCGGCAGATTCCTTCATGGTGTGAAGTAGATAGGCGCGCGCCTTGGTCCAGTCGCGCTTCACGGTGGCCGGCGAAATCTCGAGGAACCCCGCGATCTCCTCGATCTCCATGCCGGCGAAGTAGCGCATCTCGACGACGCGGTGCGCGCGTTCGTCGACGCGTTCGAGGGATTCGAGCGCGTCGCCCAACGACTCGAGCTGTGGCTCCGAGAACGACTGATCCGCCACGCCGGTATTGAGCGTCAGCAGCTTCTGGCCGCCGCCGCGCCGCTCGGCGCTGCGCGCGCGCACGTAGTCGATGATCACGCTGCGCATCACGCGCGAGGCGTAGGCCAGAAATGCGCTGCGGTCGCTGCCGGGAAGCGCCTCCTGCTGGGCGAGGCGCAGGTAGACCTCGTGCACCAGCCCGGGAGCGTCCAGCATCGTCATCTGCGCCTGGCGCGCGAGGTGGCGCTTTGCGAGGCGATCGAGCTCCGCATAGATACGCGTGAAGAACTGCTCGCGTGCCGGAGCCTCGCCGCGCCGCGCCTGATCGAGGAGCTCGGTGATCTCGCCCATGGTTGCAGCAATTTACCTGATGAGACGGCTGCCTTCGCCGGTTTCAAGCCACTCGTAAAAGCAAAGCGGCATTCCCGCATGAACGGTGCGAGCACGCCCGCGAAATCCGCACTTTATGTAGAAGGGCCCCGCGCCGGCGGCGTGTTCATAAGCATCCAGCCACAAGGCGTTCGCCAACCGCGAACGGGCGGCGTCCTTCGCCGCGTCCATGAGACGGCGCCCCACTCCCATGCCACGGCAGTGCCGCGCAACCGCGAGGCCAAGTACATAGAGCGCCGATGCGACCGGCGTGAATGAACTCGTATCGATCGCCGACTGAGTCGCCGTTGCCAGGCGAACGGTACCGATGATCTCCTCGTCGCGGCGCGCGACCAGCACCTGCGAAGCGCGCAGCTGATACGCGACATCCTCATCGCGAGGGCAGACAGACCAGGGACCCTCGCCAAAGTCCTGCATCATGCCGAGCGCGACGGCCGTACGCAGTGCGACGAGCGCGCGAATATCACTCGGGGTTGCGACGGAGACTGAAGCATTCACCGGCGGATACTAGGCGCATCGCGCTCGCGGAGCAGCTCAAGCCCTCGGAACTGCATTCGCGATTCGCTTTCAAGTGCCGTCACGCTAGGATCGGGCCCGCTCTGCAGACGTCCATGGGAGATCCGGATTGAAGTCCATCCACTGTTCCGTCGCCGCTGCCTGTCTCGGCGTCATTCTCACGACGCAGACTTCCGCCCAGGTCGGTCCGATCGAACCCATCATCATCGCCAGCAGCAAGCCGGGCAAGACGCTCGCTGAGATTCCGAACATGAGTGAAGACTTCGTCGTGCCAGTCGAAGTCACGGTCGCGGCCGATGGATCCGTGCAGGACGTGGTTGTTAGCCCATCGAGCGGCAACGCGACGGCCGATGAGACGGCCATCAAGTTCATGAGGGAGAAGCGATTCCTGCCAGCGATCGACGAGATTGGACACCGGATCGAGGCCACGGCGCTGGGCAACGTCGAGGTCAAGAGCAAATCGCGGCACAAGGTGCTCAAGGCCAACATGAAACCGCCCAATTCGCACAACGAAGTCACGCGCGTGCGCAAGATGACCTGCAAGGATTTCCTCTGGGAAGTCGACCGGCTGCGTGGCGAAGGCGCGAGCACCGATGTGAGCCGCGAGATCATGCCGTGGGTGTCACTGCGCCTGTACCTGGCCGACAAGAAGATCACCCCGGACGCGGAGCCGAAGTATCTGGCGAAATGGCCGCAGGCGTTGGGCGACGCAGAAAAGGCGTGCACGGCCGCGCCGGCCACGCTCTATCTGGAAGCACTTGCACCGGTGCTCGATGCGCAGGGTGCGGGGTGAGGAAACGCAGGTAGTAAGGAGACCACCATGTCCATTCGTTCTGTGATTCTCGGCATCGTTCTCGCGGCCAACGTCGCGGGTGCGGCCGACACCTATCCTCTCAAACTGCCCGCGCCCGGCGGCGAGGTGGTCCTGCCCGATGAAGGCGCGAAAAAGTCGCACGATGCGATGCGCTATGCGGCCGTGCGCCGCGTCGGCGACACCCTCTATCTATCGGGCGTGATCGTGAATCGCCGGCCCGGTGAGGGCAACGACGTCGCCGCGTTCAAGCTGCAGGCGCGGCGCGCGCTCGAACGCCTGCGCAACAATCTCGCGGCGGCCGGCTCGGATTTTCAGCACGTGGTGATGATCAACAGCTTCCACGTGTGGAACGGGCCCAATTTCGCAGGCTCTCGCGACGAGCAATTCGGCGCCTTCGAGGACGTGATCGGCGAGTTCATGCAGGCGCCGTATCCCGCCTGGACCGCCGTGGGGACGACGGGATTGCTGAGCGACGGCGGCATCGTCGAGGTGCAGTTGATAGCGAAGGTGAAGTAGCGTCCGGGTGCGATCTATCCAGCGGTCTTCCGCACGTCACGCAATACATCCAGCGTGAACGTCGTGCCATCTTCCGCCGTGCTTTCAACCTCCACCGCCCCGCCGTGCGCCTCGGCGATCGCCTCGACCAGTGTCAGCCCCAGGCCCCAGCCATCCTTCCCGCTGCGTGCCGCCGAGGGTGCGCGCCGGTACGGCTGAAACAGTGTCGCCTGGTCTTCCCGCGAAATCGGATCGCCGCGGTTGTGCACGGACACGTGGACGCGATCATGCGTCTCGAGCACTCGCACCGTAATCGGCGTGTCCGGGCGACCGTATTTGATCGCGTTCTCCACCAGATTGTGCACCGCCTGGCTCATGCGCCGCACACCCCAGTAGACAGTCACCGGTGCATCGATCGACAGCACCAGGCGTGCACCGGCGGTGATCGCATGTTCATCGAGCACCGCACGCACCACGCTGCCCGCTTCGCTCTCCTCCACTTCCAGCGACATCCTTTCACCCGCGTTGCTGCGGCTGACATCCAACAGCCCGACGATCATCTGATCGATGCGTTTGAGATTGCAGACGGCGCGCTCGGCGAATTGCTCGCGCTGGGTCTCATCGCGCGTGCGTCGCATGAGTTCCAGGTAGTTCCAGGCATTCGAAAGCGGGCCGCGAAAATCGTGCGTGAGCGTCGCGGCGAACAACTCACGGATCCCGTCGTGCACCTGGACGAATGAGGTGACTGCCTCGGCGATTCCCTCGTCCACCGACCGGTGGATCAAATTCCATTCGGCACCGCTCGGTTCCGCTTCGGCGACCAACACCTCGGTGAGGATCTCGCGGATGAACTGGTATTCCCTGACGACTTCGGTCAAGGAGTAGCCGGTATAGCGCGCGCGTTCAGTGCCGTGCTGGAGCGCGATGTTGGAATACTGCGTCGCGAATTCCTTGTCGCTGCCCTGCACCAGGGACAACGCCAGCCGCGTGATGAACGCCGGCAGCGTATCGACGATCACCGGATGCGCGACGTCGCGCGCGCCGGGCAGGCTGCACTGCACGCGCTCGCAGAACAGCGCGAGGATCCTTTCCTTGTTGCGAACGACGGCGGCGGGCGTTCCTCCGTCATCGATCAACTGTTGATCGTGGTCCTGCGGCGCGTCCATGTTGCTTGATGTCAGTTCTCGCGACGCAGGTATAGCGGCGAACCGGACGTCGACCTTCGGCGAACTCCCACACATGCCGAACCGCCCGGAAGGGGGTTCACGCCGGATCGCCGCACATCACGTTGCGGCGCACACCGACAGAACGAGTCGGCACCGCGCGGCAACTTGCGCGGCCATGGCCCTCACCCTGAATACCGACAGCCGCGGTACGGGCGGCACGCCCTTGTTGTTCGTGCATTCGTTTGCCGGCGATCTTTCGCATTGGAGCGCGACACAGGAGCACCTCAAGTCGCGACGCCGCAGCGTCGCGTTCGATCTATCCGGACATGGCGCCTCGCCAGGCGCGGTGGGTCGCTACTCCATCCAGGAACTGGCGAAGGACATCGCGGCGGTCACCCATTCGCAGGGTCTCGAACAGTTCGTGCTCATCGGCCACAGCACCGGCGCACTGATTGCCGCCGAGTACGCAGGCTTGCAGCCGCAGCGCGTGAAGTCGTTGGGCCTCGTCGATCCGCCGCCCGCGCCCGGCGCGATCCCAAGGGAACAGATTCAGCAGCTGCGCGTCGCGCTCGAGAGCGACCCGTACGGCACCATCGAGCGGTACTGGCGGCAGGGACCGTTCGTGGGTTCACAACCGGAAACTCCGATGAAGCTGCTGACGTCGCTGCATCGGCTGCCGCGCAAGGCGACGATCGAACTCACCGAGAGTGGTCTCGAGTACGACGCGACCGTGTCCTTGCGGAGTTTTACGGGACCAAAGTTCGCGATCGTCACTCCCGCCAATGACGCGCCGCTGAGCCTGCACAACGCCGTGCCGGGATTTCAGCACACGGTGATGAAAGGCACCGGCCACTGGATACAGCTCGACAAGCCGCGGGAGTTCAACCAGGTTCTTGACCAGTTCCTGGCGCAGTAACGACGAGTTTTCTGGTATGAAGGGTTCGGGGGACCCTTTTTGAACCAAGCCACTCATCCCACGGGCACTCGCCACGTGGTCGTCTTCTTCATGGTCACGCTGGCCATGATCACGTACCTCGATCGCGCCTGCATCGGCGTCATGGCGCCGAGGATCGCCGTGGAGTTCGGTCTCGACTCGGTCCAACTGGGGTGGGTGTTTTCAAGCTTCGCCCTCGCGTACGCAATCTTTGAAATCCCTACGGCGCGCTGGGCCGACACCCGCGGCGCGAAATCCGTGCTGATACGCATTGTGACCTGGTGGTCCGCTTTCACCATCATCACCGCCGGAGCGTTCAACTATGCCTCGCTGATCGCGGCGCGCTTCCTGTTTGGCGCGGGCGAAGCCGGTGCCTGGCCCTGCGTCGCGCGCGTGATGTCGCGCTGGATCCCGGCGCGTTCGCGTGGCACCGCCAAGGGTATTTTCTTCGCGGGCGCGTACTTGTCGGCCACCCTGACCGTGCTGCTAGTGACGCCGCTACTCAATCACTTCAGCTGGCGCTCTCTCCTCGTGGCGTTCGGCGGTATCGGCATCGTGTGGGTGATCGCGTGGCAACGCTGGTTTCGCGACGAGCCGGCCGATCATCCCGCAACGAACGACGCGGAGCGCGCGCTGATTCTTGCGGATCGCCCACCCGCAGCGCCGCAGCCTTCGGGGTGGCGCTTCTGGAAACGCCTGCTCCGCCACCGCAACGTCCTGCTGCTTTGCATTGCCTACATGCCGAACTGCGTGACGTTCTATTTCTGCATCACGTGGCTGCCTACCTATCTCATCAAGCAGCATGGCTTCGAGAACGCCGAGCTCGGGGCGTTGTCCGCGTTGCCGCTGGGCTTGAGCGTGGTCACGCAGTTTCTCGGTGGATACATCTCGGACTGGATACATCTCGGACGTCGTCACGAAGAGATTCGGCATCAAGGCCGGCCGGCGTACTCCCGGTGCGCTCGGCTACCTGGTCGCCGCGGCGTTCGTCTTTGCTGCCGCCTCCTCCAGCGCGCCCGTCACCGCCGCGGTGTTGATAGGTCTCGCCGCCGCGAGCTGCATGTTGACGACCGCGCCCGCCTGGAGCACCTGTGTGGACATCGGCCGCGAACATTCGGCCACCGTCGGCGCGACCATGAATACCGCCGGACAGATCGCAGCCATGTTGAGCTCGCCGATCGTCGGCTACTCGGTCAAGTGGTTCGGCGACTGGAACATGCCGTTCTGGTTGTTGGGCGCGCTGTTCCTGGTGGGCGCGCTCTGCTGGCTGTTCATCGACCCGCAGCAGCCGGTGTTCGCGGATCAGGCGTAGAACAGCCGCCGCGTCGTCATCACATTCGCGTGCGGTTCGTAGCCCTTCGCAAACGTCTGCGGCTGCCCCGACAGATCCTGCCGCTTGGGCGCCTCGACCAGGCTTACCGTGTTCTCGATGTGGAACGCGATCCCGTCACCCGTGAGCTCGAGCGATTTCACACCCGAATACGGCAGCGGGATGTGCTTCGCGCGGCAGTACGCGATGATCGCCGCGCCAATGCGCGGAAAATCGAAACGCTGCCATTCGATGGCGTCGTCGCCTTCAGCACGCACCGCGACTTCGATGCCGCCTTCCTCGCCGTGCATTACCCACTTCGCCTCGAGAATGTCCGCGCGCGACAGCGGCCCGTTCGAGCGCCGGTCGAGATCGAGCAGCGCCTCGAGCACCGTGTCGAGCGGCAGAACCAGCCTGCGCGTTTCCTTGATGGTGAGTCCGGACATGGGAGCGATCGTATTCGTACTCAGGTAAACACCTAGTGCCAGGCCACAATAATCGCCGTGTTAAATGGAAACTGCCGCGGAATTGTGAGGGGCGTCACGGTTGAAGATGGTGTTCATGAGGTTGCCTGCGGCATCAGTGCGAATGGCGCCATCGCTTCGAGGCACGCCGCGTGCGCGCGCGTGGCGCGTTCGACCTCCTCGGGTGATTGATCGGCAAGTGCAATAGCAGCGTCTGCGAATGGCGCCATCGCTTCGAGGCACGCCGCGTGCGCGCGCGTGGCGCGTTCGACCTCCTCGGGTGATTGATCGGCAAGTGCAATAGCAGCGTCGAACCGCTGCGCATGTGACCTAGCAACATCAGCACTTGGGGCGGGGCGACCCCCACTCCTCTGAGCGCAGCCTCGGCGGCTGAACAGCCAATTCTGAGGACCCGGTCCCTGACCGCGCGGCCAAGCAGGAAAATCATGCGCGCGATGTTAGCGTCAATTGGCGTCCGGGGCGCTTTCGCGGACGATCTCCAGGAGCGGCCCACCATAGCGCTCGAGCTTGGTCGCACCGATGCCCGAAATTCCGCGCAGGTCGTTCAACGAGCCGGGAAGCACCCGCGCGATCTCCTGGAGCGTCGCGTCGTGGAACACGGTGTACGCCGGAACCCCATGCTCCTTCGCCACGCCCTTCCGCCACTCGCGTAGCGCCTGGAAGACGTTGCCAGACCCGCCCGCGAATGCTTCGCGTGCCGGCTTGGTGGATAGGTCTGCCCGCTTCGCCTTGCGTTGCCTCGCGAGCTTTTCCGACGGCTTACGCAGTTTGAGGATGCGCCTGCCACTCAATACATCCCGACTCGCCTGGGTGAGCTGCAGGATGTTGAACCGGTCGTAGTCCACTCGCAGCAGACGAAGTGCCACCAGCTGGCGAATGACCGCGCGCCACTGCATCGCGGAGAGATCCTTTCCGATCCCGAAGGTGCTCACGCGGTCGTGACCGTACTGCTCCACTTTCGCGGTGCGCTGGCCGGTGATTACATCGATGATCTGCATCGCGCCGAAGCCGAAGCCACTCGCCTGCTCGCAGCGGTAAATGCAGGACATGAGCTTCCGGGCGGCGTCGGTCGCGTCCCATTCTTCCGGCGGCGTCAAACAATTGTCGCAGTTTCCGCAAGCGCGGCTCGCCTCACCGAAGTAGTCGAGCAGACGAACGCGGCGGCAATCCACGGTTTCGCATAAGCCCAGCAGCGCGTCGAGCTTCGCGCCGGTCACACGCTTGTGCTCTTCGCCCGACGGTGACTGGTCGATGAGTCGACGCTGCTGAACGACATCCGCCAAGCCGTAGACCATCCACGCATTTGCCGGCAGGCCATCGCGACCGGCGCGGCCCGTTTCCTGGTAATACGCCTCGATGCTCTTCGGCATATCGAGATGCGCGACGAAGCGCACGTCCGGCTTGTCGATGCCCATGCCGAACGCGATGGTCGCCACCATCACGATGCCATCCTCACGAATGAACCGGCTGAGATGTTCGCCGCGAGTCTCGTGTTCCTTGTCCGCGTGGTACGGCAACGCGTTGATGCCGGAGTCCACCAGGAACGCGGCCGTCTCGTCCACGGATTTGCGCGTGAAGCAGTAGACGATGCCCGAATGACCGGCGTGCTCCTCGCGGATGAACTGCAGCAGCTGCTTGCGGGCGTTGTCGCGCTCGGCAATCCGGTAGCGGATATTCGGGCGATCGAAGCTCGAGATGAACACGCGCGCGTTGGAAAGCTTCAGACGCGCGATCATCTCCTTGCGCGTGGCGGCGTCTGCCGTCGCCGTGAGCGCGATGCGCGGGATATCCGGATACCGATCGGCCAGTACCGACAGCCGCAGGTACTCCGGGCGGAAATCGTGACCCCACTGGGAAACGCAGTGGGCTTCGTCGATGGCGAACAGCGCGATGTGAGCCTCATCCAGCAACTGGAGACAGCCGTCCGTCACGAGCCGCTCCGGTGCGACATACAGCACGTCCACCTCCCGCATTCGGACCGCTTTCTCCACCCGCTGCTGGTCCGGCCAGGACAACGAGGAGTTCAGGAATTCCGCGCGCACCCCCGCTTCACGCAGCGCGGCGACCTGGTCCTGCATGAGCGCGATGAGCGGCGATACGACGACCCCGATGCCTGCGCGCACGAGCGCCGGCACCTGGAAGCAGAGCGACTTGCCGCCGCCCGTCGGCATCAGGACCAGCGCATCGCCACCATTGGCCACATGACCGATGATCTCGGCCTGCGGGCCGCGAAACTCCGAATAGCCCCAGACCTCGTGCAGCACCTGGGTGGCGCGGCTCATGACTTCATTCATAGGGCCGCAATTGTTGAGAGATTTGGCAGCGGCGCAAGACTTTAAATCAGCGGGAACGCAGATAAACACCGGTCGGCGCGGCCGGCCCGCCTGTCACCCCGCCGGAAGACTCGCGATGGCGCGTTCGAACGCCATTTCGGACTCGCGCGCCTGCACCTCGTCCTCGCTTTCGGACGGAGTTTCCTCGGGATGCTCCGCCGGCGGCGGATCCTCCACCGGAATCTCGCCGTGACCGCCAACGGGGTCGACATGCACGGAGTCGTTGACCCGCTCGGGCTCGAACTGCTGGATCTGCGGCATCTCGCGTCCTCCGTTGAACGTGGGGCGCACGATAGGTGCGTGGCCAGCGCTGCGGCAGTCAGCGTGATACGCGTCACGGCGTAGGCGAGTGGCGGCTGCGCCGCTGCCGCCTCTGCTGCGAGAAAGATCAGCTCAAGCTCTACTACACCGAAGTGCTGGTGCCCGCGCTCGATGGCGCGCTGCCCACGCGCGAAACGGAAACCGCCGCCGCGCATTGAATGGGGACACTCCCCATTACCGCATTACCGTGAGTACTGCTTGAACGCAGGGATATCCTGCGGCGTGCCGAGATCCTGCACGACGCGCGCCCACGCTTCGACCTGGTAGTCAGGCACCAGCGGCGGTGTGTTCCTGCGATCGTCATGCCCGCAGATCCAGCGAGTCACCCGCTGCACGTCCGGTGTCCACGCCGGCGGCGCCGACTTCGGATCGCCGGAGAAGCGCTCCGCGCGCGTGCAGATCGGGTCGGTGGGATCGAACAACGCGCGCAGCGTCACCATCACCTCTTCCCGGTTCAAGGTGACTTTATCCTTGCCGCCTTCCGGCAGCAGGAAAGCCAGGGTGCCAGGCGCCTCCGCCAGCAGCGGATTCACCACGTTGATATTGCGCGCGAACATCCAGTGCGTACCGAAGCCGCCGCGCGAGCGGAACGCGACCGGCAGCGGCAGATAGTGCACGCGCAACTTGGCCTTATGCGTGGCCATCATCCCCTCCACCTCGCGCAGCAGCGACTGCGTCAGGCCGGAGTTGATGCGCTCCTTCGATCCGCCCGTGGCGGCGCCGATGCCGCGATCGTCGTGGTAGTCGTAGTCGATCGCGGACGCTTCCAGCGCGAGCACGTGAATGTCGCCGAGCTTCGTGTCGGCTTCCAGCTGCTTCAGCGTTCCGCGCAACGCATACAACGCGGAGACCAGGCCGAGATTTTCCGTCGCGCCGCCATCGGTGACGAAGTACGACTGCGGGCAGACCGCCTTCTCGGTGCTTTTGAGGCGCACGCGCGCATTGGAGAATACGGGCGGAAAATTGGCGGTCAGCGCGGAGGCGGCGGAGAGTTTCACGTTGCCGTCGGTGACGATGCGATACGGCAGCCACAGGTCAGGCACGTCCGTCGAGCGCTCGGGGAAGCCGGTGAGATTGCCGAGATTGGTGAAGACGAGTCGCCCGCCGGCGAGATTCGCGTACGGCCGGGCCTGTTCGATGCAGCCGGCGCCGTCCGGAGGCGCCGCGACGCGGCCCTTCAGAATCTCGGAGTCCTCGTACGGGTGGCCGCTGATCGCGCTGTTCAGGATCAGCGCCGGATCGCCAAGTTTCCCGAAGGTATCGATGCCCGTCATGCGCGGCGCGAACGCACGCCGCTCGAGGCTTTCCTGCAGCAGCGATCCGAGCGACCAACTACCCGCGATGCGCAGCTCGCCGATTCCCTCGAGCACATCCTGGATGTACGGCTGCGACACCGCGTTCACGTATTGCGCCCAGGGACCCGAATGATCCCGCGGCTCCTTGCTCGGGTCGGAGTCGCGCAGGGATTTGAAGCGGCTGGCGAACACCGCCGCGGAGACGCCGCCGCCCGAGACGCCGCTCAGCATCACGACATCGCGCGCGCGATCGATCTGCGCCATGCCTTCGAGCGCCACCGCGGTGTAGACGGCGGCACGCGTACCGCCGCCGGACGCCGCCACCACGATCGACGGTCGCGCCGCGCCCGCCTGCGCCAGCAGGCGTTTCGCCAGGCCATCGCCTTCGCGAATCGCCTTCGCCCGCAGCGCCTTCGCGAATCGCCTTCGCCCGCAGCGCCTCATCCGACACCTCTTCGGGCTTGATCGTGACCGCGTCCACCATCGGATGGACCGAAAGCGGACGCGTCCAGTTTCGATGCCACATGAACAGCAGCACGGCGGCGACGATCAACGCGAGGTTGATGAATGTGAAATACAGGTGCACGCGGCGATGAACTTCATGCGCCAGATCCGCGCCGCCTTTCTGATTGGCACCGAGCGTGTCGAACAGCTCGACCAGGCCGAAGGTGGCGAACGCATCGTCCTTTTTGGATTCCTCGGGTCCCACCCGGTCGCGCACGAACCAGCCCTGCGCCACGAAGCGGCCCGTGCCGTGCAGCGCGATGTAGCGCCCGGGCACTTCGGCCTTGAACACGTTCTGCGGGTCTGACGGCTCGCGCTGCACGTCCTGCGATGGCGCGTACGGGCAGCGCACGAAACCTTCACGCAAGGTGACGTCATCGCTCAGCACGCCTAACAACCGCTCGCCTATCCAGCGGTTGATCCAGAACTCGAACAGCCAGAACGCGACGTACATCATCACCACGATGATGAACAGCACGCCCATGGGCGTGGCGTCCAGCACGGTCGAGACGTACTGAACGTCCTTCAGGCGCAGCGCCGCGAGCAGGATGACCGCGATGGACAACACCAGCGGCGTGCCGACCAGGAACCAGCGCTGGATGTACACCAGCATCTGCGCCCAGCGGCTCGAGAGCGAGCCGTACATGAGCAGGATCGCGCTCACCACCAGGAACACCGGAAACAGCGGCCAGACCAGCGTCGCGGGGGATATGAACACCACGAACGCCGGCAACAGCAGGAAATGCAGCAGATGGCTGGTGATGCCGTTGACGAGGGCGGAGAGGAGCCGGATGCCCGCCACGTCGGGCAGATCGCGGCGCAGTTCCAGCAAGTCCTGGGACTTCAGGGCTTCGCGGAACGCGGCGGCGCCTTCGTACTTCACGAACAGCCGCTTCGCGAGCGGCCTGGCAAGCAGCGCGACGCCCAAGAGCGAGCCCACGAATATCAGGTAGACGTGTGGATAGAAACCGCCTTGTGCTTCGCTGTACATCTGCGGCGCATGCGGCGTGAAAAACCACCACAACACGAGAATTCCGCCGCCTAACAACAGTGTCGAGCTGATGAAGGTCCCGTACGAGCGCGCAACGCCGAGCTTCTTCCAGGTGAAGAATCCACCCAGCAGCACCAGCGCCAGCACGACGAATTGCGCGACCGCCGGCAGGGCGTGTTCCATTCTCGCGCAGGCCATCGGGTCCGGTTCCGTGGTCAGCGCGCCCACCGCGGCAGCCCAGAACGGCGCCGCCGCCAGCAGCGCTCCGAACGACAGGATGATGAATGTGATGACGAGCGGCGGCCGGTCGTTCCCGGGTATCGACGGCAACGCCTTGAAGAAGATCCCGAGATTGTCGAGGCGCGCTTCCTCCCTGCCGCGCATGCCGCGCTTGACCGCTGCGGCGAACTTGCCGGTGAAGTTGGCTTGCGATGCCGTCCCGGCAGACGCCGCCGCGGGTTTTTTGGCCGCAGGGTTGATCACATTGGCGCGATTCGCGTACGCCTTCTCTTCCGCCTGGCGCGCCAGGTGAACGCTGGCCCAATCGGCCACACGCAGCGCGACCTTCAAACCGACGATGGCCAGCAGCACCGCGGCCACGACGCGAACCTGGTTTGCGAACGCGAATCCCGCCAGCGAGCAGAACGCATCGGGAGTCGGACCCAGCACCGCGAACCACGCCACCAGCGCGAACAGGATGAGGGCGCCGCATTTCCACGCCGGGCGCAGCTTGAATGCGTTCGGGCTCTCGAAATCGACGCGTCCGATGCGGTTGGAGCGAAACTCCGTCCAGCGCCACAAACTATCCAGGCCGTAGGGAACGTCCTGAAAAAGCGCCCGCCGAAACGGGCCAAACCTGGACCTGGTCTTTACCTTCTCGTCGCTCATGTCTTTCTCGTCCCTGGGATAACACCGGAGCGTTCCGAACGCGGTGAACATACCCCTCGCGCGACCTGACGCGGCGCGATCGCCAACAGCTTCCGTTTGAAAAGTGCGACTTATTACCTAATCGCGTTCATGTGCAGTGCACAGCGGTCCGAATTGCTCGATCAGGAAATCCGTCAGCGCGCGCACCTTGCGCGCCGGGTGATCGCCCGGCGGCCGCACGATATACAAACCCGCCTCCGGAATCGGATGCTCCGGCAGCAGCTGCACAAGTTTGCCGGAAGCGAGGTGATTGCCTGCGAGAAATTCCGGCAGCACGATCACGCCCAGGCCCGCGAGCACGGCTGCAACCAGCGCGAAGCCGGCATCCGCCTTGAAGCGGCCCTGCGGATGAATGACCACGATCTTTTCGCCAGCGCGGAAGCGCCAGGATTCCGTCCCCTGCATGATCGCCGGATGGCCCTGCAGATCTTCGAGCGACTTCGGTGCGCCGTGCGCCCGCACGTATTCCGGACTCGCGACCAGCGTGGCGCGCACGCCGCCCACGCGCCGCGCAACCAGCGCGGAATCCTGTAGATAGCCGATGCGGACCGCCAGGTCGAAGCCTTCGCCGATCAGGTCGACGAACCGGTCGCCGTACCGATCAGGTCGACGAACCGGTCGCCGTACGCCACGTGCAGCTGCAGCAGCGGGTGACGCGCGGCGAATTGCGCCAGCATTGGCGCAAGGTGCGTGAGACCCAACGACATCGGCACCGCGATGCGCAGCAATCCGCGCAGTTCGCCAGTCGGCGAGACGCTTTCGCGCGCGGCGTCGATTTCCGCGACCGCTCGCGCGGCGTGTTCGCGAAACGTGGCGCCCGCTTCCGTCAGCGCCGCACCGCGTGTGTTGCGCGTCAGCAGTTGAGCGCCGAGCTCAGCCTCGAGACGCGTAAGGCGGCGGCTCACGATCGACTTCGGCAGACCCAGCCGCCGTGCCGCAGGCGACACGCCGCCGGTGTCGGCGACAGCCACAAAGGTCTCTAAATCCTCGAGATTTGGCATTGGCGTTCCACTTTCAGCAACATAGATACCCTGTTTACACGGCTAGCGTGCCGGCAATCAGGACGCCAGACTGCACCTCAAGGAGAAAAGGAGCAAGTCATGAAGAATTTACTGGTCATCAACAGCAGCGCCGCCGGCACGGATTCCGTGTCGCGCGTGCTGGTGGCGGACGCCGTTTCCAAGCTGCTGGCGGCCGAGCCGGACGCGCAGGTGACGCATCGCGATCTCGATGCCGCGCCCGTTCCGAATCTTTCCAGCGCGACACTCGCTGGCGTACGTGGCACGCCGAAAACCGCAGCCGAATGGGTGGCGCGCAAACTTTCCGACGAGCTGATCGCCGAACTGCGCGCGGCGGACACCATCGTGATCGGCGCGCCGATGTACAACTTCAGCACCTCGACGCTGCTGCGCGCGTGGTTCGACTACGTGCTGCGCGCTGGCGAGACGTTCAGCTACTCCGAGGCCGGACCGCAGGGTTTGTTAGGCGGCAAGCGCGTGATCGTGGTGGCGGCGCGCGGCGGGTCGTACAGCGAAGGTCCCGCACAGGCAATCGACTTCCAGGAGCCATACCTGCGACACCTGCTGGGCTTCGTCGGCCTGACGGATGTCACGTTCGTGCACGCGGAAAAGCTCGGGTATGGACCCGAGGCGCGCGAGGCCGCGATGCGAGCGGCGAAGACGCGGATCTCCGCGATCGCGGCGCCGCGCCTCGAACACGCAGCGTAGTAGAGGGGACATTCCTGGTTTCCGGCATTTCTGTTGCGCCGCCGCGTCAACAATCAGGAATGTCCCCTCTCAAATTACTTGGGGCGACCCGAAAACCCTGCGGCGGTACGCAGCGCATCCGCATCGAGTAGTTTGCCATCGAGCATCACCACGCGGGTCTGGCGCAAGTCCCCGATTCGCTTCGACGGATCGCCTTCGATCAGCGCCAGATCGGCGGTCTTGCCCACCTTGATCGAGCCCGTGAGTTTGTCCTGACCCACGAGCCGCGCGGGAACAATGGTCGCCGCCGCCAGCGCCTCGGCAGGCGTGAAGCCCGCCTGCACGTAGATCTCGAGCTCGTGGATGAGCTCAATGCCGGCGCCATCGGTACCGGCCACGATCGGCACGCCCGCCTTGTGCATGCGGCCTAACAACTCGACCATCTTTGCCCAGCTCTTGCGCCAGTCGGCGCGCGTCAGGTCCTTGGGCACCGCGAAGCCGCCCTGGCGGAAGCCGCGTTCCGTCGTCGGCGGCAACGTGCCGACGAACGCCGCGTAGGAAGGCGAAAGATCGCCGTTCTCGGGGACATACAGCCCTTCGAAGGCCACCATCGTCGGATCGTTGTAGATCTTCTTCGCAGCCATCGTCGAGATGATCTGCTTCATCGCGGGTCCGTCGAGATCGATATCCTTCGCGTAGCGCCCGGGTCCTTCGAAACGCGCGATGCCGTTCGACACCTTGATCACGCTGTCGGGCATCGCCTGCATGATGATCCAGTTGATGTGCGTGATTTCATCGTAGCCCGCGTTGAT
>Ga0193752_1000130_pt1 | contig 99114 bp, 94 predicted proteins | sample H1c1metaG_FD_144924 | JGI IMG/M metagenome (GOLD analysis project Ga0193752, IMG submission 144924) | Soil microbial communities from a riparian zone of the East river system, Colorado, United States - H1c1 | ecosystem: Environmental > Terrestrial > Soil > Riparian zone | place: USA: East River... | reverse complement strand
CAGCCGGCCGCTTTTTTCGCTTCGTACCCCAACACTGCCTTGGTCTCGAGGAACTCACCGAAAGCGTGATCGCCCCACTCGCGACCGTTGCCGGACATCTTGAAGCCGCCAAAGGGCGCCATCAAATCGCCAGGGGCGCTGTTGATGTTCACTTGACCGGCACGCAAGCGAGCCGCGACCCGGCGCGTGTTTACCATATCGGTTCCCGACACATAGGCCGCTAAACCATATTCCGTGTCGTTGCCGATGTCGACGGCTTCATCGACGCTCTCATAGCCGATGATCGTCAGCACCGGTCCAAAGATTTCTTCGCGCGCGACGGTCATCGTGTTCGTCACATTCGCGAAGATGGTTGGCTTCACGTAGTAGCCCTTCGCCAAACCATCCGGCCGACCTGGACCGCCCGCCACCAACGTCGCGCCTTCTTCGATGCCCTTCTTGATCAAGCCTTGAATCTTGCTCCATTGCACGTCGGAGACCACAGGTCCGAGCATCGCGCCGCTGGCAGGATCACCCACCGTTGTGCCTTCTGCCGTTTCCTTTGCGATTGCCATCGCTTCCGCCATGCGCTTGACGGGCACCAGCATGCGCGTGGGCGCATTGCACGATTGACCGGAGTTGTTCATCACGGAGCGGACGCCCGCCTTCACTGCAACCTTGAAATCCGCATCTTCGAGAATGATGTTGGGCGATTTGCCGCCCAATTCTTGATGCACGCGCTTCACTGTTGGCGCAGCGTTACGAGCGACTTCGACGCCTGCACGAGTAGAGCCCGTGAACGACACCATGTCGACTTGCGGATGACAGGACAACGCGGCGCCTACAGTCGGGCCATCGCCGTTGACCAAGTTGAACACGCCTTTCGGGACGCCCGCGGCATGCATGATTTCCGTCCATATCTGTGCGGAGAACGGCGCGATTTCCGAAGGCTTCAACACCATTGTGCAACCCACGGCAAGCGCGGGCGCAACCTTGCACGCGATCTGATTCACCGGCCAATTCCACGGCGTGATGAATCCGCAGACGCCGATCGGCTCTTTCACGATCAGCGTCGTGCCGCGTTGTTCTTCGAAGTGATAATTCTTGAGCACGCCGAGCGCCGTTTGCAAATGGCCGATGCCCATCGCGGCTTGCGCTTTCTGCGCGAGCGTAGCGGGCGCGCCCATTTCTTCCGTGATGGCCGCTGCCATGTCGGCATAGCGTTTTTGATACTCGACGATGATCTTCTCGAGCAGTGCGATACGCTCGTCGCGCGTCGTCTGCGAGAAGCTGACGAACGCTTTGCGCGCTGCCTTCACGGCGCTGTCGACATCCGCGGCGGAACCGAGGGAGATGCGGCCTGCAACACCTTCCGTTGCGGGATTAATGACATCGAGCGTTTTCGGAGTGGCAGGATCGACCCAGGCTCCGTCAATGTAGAACTTTAAGTAATCGCGCATGGCCATCTCCAAATCGGGCGGGGTAGGTCGGGTAGTGTAGCGAGGCGCGAGGCGCGAGTCGCTACTCGCCACTCTCTAGGCTGTAGGCTGTAGGCTCTAGGCTCTAGTCAGAATGACGTTCTGGAGGTGCACGATCCTAAGTCTGGCTAATGGCTAGGGCCTAGTGCCTAGTGCCTAGCCGTTAGCCAGACGAAGCCATGCTCTCGCCCGCTGCGCACAGTTTGCGGTAAAGCTTGGTTACCTGCTGGGCGCCATTTCGGACAGTGAACCGTCTCTGGCCAACGACTAACGGCTAACCACTAACGACTTCATCCACGGCTACGCCGTGGGCTGGTGCGCACGACCTAGCTTGTCTTGCGGCACATAAATGGATCGCTTCACGCTGCTGAATACGCGTCGGACCATCGGCTCGAACTCCGTGAGCGGGGCATTCCGAAAGGACGGATCGAACGCGGGGCCATCGTACTTGGCGCAGAATTCTTCGGTGTAATCGAACCAGGGGTTGCCGCGAAATCTCTCGCGCATGTTCCGGTCCAAATCCAAGTGATGGAAAAAGTAATACCCTTGGAAAATCCCGTGTTGTTCGACCATGAAATGATTTTGTTCGGAGACGAACGGCTTGAGCACTGCCGCGGCGATATCCGCGTGATTGCGCGGACCGAGTAAATCGCCCATGTCGTGCAATAACGCGCAGACGATGTATTCCTCGTCGCGACCATCCGCCATGGCGCGCGTTGCCGTTTGCAGCGAATGCTCCATGCGATCCACCGCGAATCCGCCGCAATCGCCTTCCAGCATTCGCAGATGCGCCAGCACTCGGTCCGGCAGCGTCTTAACGAACGGCACCATGGCCTGATTGATGATCCGCCAGTCGTCCCGCGTGCACTCGTCCATCGTGTGGAACTTAGCGCGGGGCTCGTCGTGCATCGCCTGCGAGTGCGACCCGCCCGCGTCGTTGCGTTCTGTGCGGTCGGATTGATCGCCATCGGCCATTTTTGGATCTCCACACCCCAATAGACCCAGGGGCTTAGGTTCGGACAGATTGCGACGGTACGAATGATGGGCCCGCAGTGTCAACCGCCGAATGGGCCCATTGACGTCTCTTTTCCTTTGCTAGGCCCAAAGTGCGGAGAACGCCTGAACTTAAGTCAGATTCGGCCGCAATTTTGCTGCCCGGTCCGTACCAGGCCGGTCACGGGCGGCGACCGACTGCTTAGTGCTCCAACCGCCACGGGAGCATTTAAGATGGGGCCTGAGACACTCACTGGAACGCCCAATGCCCACGCAATCGATGACCTCCGCGCGAACCTTTGTCACCACCCGCCTGACCACGACCCTCTTTGCAACAGCTGTCATGCTGGTCGGCGCCTCCGCCCACGGCGCGCCCCATCCTTTCTCTGTCCAGGATTTAGTTAGGCTCAAGCGCGTGAGCGAACCTGCCGTCTCACCCGACGAGCGATACCTTGCGTTCACGATGCGAGAGACAGACCTGGAGGCCGATCGCGGTCGCACAGATTTGTGGCTGCTCGATCTACGGCAAGCGAGTGCGCAACCCGAACGCATCACCTCGCATCCCGAAAACGACAGCAGCGCGCAGTGGAGCCGCGACGGTCGTCATCTTTACTTCCTCTCGTCGCGCTCAGGTTCACAGCAGGTGTGGCGACTGGCGTTGGGCGCTGGCGAAGCTCAGCAAGTGTCATCGTTGGCGCTCGATGTCGGGACCTTTAAGCTCTCGCCCGATAACACTCAACTTGCCGTGACGATGGATGTATTCCCTGACTGCAAGGAACTTGCATGTACGGTCAAGCGCAGCAAGGACAAAATCGCGCTGAGGTCGCGCGGGCAGATCTACGATCGAATCTTCATACGCCACTGGGACACGTGGGACGACGGCACGCAAACGCATCTCTTCGTGTTGGCGCTCAACTCGGGAAAAACATCGGGCGAACCGCGCGACCTCAGCGGCTCACTGGACGCGGACGTACCTTCGAAACCTTTTGGCGACGCAACCGAGTACGCCTTTTCGCCCGACGGCAAGCAAATGGTGTTCACAGCTCGACTTAAAGGCAAGAGCGAACCGTGGTCGACTAACTACGATCTGTACTCGGTCAACACAAGCGGTGGGGCTGCAAACACTCTCACCGCAGACAATGCAGCGTGGGATACGCAACCCATCTTCTCCGACGACGGTCGTTGGCTTGCTTGGCGCGCGATGGAACGACCGGGGTTTGAAGCCGATCGATTTCACATCGTACTCATGGATCGCAAGAGAGGCAGCAAGCGCGCACTGACGAAGAGCTGGGATAGCAGCGTCGGCAACATGGCGTTCGCGCCAGGCGGTAAGAGCCTCTACGCGCTGACCGATCAATTGGGTCAAGGAGCGTTGTGGTCGGTCGATACGCAGTCCGGCCAGCCGAAACTACTGGTGGGCAAGGGTCATATCGATGCGATCGATGCGGGCGCTAAGACTGTCTATTTCAGTTCCGCGGGCTTGAATGCGCCGGCCGATCTCTACGCCGTTGCACAAAACGGCGGGGCTGCGCGTCGACTGACGCAGGTCAATGCCGTCGCGCTCGCGGACGCGAGCATGGGCACGGTAGAACAATTCACATTCACCGGCGCGCAAGGCGACACTGTCTACGCACATATCGTAGGTCCCGCAAATTTCGACGCGAACAAGAAATACCCCATCGCGTTCTTCGTGCATGGCGGACCGCAATCGTCGTTCGGCAACGCGTGGAGCTATCGCTGGAACCCGCAAACGTATGCCGGCGCGGGCTATGCGTTCGTTGCGATCGACTTCCATGGTTCGCCCGGTTATGGCCAAGCGTTTACCGATTCGATCTCAGGCGATTGGGGCGGCAAACCGCTCGAGGATTTGCAAAAGGGGCTCGCCGCAACCTTGGCGAAATATCCGTGGCTCGACGCGAATCGAATGTGCGCGTTGGGCGCATCGTACGGCGGCTACATGATGAATTGGATTGCGGGCAACTGGCAGACGCCGTTCAAATGCATCGTGAATCACGCCGGCATCTTCGATAACCGCTTCATGGGCTATTCCACCGAGGAATTGTGGTTCGACGAATGGGAACATCACGGCACTCCCTACGATGTCCCGCAAAATTACGAGAAACATAATCCGATCAACCGCGTGAAGGAATGGCGCGTGCCGATGCTATTCATCGCCGGCCAACGCGACTACCGCGTGCCGTATTCGCAAAGCGTTGCGGCCTTCACCGCGGCGCAACGGCGCGGCATTCCGAGTCGCCTGCTAGTTTTCCCCAACGAAAATCACTGGGTATTGAAGCCTTCGAATAGCCTGCAGTGGCATGCGGAAGTCGAACGCTGGCTGAAGGAATACTTACAGCCTTAGGGCACGAGCGCGCTGCCGCCGGCCGAGGCAGCCGGCGCGGCAGCCTGGAAGACTAAACGTTTAACCCCCACGGATTCAGGGGTTCCTTGCAGGCCGGCAAGATTGTCTTGTCGGACGCGAAGTTAGCGCGAGGAACGCTATGCGAGAGAGGCAATTGATAATTCTTTCGCTTGCGCGCGGCTACCGGAACCTGCGGTATTGGTTACACTGCTCGCAATCCGGTGCGCATTTGCGTCAGCTGTACAACAAAAACTGGATTGGAACCAAAGCCACGGTAACTCGGGAGTACCTATGAATAAGATTCGTGTCATTGCTATCGCCGCTTTCGCAGTGCTGGCCGCCGCCTGCTCCTCGACCACAACGAAACCCTCCGCAGCACCCGCTCCTCCGGCAGCGCCCGTCGTTGCCAGTCTCGCGGGTGTTTGGACGCTCACCATCGAGAGTCCGATGGGCGCGCAGGATTCGAAGCTCACGCTCACTCAAGCAGGTCAAACGTTGGGTGGCGGTATCGAAGCACCTGCTCCGCTAGGCAATGTCCCCGTCAAGGGCACGGTCACTGGGGCTGACGTGAAGATCTCATTCGGGGTCAACGCACAGGGCATGGAACTAGTCATCGACTTGGTGGGCACTCAAGAGAATGCCGCCACAATGAAGGGCCGCGCAGTATTCGGCAGCTTCGGCGAAGGTACTTTCACCGCCAAGAAAAATTGATAGGATTGAGTGGCCGATCGGTCGACCGTTGACCGTTGACCGTTGACCGTTGACCGATCGGCCAGACTGCATCGACCGGATTTCAGTCATCGACGATTCCAACCTCTGACTAGCCAGGATCAGCAATGTCATCAAAGAATCGCACGCAAGTTCCAAATCCAGATCGCCGACGCTTCATGACTACGGTCGGTGCCGCCGCCTGCGCTCTCGCTTTGGCGGGGATTGTGCCGGAAGAGTCGCAGGCCGCGGAGCTGCCAAAGGTCTCCGAAACGGAGTCGCTCGCTGTCACGATGGCATACAAGGCTGACGCGACGAAGGTGGACCCGAAAAAATCTCCCACCTACAAAGCGGGTCAGACCTGCCTCAATTGCAAGTTGTATCAGGGCAAAGCCGGAGATTTCGGCCCCTGCACACTTTTTGCGGGCAAAGCCGTCGCAGCAAAAGGCTGGTGTGTCGCCTACGCGAAGAAGTGATTTAGCTCGAGCAATTTGCCGCAAGCATCTCGCTCGCAAGAAAGAAAAGGCGCGAATGATCGCGCCTTTTTTTGTTACCTCCATTTTCTATTCGCAGCGCTACTGCTTCTCGTTGAACCACGAAATGCGGCCGCCGTCGACAACGAGGTCGTGACAGTTTACGAAGCTGCCTTCGTCGCTGGCCAAGAACAGAGCGGCATTCGCGATATCGACAGCTAATCCGGAACGCGGTAGCGGCGTCGACTTCGCGAGATTGCCTTGCAGCTTCGCCATCTTGCGTGCGTTGTCGTCATCGCTCAGCGTTGCCGCGCGCGTCGAGCCACCCCAGAAAATCGGCGTTGCGATCGCTCCGGGAGAAATCGCATTCACGCGTATCCCCAGCGGCCCAAGTTCTACTCCGGCCATCCGTGTGTAGTGCGCAACGCCCGCTTTGGCAGCCGAATACAAGATACTGCCTCTTGGTTGTCGATGACCAGCGACACTCGCATTGTTGATAATCGAGCCCCCGCCCGTCTCTTTCATCCCGCGAGCTGCGTGCTTCACGCCAAATACGACGCTGCCCAGGAGCAGGCGCATTGCATAGGCGAATTGCTCTTCCGTCACATCGTCCACTTTGCCGGGCGCGGGCGCCCCTGCATTGTTGAAGAAACAATCGAGACGACCGAAGCGTTGCAACGCCGTATCCACGAGCGCTGCCGTGTCTGCTTCTTTCATCACGTCGGCTTGTTGGAATAGAGCGCGACTGCCCAGTTCTTTCGCAAGCGCAGTGCCTTTCTCCGCGCCCCGACCGGCGAGAATGACGGTCGCGCCTTGCGCGATAAATACTCGTGCCGTTTCTTCGCCGATACCGCTGGTCGCACCCGTGATCACCGCTATTTTGCCGTCAAGCCTACCCATAAAACCTCTGTTGTCTGCGTCGTGAGTGGGACAGTGTAACCGCGCCGTCACATTTCGTGCGACGACACACAACATCGCCTACACGCGGCTTTAGCCATCTTTTTGTCACACATCCTCGTTACGGTGCGCGCAATTGCGTTCCGCGAGGTCCTATGCGCATTCTGATGATTTCCGATGTGTATTTCCCGCGTGTCAACGGCGTGTCGACGTCGATCCGGACGTTTCGGCGCGAACTAATCGCTCTCGGCCATCGCGTCACACTGGTTGCACCTCAGTACGCAGCCGCAGCGGACGATGACTCGGACATCTTTCGCATCCCCTCGCGCGGTGTGCCTCGCGATCCCGAAGATCGCATGATGAAGCGCGGCGCAATCGATCGCTTACACGCGCGCTTTCAGGCCGGCGACTACGACGTCGTGCACATACAAACACCTTTCATCGCGCACTACGCGGGGGTCGCATTGGCTCGATGCCTGGGTTTGCCGGCAGTGGAGAGCTATCACACGTTCTTCGAGGAATATCTCTACCATTACGTTCCGATCGTACCGAAAGCGATGCTGCGACTGCTCGCCCGCCGCGTCACCGTCTCGCAATGCAACGCAGTTGATCGAATCATTTCGCCGTCGCGCGCAATGCACTCGGCGTTGTCGAACTATGGTGTCCGGACTTCGATCGATATTTTGCCGACAGGTCTTGAGCGAAACCAATTCAATGCAGGCGATGGCGCGAAATTTCGAGCGCAGCAGGGCATCGCACTCGATCGACCGACTTTGCTCTATGTTGGCCGCGTGGCGCACGAGAAGAACATCGACTTCTTGCTCTCGATGTTTGCGCAGGTCGTCCGGCAAATGCCGCAAGCCCTGTTCATGATTGCCGGCGAAGGCCCAGCACTGCCTCACCTACGCTCAGAAGCAAAGCGCTTGAACATCTCCCAATCCGTGCAGTTCATCGGCTATATGAATCGCGACACCGAGTTATTGGATTGCTACAAGTCGGGCGATCTCTTCGTCTTTGCTTCTCGAACGGAAACGCAAGGCTTAGTCCTGCTGGAGGCGCTAGCCCAAGGCACGCCGGTCGTCTCGACGATGCACATGGGTACTCGCGATGTGCTGGAACATGCGCGCGGTGCACGGATCGTCGACGAGGATATTGCGGCATTCTCTGGGGCCGTCGTCGAGCTCCTCAACGATGCAGCGAAGCGCCAACAATTGGCGGCTGTCGCGCCGGCTGATGCGGCGAAGTGGTCGGCACGCGAGATGGCCGAGCGATTGATCCTCTGTTACGTCGCGACCACCAATACGCAAATCGTCGCGCCGTTAGCGCCAAAATCAGCACCTAAGTCGACTTTTGAATTATGACCGACACGTGACATCCGTACCCAGTTCACATATTCGCTCTAAGCAATTGAAGTTCATCGAAGCGCCACTCCATTGTCACGGCGCAGTCTCATTCCGGAACCATAGTGGCCACAACGACGATGCTCAATGATTGTATTGGGAGGATGCTATGGTTTTCGCGAGTTCCGCAGAATTGATTCGACGCGCCGACGCCGCGGAAGAACGTCTCTGTGTGGCGTTCAATCGATGCTCCGATCGCGCTGCTGTCCGCGTGTTCTTTGCCGCGATTAGCCGACTGGGCAACGGTGTCTTCTGGTACGTCTTGATCTTCGCACTGCCGCTTCTGTTCGGCGCTCCTGCGTTCGTACGCACGCTGCAACTGTCCGTCACCGGCGTCATCGGTGTGCTGCTCTACAAATGGCTGAAGCAACGCTTTGTGCGCGAGCGCCCCTACATCTCGCATCTGCGCATCCGCGCTGGCACACCGCCACTCGATCGATACAGTTTCCCGTCCGGCCACACGCTCCATGCCGTGTCGTTCGCAATCATGCTGGCGGCTTACTTTCCGATCCTTGCCTGGATAGTTGTGCCGTTCGCGGCCCTGGTCGCGGTGTCGCGCGTCATCCTTGGTCTGCACTACCCAACCGATGTTGCGGTGGGCGCACTCATCGGCACTACACTCGCGATGACCAGCATGAGCTTGGTCGCATAGCAAGTTGGGTTTGACTACGGACAAACGCGAAGCCGCATGACGGCTTCTCAAACTTCCGCGTAGAACTCAATCACGTTGCCTTCTGGATCTCGGAAGAAAACGGCGCGATGTCCGAACCCTCCCGCGATCTCACGAGGTGGCGACAGAATTTTCACCTGCTTCTCCTGCAACGTTAGATGACAAGCATCAACTGCAGCCGGCGCTACACGGAAAGCTAATTGCAGGCTGGCTGATCCATTCGGAATCGGCCCATCTTCCCAGCTAAGCCACTTGCCGCGGGGACGAAGCGTGAGCAACCCCGAGCCAACCCTGAAACTCACCCAGTTCGGATAATCCTGCTCGATCTGAAATCCCATTACCTCGCTGTAAAACTGGCGCATGGCGGTCACGTCTGCGCAGAGCAAAATCACATAGTCGATATTGTTGACGGAGCCTAAACTCATCTCGATCTCCCTTACATTTGTGTCGATGCGATATGCGATCCGATTTACGCTACGCTAAGCGGAAGAGGACCGACAAATGAAAATAATCATTGCAGCCGCGGTTTTACTCAGGCCGACGAACTCAAACCGTTCACCTCCGACGGATGCAGCTCGTTTCCCGACGGCACACCCAAGACTCAAACGCTGTGGCTCAACTGCTGCGTGCGCCATGACCTTGCTTACTGGAAAGGCGGCACGTACCAGGAACGCCTCGCAGCCGATCAAGCGCTGGAGCATTGCGTCGCGAAAGCCGGTGAGCCTGACATCGCCAAATTGATGCTGCAAGGCGTGCGCGCGGGCGGCAGTCCATTATTGCCGACACCGTTTCGGTGGGGGTATGGCTGGTCGTTCCCTCGCGACTACAAAGCGCTAACCGACAACGAGTTGGCGCAAGTCCGCACGCAGGGCGAAGTTCTGCAAAGCATGCTGCTCGAACTTATAAACGAAACCTCGAAAAAATAAGGGCGCCCGCAACGCGGGCGCCCTCATAACCGTTAGGCGCCTACCAGTTATACGACAGCCGCGCGTACACAAACCGGCCGTTGAAGCCGTACGGCGAATACTTCGAAAATGCCAATGCGCCAGTCGAATTCAAATCGATGGGAGCACCGCCGCTCGGGTTCGGGACGGCATTCGGCGTCGTGTTCGGATATTCATCCGTCAAGTTGTCCGCGCCCACTGCCACGCCCAACTTGTCTTCGAAGAATCCCGCGCGCAATTCCAGGTCGATCAGGATTGCCGAGTCGAGATGGATGTCACGTGTGCTCTCCGGCTCGGCGCCAACCGGCGTCCCCGGCTCGATCACGGATCCGTAGCGCGTTGCTTTGAAGCCGACTCCGAGACTGTTCGATGCCAACGGCAATTTCCAGTCCGCCACTAACGTGTACTTGGTCTCAGGCGTACCTTCCTCAAACGTCAATCGATTTACGCGATCGAATACCGGAGGCGCCGGATTCAGGGCCGCCAACACCGGCGTGCTCGGCACCTTCTTCACCTCGGTCTCATTCCAATTGCCTGCGAACGTGAAATCGAACTTGCCGGTTGACGACGTGTTGAGCGCGTAGTGCAATACGAGATCGACGCCGGTGGTTTCGGTATCGACGCCGTTGATGAAGAATCGCGCCGCGCTCAAATTGTAAGGCGCAAGAATCGCACGCACTTGCGCCTGCGACTGCGGGCCCGAACCGATGTTCTCCGACAGCACGATGCGATCGTCGATGTCGATGCGGTAGGCGTCAACTGTCAGCTCGACGTCGTACAAGCGCACCACTGCACCTAACGAATAGTTCCGCGACTTCTCGGCGTCGAGGTCCTTCGAGCCCAATGAACGAGCAACCACCGAATCCGCTGGGAACGTACCGATTTCAAGCGGTATGCCGTTGACGAAGTTGGTAGACGTCGCAGTGAAATAAGATTGCTGCAAGCCAGGTGCGCGGAAGCCGTTCGACACGGTTGCACGCAATGCGAATGCATCGACGAAGTCATACCGCGCCGAAAGTTTGCCGGTGACCGCCGAACCGAAGTCCGAATAGTCTTCGGCACGCACAGCCACCGAGGCTAAGAGTTTTTCCGTGAACGGAACTTCCAAGTCGGCATAGATGCCGATGGCGTGGCGGCTCTTGTCCACTTCGTTGGCAGGCTGAAACCCTGGAAATCCCTGCGCGCCCGGCGCGGTACCGGGCGGGGTGGGAACGCCGATACGGTAAGAATCGGGTTCACCCGCTTCAACTCCATAACGCTCTTTACGACCTTCCAATCCGAGAGCCAAGTTTGCGGGCCCCGCGAAGCCCCAATCGAGTCCGTGCACGAATCCGACGTTTGCAACGTACTGCTCGTACTGCAGACCGCCGGAGTCGAAGCTAGTTGGCGATGCCGCGCCTAACGTACCGTTGATGCTGTTCTCGGTGCGATAGTCGATCTCGTTGCGGCCGTACACCAAGCTGAAGTCCGAGTCCCACCCGAGGAAGTCGCCCTTCACACCGAAACCTGCGGCGAAGTCGGTAATGTCGGTTGCGATGAGCGGCAAGAACCCATCGGGGTAAATAGATGCCACGTTGTTCGCATTGTTTCTTAGACGCGGAAATGCGGCGGATTCGCCGGCGCGATCTTGGTACCCCAACCAGCCGTATGCGGTCCAATCGTCGGAAATGGGATTCACCGCATTCGCATAGAACGTGGCGTCGCGCACCTCGGCTTCGCCGTAACGTGAGGTGATGCGAGCTGGTTCCAATAGCGGAGGCGCTTGCAACCGAAAATCGTAATCGCCGCGGCTCGTCGGCTCACGATCTCGGTATTCCGCCGACAACGTTAGCGAGCCGTCGCCTAGCGACAGACCTGTCCACGCTCCCAACGTCAGAGTTTCGCCATCATGCTCCTTACGGCTGCCGCGAACGGTATCGACGGTGGTTGCATAGCGCCCGAAGCTCACGCTAGCGCCGCCGCCACTACTCGCTTCGCGCAAGCGCAAATTGATGACGCCCGCAATCGCGTCGGAGCCGTACTGCGCCGATGCGCCGTCGCGCAACACTTCGACAGAACTAATAGCCACCAACGGAATTGCATTTAGATCGACTGCGGCGGAGCCACGGCCAACTGTACCGTTCGCGTTCACTAGTGCCGATTGATGTCGGCGCTTGGAGTTGACGAGCACTAATGTTTGATCGGGTGCAAGACCGCGCAACGTCGCAGGACGAATGTGGTCGGTACCGTCCGAAATCGCGGGACGAGGAAAATTCAACGACGGCGCCAACGTCGACATCGCTTCCGCGAGTTCGGTGGTGCCTTGTTGCGACAAACTGTCATTGGTGATCACATCGACAGGCGCCAACGTATCGAGGCGCGTGCGATCGGCGACACGAGTGCCGGTTACGACGACTTGATCCAGCGTTGTATCGTCACCGGCCTGGGCAAATGCCGGTGCGCCGATCAGTTGAGCCGCGTGCACCGCCAATACAGTGGCCACACATCGTGCGAGCTTGGTTGCGCGACGTGAGACCTGTGCCTTCGACGGTTCGCCGTTGTCGGCGTGACGAATAGCCTCGGATGAATTCATGATGTCTCCCCGTTATATATGTGAATCGATGTCAGCCGAATCGCGAAGCGCTTGGCGAAATCCCGCAAATGCACGAGCGTCCTACCATCGAATCGATCAGGACAGCGCGAAGCAACAAAACATTACCAACACGCCTCGCCGGTGACCGCCAAAACTGACGACCAGCTGACGACCAGAGTCGCTCACCCTTCATTGAGACGACTCAAGCTTGCGACGCAACGTAGAGTATGCGAGCTGCTCACGATTGTCACCGCAGCATGCATTCTCGACCCTTGGTGTCGGCTTTTGGTCTCTGCCTGCTGTCGATTCCGCTACTGTCGATCTCTCATTTTTTGAACGCTAGTGGCGCACTCGAATCAACCATTCTCTGGTCGACCTTTTCGTTAGTCGACCTTTGCGTGAAACAAGGAGATACGCGCGGCTGAGCCGAGAGGTTGCGACAAAATCGACCGTCTGCATTGTGTGGATGCCTCGCATGAGCGCAACCGCATCGATGCATCATAGGGATTCGCGAGCGCATTGCGCCGACGAGGTGTCGGGTGTCCCAGCGTAAAGGACGATGACGCGCAGCACGATTGCGCTCTTTTCGCGACGGGCGCGCGATTCAGAAACGGTTGTATCGGTTGCCGGGACTTTTGCCCGTTACCGTGAAGTAACGCCGGGAGGGCACGAAAGGACGGACACTTCGCGTTTGGGCGGTCGCGATCGTGTGGAGTAATTAGACGAAGTACTTCACGCAGGTGTCGTAGACGGCCGCGACGAATCCGACGCAGAGGCCGACAAGAAAGAACATCCTGAGTTCTGCTTGCCAGTTGATTTCCGTCTCTTCGAGCAGCGTCCATGTGCTCGGCAACAACCAGTAGCGCAACGCCGCCTTGAAATTTGCGCTAGTGCCGAAAATGGATACTGCCAACCCGCGATAGATGGGGGTACTCAACAGCGCGATGCCGGCAAAAAGCCAGGGATATTCGGTGGGATCGATCATTGAATGGAGCTTCTGGTTACGAAACGTCCGCAGACTAATGAGTGTAGGCCAGCCAGTCCGCGACGCGGTTCGCACGAAAACCATGATCGGGGAACGCCTGAAGTGCGGGCGCTTGACGCGCTCGCTCGCGGCCAATTGGCTAGGCAGGCCGGCCGGAATAGGATCGGGAACCTAGCGGACAAATCGCGCATGGCGCGTCGGCTAATCAGCGATCTCGTCGTAACCGGCCCCCAGGAACTGGACGCAGCAGAACCCGTGGCCGAGCGGATCGGCCGCTCTACTCCACTCGCTCCAAATCGTCGCCCTATTTGCAGATTGAATGCGCGCGTATAGAACGAGACAGCGCCCTCCAAGTTGGCTACGTCGATATTCACCAGGGGCTGCGTAGTTGCACCACGAGATTGGGTGCGGCATTGCCGCAATGGCCCTCAAATAATGCGGCAGCCGACGAAGCGCCTGCAGCAATCCCGATTATTATGCAAATTCGCATGCGAATAGGGCAATCCCTCACGAAGACACAGTCATTGCACTGTCGTTTTTGCCGTGGGTCCGTGATGAGATGAACCTTAGAATCCGTAGCAATCGCATGCACGAGCAGCCCGCATGGTTCAGTCCTCGCACTTCGTACAGTTTTTTGGGACAGACGCAGCGCTGGCCCGTTCCGTTAGCAATTTTTTCGTCGAAGCATTACGCGCTGACCGCACATGCATCATGGTGGGTACTGCCCATCATCGCGCGCAAGTCGCCGAACAGCTGCGAGCCCACGGCATCGGTTTGGGTCCGTTGGTTCGCGATAAGCGCTATCTGGTTGCCGATGCGGCAACTGTGCTGCAGCGTTTCTGCACCAATGGGCAAGTCGATCATCGTGCGTTCGAGGAGTCCGTCGGATCGATGGTCACCGATGCGCTTGCATTGGGGCGGCCCGTGTCGATCTACGGCGAGATGGTCGGCATTCTGGCCGACGAAGGACACAGTCACGCCGTCATTGAACTCGAGCGCATGTGGAATGAGCTGGGCAAGCGCATTGCCTTCACGTTGTTCTGCGGTTACATGGTGCCGAGCGGCGTGGGCTCCGATACCTGGGTCAACGTTTGCGGCGAACACGAAGACGTCGTCGCCGCCTAATCCGGCTCGCTACTCAGCGACGATGCGCCTACGTATCACCACCAGCGCCATCAACAATAGACAAGACGCCGAGATTGCCGCCGGAAATAGGACCGTCGTCAGCGAGTATGTTTCGAGCGCAAGCACGACCAATGCATTGCGAATCGCAAATAGCGCATAGAAGGACAACGACTCTGAATTCGGATCGTCATGCGCTTTGCGAATTGTCGGACCAAAGCCCAAGAGATCGACCGACGTCAGCACGATGACCGCCCACATGGGATCAGTCATGAAATACCAAATCGGCAACGATGAGATCGCTGCCGAAAAAAAACCAATCGGCTTTGGTGATCGCAATATCGCCGCGCTTCAAGTAAGCGAGCACTGCAATCCCGCAGGTGATCGTGCCCGACACCCCTATTGGCCATGCACCCACGCCACCTTTTCCTTCAACCTGTGCGAAAAAGGCAATCACAGTCGTGATGCCCCAAATCACCCACGAGAACACATGTGGCTTGGTTGCGCCGGTCACCAGCGAGCGAATGTAGGGCACAAACGCAAATAACGTGAGTGCGATAGCGATTGCACTGAGGCCTGCCTTGTACGTGATCAAGTGCGCATCACGTCAATGCGATTGAAGGATCGCTGCGACGATCATCGCCACGCCTGCAAACGTGAAAACCGTCAGCACCACTTTTCTGAATGCCGCAGGGCTTAGTCCTACATACACTCGCGCGCCAAGAATGGAAGGGAGGATGAGCGCAGGTGCGACAACCGCATACTTCGGCAGCATTTCCTGCTTCACGACGCCCGATGCAATTAGCGCGATTAACGTTGCCGATAGCGCTGCAAGATTGAAATTTTGCAACATCGCGCGATGTGCGTCTTTCGTGTAGCCGCGCAGAGTTCCCCAGACTGCCGGTGCTGCGCCAGTGAAACCGCCGATGCCGCCCATGACACCGCCCAGAGATCCTGCCAATGCGTCGCCCCACCGGCCACCCCACTCCAATTTCGGCAGCCCCGCCGCGAACAACATCGCCGGACAGCAAACGACCAGCACACCGCCAAGGATAAGTTTGAAATGCGCGGGATTTAGATGCGGTAGCAACAGCACGCCAATCGGTATTCCGAGCAGCCCACCCAGCAAGAAGGGCCAAAGCAACGACAAGTGCAGGCCTCGACGAATTGTCAGAGCGGAGAGTATTTGCCCGGTTAACCCTCCGCACACGCTCATGACGGCGGCCGTCTGTGGCTCAATCCCCCATACCCAAATTGACATCGCCACCATGCCGAATGCAAAGCCGGTGATGCCTTGAACGAAGCCTGCGATGGCGGCGCCGATCGCAAGCAAGAGCAGCTCGTTCACTGCGCCACTTCGCTATCGACTTCCCACGGCGTGCCGAAGCGATCGACACCTTTAGTGAAGCCGGGCGACCAGAATGTCGGAGCGAAGGGCAAGCGTACTTGCCCGCCTTCACTAAAGGCCACGAAGATCTGTTGCGCCTTCTCGACAGCGCCGGCATTGAACAACACAGAAAAGCCCGCGGGTCGCTCGTAGGCTTGCGGCATCACATCGGCGCCCAACAATTCGTAGCCGGCGAATGCCAACGTCGCGTGCACGATCCGGTGACGCAAGTGCTCCGGCGTGTGCTCGGCAAGCGCCGACTCGCCGTAGGTCAACATCGTTGGCAGCGTCCCGCCTAGAACCCGCTGATAGAAACGAAAAGCCTCGGCGCACGTCCCGTCGAAATTTAGGTGAGCGCTAATCCGCATGGCTACCCCAGCGAGAATAATTCCACATCGTAGCACGGGTCCTTGAAGCCACTATTCGTTCAGCTGAGCAATGGATGCGACGACGCGCTCGTTCGCTGGCACGCTTCGGACTAGACTCCTGAAAAATCGAAGGCGAACATCGATGGGAAGAATCGGAGGGGTTATGAATAGACGAGATGCGCTTAAATTGACGGGTGCCGCGGCGAGCACGCTGGTGGTGAATTCGGCACTCGCACAATCCCCCACTCCCGCTCGATCCAAGCCGTTACGCGTGTTGATCTTGGGCGGCACAGGATTCATTGGTCCGCACTTCGTCAATACCCTGCGCGACGCCGGACATCAGCTCACACTATTCAATCGTGGCCGGCGCAACCCAGGCTTGTTCAAAGACGTCGAGACGCTGCTTGGCGATCGCGACGGCAAAATCGACACCCTCAAGGGCCGCGACTGGGATGTTGTCATCGACAACTCCGGTTACGTGCCGCGTCAAGTGAAGTTAACGGCCGACCTGCTCAAAGGCCACGTGCAGCAATACATTTTCGTATCGAGCATTTCCGCTTATGGCGACCTCACGAAGATTGGCATCGATGAAGATCATCCGGTCGCCAAACTTGCGGATCCAAAAATCGAACAGATCACGAATGAGAGCTATGGCGGGTTGAAAGCGCTGTGCGAGCAAGTTGTGATAACCACTTTCGGCAAGCAAGGCACGGTGTTCCGCCCTTCTTATATCGTGGGGCCCGGCGATACGACCGACCGCTTTACGTACTGGCCGGTGCGCGTGAGCCGCGGCGGCGAAATGTTGGCGCCCGGCACGGCAACGGATCCGATTCAGTTCATCGATGCGCGTGATCTGGCGGACTTCGCACGAGTCTGCGTCGAACAACATGTCGGCGGCATCTACAACTTGTGCAATCAGCCGAGATCCGTGTCGATGGGACAACTGCTCGATACGAGCAAGGCTATCGCTAAGGCGAACACCCGATACAAGTGGATGAGCGAGGCGTTCATCGAGAAACACAAATTGATGGAAACCGGCGAGATTCCGATTTGGTCGCCGACCACCGGCAGCGAAGCGGGTGCGTCGTTGATTTCCTGTACGCGTGCTGTTCAGCAGGGACTCAAATTCCGGCCGCTGCAAACAACCGTTGCAGACACGCTGGCGTGGCATGCAAAGCGGCCGGCGGCTGAGCAGCAGAAGCTTCGAGCAGGATTGACGGCGGAGCGTGAGGCGGAGTTGTTGAAGTTATTGAACGGCTAAGGTCGAACTGGTACTTCCGAAGCATTCGAACGGCTGGCGGCGAGCAGCCAGATCCAGCCCATCACTGCCGCGGTCAACGAGGCCGCCAGAATCGCCATCTTCGAGGAGTTGATGGCGTCGAGGCTGCCGCTGAAAGCCAAGTTGGTGATGAAAATCGACATCGTGAATCCGATGCCGCCCAACAATCCAGCTCCAATAATGTGCCGCCATCGTAGGTCAGGCGGCAAGCGGCAGATCCCCATCGCGACGGCGATGCCGCAAAAAATCGTCACGCCGAGCGGCTTGCCCACCACCAATCCCGCCGCGATCCCAATGCTATTCGTGCTGGTGAGTTGTTGCATCCAATCATCACCAATCACGATCGCCGTATTGGCCAGCGCGAAGGTCGGCAAGATGAGGAACACGACGGGCTTGTGCAAAATCTTCTCGAGCCTATGCGACGGCGATTCTTCGTCTGCCGGTTTGGCGGAGAAAGGAATAGCGAAGGCCAGAATGACTCCAGCCACGGTGGCATGGACACCCGACTTGAGCATCAGAAACCAGAGTAACGCGCCACCGAGCAAGTAAGGCGTCATGGACATTACGCGAAAGAACTTGTTTAGGACACAGAGCAAGACCCAAACTGCAAACGCTGCGGCGAGATATCCGATCGAGATGGATACCGTATAGAAAGCCGCAATCAGGACAATGGCGATTAGATCGTCAATTACGGCGAATGCCACGACAAACACCTTCAGTGAGAAAGGCACGCGCGCTCCGAGAATTGCTAAAACGCCCAGCGCGAATGCAATGTCTGTTGCCATCGGAATGCCGATGCCCGATTGGGTCGGCGTTCCCGAATTGAAGGAGTAATGGATCAAAGCCGGAGTCACGACTCCGCCGAATGCAGCAACGATCGGCAACAAGGCATTGCGAAAGCTCGACAGCTCGCCGCTGTACAGTTCCCGCTCTAGTTCCAAGCCGATGAGCAAGAAGAAGATCGCCATCAGTGCGTCGTTGATCCAATGCGACAGACTGAGCGGGCCGATTTCGAGTTGCCAGAAATTCAAATAGGCAACTCCCCAATCTGAATTTGCGATGAGCAATGAAGCGACCGTACAGACGACGAGCAGGATTCCGCTCGACTTTTCGGAGTTGACGAATTGCTGGAAGACGCCGGGAAGGCCGTTGCTGGCACTGCTCACTTTGGAAAACCTGCTTTACGCATATCGCTTTCGCACCTTCGCTGTCGCTATCACTCGCTTGGCGGCCGGCTTCTGCTTGGCTTTAGCACCCGCAGATCCCGACGCGATTCCCATTAACCGCCTAAAAGTCGGACATTCAAGATGACTGGGCGCGGGGCAAGCCGCCGCATGTCGGAGGCCGTCACGCATGGCGCTTAGTTTGCGGATGGAGCCATCGAGTTCCTTCGCTTTGTTCTCGAGCAGCGTTCGATCGATCCGCGCGCGGCCATCGGGCGCAAACATGCGCGCGATTTCCTCGAGCGAAAATCCCGCCGAGCTTCCGAGCGCGATGAGTGCCAACCGCTCCAACACGCGCGAATCGAACACGCGACGAAGACCGCGCCTACCGATCGAGACGATCAGGCCTTTCTCTTCGTAATAGCGCAGCGTCGATGCCGGAATGCCGGACTGTTGCGCCACTGCCGCGATATCTAGTTCTCGCACCCTCTTGACCTCAAGTGGACTTGAAGTGGCACTCTGAGCCCAGCAGCAATTGAAGGCAAGCGGAGAACGCGATGGGGTTGACGGACAGTGTGTTCTTAGGTGTCGGCGCGACGGCGATCGTAGATCTGTGGTCAATCATTCGCTCTCACGTCGTTGGAGTCGCGCTCCCCAACTACGGATTGGTCGGTCGATGGCTTGCGCATCTTGCTCACGGGCATTTTCGACACAGCTCGATTGTGGCATCGCCAACAGTTCGCAACGAACGCGCCATCGGCTGGATCGCTCACTACCTGATCGGAACTCTGTTTGCGGCTTTGCTGCTTGGCCTGTGCGGCAGCGAGTGGATGCAGCGCCCAACGATCGGACCCGCATTGGCGGTTGGATTTGGAACCGTGCTCGCCCCTTTCCTGATCATGCAACCCGGCATGGGTGCGGGAATTGCCGCTAGCCGCACTCCACGACCGGCGGCAGCACGACTCCACAGTTTCGTCACGCATGGTGTATTCGGCATTGGTCTCTATATCACCGGGCTCGTAGTGAGATCGATTGAAGGTTTGCTGTCGATTGTTTGAAGTGCTATTCGTTTCTATTGGAGGATTTATGCAGATATCTTCGCGCTACGCGCCGCTTCTCTTCGGCGCATTCCTCTCGGCCATTATGGTGGCCATCGTGTCCGCATTCGTTCTTGCGACTACACAGGGTCTGCATTCGGGATTTGCCGCTCAGTGGCTACGAAGCTGTCTGACGACATGGCCCGTCGCATTTCCGACGGTCACGCTCGTTGCACCGTGGGTGCGGAAGCTCGTAGTTCATTTGACGGTTCAGCGGCCTGCGGTGCAAAGCTGAGGCACCAGGGCGCTGCGAAAGCCAAAAGTCGTGCCTAACAGCGGCGGTTGCACTTCATCGTCGCGCTCCGCACGTCACCCTCTCCCTAACCCTCTCCCCTCAAGGGAGAGGGGATTAATTGGAACTTTCTCTCGTCCTACGCCCCCTCTCCCTCGAGGGGAGAGGGTTGGGGTGAGGGTGATTGAAGCGCAGCTTCGACTGCTGGGCTTCAAAGACTCAGCGCCAACCTACACGCACACACTCCGCGCGTCGCGTACTCACTATTATCGCGGAGGCGCGCTCGGAACTGACGTACCCGCAGTCCTCGTCATGTTGGCAGTGAGTGACATCTCATAAAACGTCGTGCCGGGCTTTACTTCAGCAACCACCACGTTTAGCACCGATTTGCCATTCCTTGAGTACCGATAGTAGGTGAGTTTTGCATCGCCACTTGTTTGCAAGTCGCGATCGACCTTGTCGAAGGGAATCCAGTCACTGGTTAGATCGTTGCGCTGAACACTCTGAAAGAACTGGTTGAAAACCGCTCGGTCGAATCCTTTCAGATAGAGAGTGCAGAGATTCGAATCCTCCGCAACCAATAGATATCTGGCGTCGACAACGTCGATTGCCCACGCCCGTCCCGTAGGTTCCTTCACTAGCCCCACCGCCGCCTCAGGCGGAAACTCCTTCATTGACGCCTGCTTGATCCATGTCGAAAACTTCTCGCGATCGGGGTATTGATGGACGCATGCTTCCCAGAAAAGCTCTATCGCGCTTCGCGTCTGGAACTTGTCGACATCCTGCGCTTGTGCGCGGCCAAGAAAGCTGGCGAGCATTAAGACCGAGGAAAGAAAAAGACGCATAGACGTTCCCGTAACTATTGATTTGATAGAGCCAGCTTCTTAAGAAAGCGGCCCAGATGAGGATCGCTGCGACACAGAGGCACGTCTTTGAACTCGAACCATCGCACGGAGTGAAACTCCGTCTCGTCAAACTGCAACGTCCGGCGATGATCTGCATTCACTACATACCAGAGTGAGACATCGGTGTGCCCTGCCGTAAGTCCCACGGTAACAGAAGTAGTGACCATCAGCGGAGGGCCCACTTCATTCTCAAGGTCGATACCAAGTTCCTCTCGTAACTCCCGTGCCACGGTAGTTCTCGGATGCTCGCCCGGCTCGACATGTCCACCGCTTGGCAACCACAACTGCGCATTCTTGTGATCGACCAACAGAACCTTGTCGGCATCGACTAACGCAAAGTACGAAACGAGATGCATCGGCGGCGTCGCAGGCTTCTCAAGCCGGCATAACTGTGCGCCTGAATCGATCCACGCAAGGGCCGCACTGATGTGCTCGCTTTCGATCTCATCGAACGGATCGATTGCTTCGACCTCTTCGCGTATTTGGCTGCGCACGTCTCTCGCTATCTTGCTAAGGGATGAATGCATGAAATGCGAGCCAGTCCGTCTACTTCTCGGTCAGAATTCCGCTTTCCAACCGACGCTCAAGCATTGCGGAGAACTTCGAGAAGTCGTGCGCACTTTCCGGCGCGAGGTACAGAAGGTCCCCGAAGTGCTCGGCGTAGTCATCGAAAAACAATCCGTCATCGCCGTAGTATTTCTCCGCGAACGCGTTTCCGGTTTCATCGAGATCTTCGTTCGTGAGCTTTCCATCGCAGTACTTAAAGAAATACTCAGTCGCCGGCATTTGTCCGTCGATCACTCGCTGTACATCACCGGGCCCGTTGGAGCGATGTAGTTCTCCGATCCAGCCTTTAGAGAAACACCAGCGCAAGAACAATGCGATGTGAACACCCCCGAATTCTGCAGGAGATTCCGGAGGGAATTTTCCGCCTGAGTGCCAGGTTGCGTCGTCGTACTTCATGGATACAAGCGGAATCGATGTCGTTTGGCCGGAGTTGTTGCGATTTTAGAGTTCAACGACAGCCCCCGGCCAGGCGCTGTCGATATCATTATCCAAGACAGTTATCCTGGAGAATGACTGTCTTATCGAGCACCACCCACTGCGATCGAGATTCATCGACAAACACGGCGCCGTCTTTCCTGACGGCCTCGCCTTCCGGTGAACGAGAGCTAGACTGCTAAAACGCAGCAAAAGAGTCAAACGATAAGCACTGGTCGCCTGTGATCGTGGACATGTCTTCCTTCCCGGGGGCCTAACCGCTCAACCTCAGTTGCGCGGCTTTGCCGTGTCACTCTTGGGCTTATTGCCGGGCTTTTTTGCTTCTTCAAGAAGAAACTCGCTGATGTCCTTTCTGAGGTCGAGATCGTCCAACTGCTTTGCCTTCTCATTCGCTTCTAAGGCGAACTTGTACGCTCGCGGACCATCTCCGATTGCTCGGTACCGTTCGGCAACGGCGAGTCCAATTGATGCCTCGTAATCCTTGGCCCCTGCACGTGCCGCTGCTTCCAGCGCTTTAAGATAGAGGCTAATAGAGGCGCGATCATCCGTGGTGAAATCAGCAAGCGATTCCAGAAGAAATGGATGGTTTCGCCCGCTCGATATCTCTTCTTCGCAAAAGTCCCGCAGTTCGTTATAGAGCTGCCAGTACGTCTTCGTATCGTCGGTCGCCGAGGCGTCCGTTAACTTCGTTGCGAGATCGAATACTCGCTCGAATATATCGTCTGGAATTTTCATCGAATTAGCACGACTTACGGATTGCTGGAGAGCTATCGAATCGTCATTGTGGTTTGCTTATCCTTTCACGCAGTTTCACTGCCTTAGGTCTTCCGTGATACACGGCAATGTGACGTCAGAACTAAGGCTAGCCGCACTGAATTGGAACATCAACTGCGGATACGTGACTCGACTTGTCAGAGCTGCCTGTTCGCCCAATCCTCAGGGACCCAAAACCCTTCAACCCACTCAGGTGAACGGATTACTCTGGTGATTGCACTCTTTGGCTTCACACACCCTCGCGCGGCGCACGCCGAGTTCCTGAATACAGCTCGAAAATTAGCAGTTTGCAGGGGATGCTGCCGTTCATGAGAGAGATCGTGCGTTTTGGTTTGAGGCCGATCGCTTTATACGGCGACGCGGCAGCAGCAAGGATAGCGGCTTGCCAGCCGCTGAACTTCTTCTTTAGGGTGTCGCCCACTTCTTCATACAGCTGCACGATGTCGCCTTCGCTGCTGCCGATACGTTCGCCATACGGCAGGTTAGTCACGAGGATTCCGGTTGTCGCGGGCGGCTCAACGTCTTGAAAGCGGCTCATATTCAAAGTTAAGTACTTCTCGACACGCGCATCCAATGCACTCTTTTTTGTCATCGCCACATAAGCCGCGTTGATGTCCGAGGCAACGACTAGGGCGGCCGGTGCCTCTAGCTTCTCGGCACGTACGCGATCCTGAGTCACGCGCCACAGATCACGATCGAAATCTTTAAGCCACTCGAAATGGAATTCGCCTTTCTTGCGATGAATCTGTGGCGCCTTGCGTACCGCTATCATCGCAGCCTCGATAGCAATCGTCCCGCTGCCACACATCGGATCCATGAATGCTTGACTGCCGTCGTAACCCGCCATCATGAGAATCGCCGCGGAGAGCGTTTCCTTGAGCGGCGCCGGATGACCTTGCTCGCGATAGCCCCGCTTGTGCAATGACTTACCCGAGGTGTCGAAGCTCAACATGCAGCGGCCGTGCCTCAGATGCGCCACCACGACTACCTTTGGCTCACTTCGATCGACGGCCGGTGCAACCCCATGGCCGCGCTCGAAAACCTCGCGGATGCTCTCGCGCACTTGGGTAATGATTTGCTTAGGCGCCATCCCACCTTTGTCCACGTCGTCACCCTGGGTTTCGACCATGAAGCCATGACGTACGTCGAACAGCTCATCCCAGTGAATGCGCCGGACTTGTGAGCGAAGCATCTCCGGCGACTTGGCCGGCACTTCCTTGATGACTTTCAGGATGCGGCTCGCCGTCCGCAGCTTTAGATGCAGCTCATAAAAAAGTTCGTCGCTCGCATCAAAGGTTACAGCGCGGTATACAGGAGCGATGTCTCGCGCACCCAGAGCTTCGAGTTCGAGAACCAGCGCGGGTTTGGTTTCTTCGGGACAGGTGGCGATCAGTTGCATTCGAGGTGGATGTCGTGCCGGATGGAGTTGCTGACGGATACTTTCTCAGAACCAAAGCCCCAGAGGAAGAGCGATGACTATCGGGGCAATATACAGCGAACCTTGTCCGCTCGATGGAGGGTTAGGCCTCTTGCAGAGAACCCGGATCGTTTGGCCGGTCATCGAACGAACCGGGCACTCGCTCTTCGCATGTAACGCCATGAGTAAAGCGCTGGCAAAGCGCAGAGAGATTATGAGTGAGGCGACCGAAGGGCGCGGACATGATCGTCTTGTTGGGCATTGAACGAGTGTTCACCGATTCGGCCGACCGAAGAACAACACGTAACCGTCTGGGTCTTTGATCTCGAAACCGCGAAGATTGTCCTGGGTGTCTTTTAGCGACTCCGAAAACACTACGCCACGTGACGCGAACTCGGCCGCTAGCGCGTCAGGGTCGGGCACAAAGTGATAGGCATCCCAGTGGACCCAAGGATGACGCTTGCTGTTAGGTAGAGGCTCGACACCAACACTCTTAAGCATAAGCATGGCACCTCCTCGTTGCACGATACCGAAAAATGGTTTGTCAGCGGGTTGCCTGTATGTAGCCTCAAAGGCAAGTTGATCTTGATAGAACGCGAGCGACACCGAGACATCTTGCACAATGAAGACTGGCGAAACTTGTGAGATTTCTGGTCGCGTCATTCTGAGGTCCGTTTGCTTGATGGTGCCCAACTAGATATGGACGACATAAGCCTCATGTTTAAATCGCAACAGCGGAGCTGTGGCCTGATGAGTTCCTTTTCGATGATCGTCTTACGCGATTTCATAGCTGCGGGTCTTCCGTGATACATGGTATTTGCAAGTGCCAGAGCTAAGGCTAGCTCCACCGAATTGGAACTTCAACTGCGGGTCCCTTCGAACCCTTACTCGATCAAGTGAAACGGCGAGGCTCAGGAAAGCGCCATTCGAGCTTCGCCGGATTGGCTGCCGCGGACATTGATAGAGCGAGAGCGAAGAGAGTCAAAATGCAGAGAGTTTTCATGCAGGCACTCACCCTGCCCTCTCCCGGAACCGGGAGAGGGTGAAGAGCTGAAGTCAGTGGAAGTTTTGCTCCACTTCGATTCCGGTCACTCTCGATCTTCATCGAACTGCTGGGCTCCTTCAATTGGTCGCAGCCACGGCTCGCGGCGTTTGACCCAAAGCTCATAGCTCGGCACGAGCGGAGTGGGAGCTTCTGACAGAATCCCAAGCTTGATCTCCGCCTCTTGATCGTCGATGGAGAAGAGTCGCGACCCACAGTGAGGACAGTAGTGCTGACCGAGGAACTCGGATGTCTCGCCCGTGTGTGCAAACTGCTGGGCGGGCCAGACGGCATAGAAGGTAAAGGCCGAACCGCTCTCTTTCCGGCAGTTGGTGCAATGGCAGATGCCAACGCGAAGCGGATCACCGCGAACGGTGATCTGCACTTGACCGCAGAGGCACTTTCCGAAAAACGCTTTCATATCGTGAGAGCTCGACAGGATAATCGGGCCAGCCGATGTGAGCTTGCTGCTAGAACTTGCTCACGTTTTCGTCCAGGCCACTTCCACGCCTTTTGAGTTCCCGACTGCATCCTTTAGGATTTTAACGAGACCTTCACTCGCGCCACTCACTGCGAGAACTTCTATCGTGTTCGAGCACACGTAGTAGTCATTGTCTTTTTCGTGCTCTTCCTCCAACTGATCGATTAAGAGCTGAAGGTCAACCGAATCGATAGAGCCAAGGAACGCACCGCCATCTTTCAACGACAATTTGTACATTTGAATCTCCTTCCGTCTGCCAGTACTGAATATTCCAATGCTACGCCGTTGTTTGCTTTCACCTTTAGATCTCTTGGAAACGCCCAACGCCGACATTCGGCGGCGCGAGTCATTGAGCGTCCGCTGAAACGCTTTGATATGCAAATCTGGCTTAACGACCAAGGCGCTAATTGGCTGCTCCGTCATTTATAGATGCGAAAAGAAGCTACCCTAGGCGCCCGCAGTACAGAAACCCAATGCGCCAACAATTGGGCTGAAACTTCTAAGTTGATTCGGGCGAAGCGCGAACCAAGCGAAGGCTAGCGTCAGTGTTTATTTGGAATATCAGAAGCGGAATCTGAAGTTCGGAGTATCGGAGCCCTTCGACCCACTCAGGGTGAACGGAGGGTGAGAGGACGAGAGGATGAGAGGATGAGAGGACGAGCGGGAGGATAAAGCGGCCCTCACCCGCCACTTCGTTCGCGACCGTCGAAGGCGACTCCTGTCCGACCCCGGCCAATGCTATCCCTGCATTGGCGCTCACTCGGTTCGCGACACATCGAGTGCCTCGAAAAGGCATCCTCGATTACCCCTGGTCCGGGAGCTGAGGTTTCCCCACGAATGTCACTTCAAGATTCAGTCAATTATCTAAAACCACCCCGTTCACCCTGAGATCACCATGGACGGTGTACTGGCAATTGCTCCTGCATTGCCAGTATTACGCCATCCATGGCGGGCATGAATGGTGGCCGGTAACTGCTCCTGCATGACCGCCATTCGGTACGTCCATGTACCTCGAATTTGCAGGCCGGCGATTGTTCCCTACAACGCCGCCATTCACGAATCGCAAGCGATCCAGCCAATGCGCATGCACGCGCGTCGGCGTGCGGCGGGACAACGTAAACGTTGTCGAGATGCACCGCCTTACCCATGTCGATCGAGCAAATCCATCCAGGAGATCGAAGGAATCTTAAGATCCAAGATCGTTTCGAGACCAACGGGAATCCCACGGGACTCACTCAACGCGAACGGAAAAGACCAAGAAACTATGCCCTTTGTGCGTTGTGAAATTTGTGGGAAAACCTCAGGGTCCGGGAGAGGTAAGAGTCAGACTTCTGCTAGCCGCCACGCCGCCTGATAGTTCATGCCCTGTCGGATGATGCGTTCCAACAGATCATCGTACTTGACCCCTTCGCTAAGTGCGGACTGCGCAAAGTCTTCGTCGTGGCTTAGGTTGGGATTGGCATTGGCTTCCAGGCAGAACGCAGTGCCGTCGGTGCGGAAGCGAAAATCCATGCGGGCGTAGCCGCTCAGGCCGAGGGCGCGATAGATGCGCTTGCTCATCTTAATGAGATACACCTGCTGCGCCTCGGTCAGGCCCGGAGCAGCTTGTGGCTTGATGCCGTGTTTGTCCTGATACGAGCGATCCCATTTGACGCGACGTGTTGCGATGGCCGACTGCACTTCGCCCAGTTTGCCGAACTCGAGCTCCCAGATTGGGAACGTGCGTAGCTGTTCGTTGCCCATCACGCCGACGTAGAGCTCGCGGCCTTCGATGTATTCCTCGACGAGCGCATCGCTGTTCGTTTGCTCGTGGATGAACTCGATACGCTCTTTAAGCTTTGCGATGTCGTGGACGATCGACGCTTGCGAAATGCCAAGCGAGGCATCCTCAGTCCTCGACTTCACGAACAGCGGATATTTCAGCTTTTTCGGAATCAAATAGCGACGGCCTTTGCGGAACACAGCAAAATGCGGTGTCGGAATGCGGTGATAGCTCAGGATCTCCTTCGACAACACCTTGTCGCGAGAGATCATCAGCCCACGGGGATTACAGCCGGTGTACTGCGTACGTAGCAATTCCAGGTAGGCGACAACGTGTTGGTCGTAGGCAGCGATCCCTTGGAATTCTTCCAGTAAGTTGAAGACCACATCCGGCTTCCATTCACCGATGGCGTTACGCAAATCGGCCAGCTTGTCGTACACGCCCAGCGGTTTGACTTCGTGCCCGGCCTTGCGCAGCGCCTGCACGACGTCGTACTCCGTTTTGAATTCGTCGTATTCCTTGATGGTGTAGCCATCCAGGTTTTCCGGCGGCACGAGGCTCTCGTGCATCAACACTAGTATTCGCAGCGGTTTCATAGTGCGTATTGTTGTCTGCGGCGGTAGATCATATCGAACACGATGCGCTCCATCAGGCGTAAAGCGGCTCGTTTGTTATCTCGACGCGAGCCTTGTGCCATCAATTCCAACTCCCGGCAACGGTCGATAATTGTTCGTACCACATTATGGATCAGATAAGGATGCATCCCCGCATGCCGTCGCATCAAGCGCAATAGTTGCGGACGGCTTTCGCGTAGCAACTTGCCGGCCGGCACAGCGCGAGAATCTCGTGCTGCCACGTTTTTTGGCTTGAACAGCCTGAGCAGCATCCCGTCATACACACGAGTGATCTCTATCTCGAAGCGTGCTCGCTCGCGGCGATAGTGTTCGCGGAGCGTTCGAGTGTTCTCACGCAGAGGCTCGATCACGTGACGCGCGTTGACCAGCGGTCGCTCCGTTTGCAGCGACTCCATCGCGTCGTCGACGTACTGAAGTTTCTTGAGCACCGGCCACTCATCGTACTCGCGCCGCCAAGTCGAGCGCGGCTGTAGCCACACCGCAAAGGTTTCCGCGAAGTCTTCCGTAGGATGACTCTGTGCGTACCAATGCCCCAAGTGCAGCACAAATTTCTTGCTCGTCGGCTGCGGTCGATACACTTTTGGATATGGGCGCGACGCTTTGCCGAACACTTCGCGCCACCCTTTGCGTCGGCGAAGGCGATATGCGGTATCGATAGCGTGACCGGATTCGTGACGAAGGATGCGCATCAACCAATTCGCGTTGCCGCCCTCCACCTCTTGCATCATCTTGCGCTCCAAGCGCATCAACCGCGGATGAGCGAGATAGAACGGAATCGCAAAGCCAGGCACGCCATCGGGCGAGAACCACTCGTCCGCCAGCCAAACATGCGGACGGAACGGCACACCTCGCGTTTCGAGTTCGCGAAACAGGCGTTCAAGATAGGGAGTGATGGCGGAGTCTTTGAGCGACAGGCGCAGATCGCAAAGGCGCATGTCTAGGAGCTGCTCGTCGCTGTACCGGCTCCACCGATAGCCCTGATGAGCAGGGCAAGAGGCCGAGCGAGAGACCTGACGGGGGGAGGACGCGTTGCGTCGCTTGCCCATCGAGACCTCCCATAGTGAATTATTTTGGTGTCAGGCGTTTAGCCAGTTCCAACAGCGACTCTGCCTGCAGCACGTCTTTGCGCCATTGTTGGGGAATATTGTGCACGCCATAGTAAGCGCCTGCCAGTGCCCCAATGACGGCGCCGCAGCTGGCCGGGTTGGCACTCGAATTGACGGCCATCAGCACCGCATCCTTGTAGTTGTCGGTCTGGTCGAAGGCCCACATGGCCACGCTGAGAACCGCCAGACAGTCGCGATCGTTGCGGGCGGGCGGGGTCGGACCGCGCCACCAGCCGTCCATCACCTGTGTGACCGGAATCTTGACGCGATTGCGGCGCAACCGTTCTGCGTTCTCGCTGCGCTTCATCGACAACAATGTGTCCTTTTCGACCTTCGCCAGTGCATCCAGCAACAGCACGGCGAACGCGCGATTGGCATCGAGTGCAATGGGAGCTTGCAGCGTTGTCCGCGCGACTTCACCAGCTTCGACCAGCGCTCGCGACGGATCGGGAGAGAAGTACAACACAGCGGCAACACTGCGAGCGAGCGCATGCGAATCGCGATTGTTCGGATCATGCGAGCCGGCTAATGGCTTGCGCGTCCATTGCCATTGCGCAATCGCTTTGCGAGCATCGTTCGGCACATTCAGCGCCACTCCGGTGCTCGAATACTTGCCATCCTTCTGCCAGGCAAAGTACTGCTGCATTTGATCTTCGGGGTTCGCGCCATTAGAGGAGAGCAAGCTTTCGCCCAGCGCCCAGCACATCGCGGTATCGGAAAGCCAAGCGCCGCGCGGCTGACCCTGCGCGTCGTCGGCAACAAAATCTTTAACCGGTACGACCAGCTTCGACTTAATCGTGCGCTCAGCAACGGCGCCTAATGCATCGCCAATCGCCATCCCGAGGAGTGCGCCTATATAGCGATCCGATTTCGCGCCGCCTTCTTGGCTGGCATTTACTTTCGGATCGGATCGACGCCAGGCACGAACGAATTCGATTTGATCGCGCGTCTCCGGCACATTCGGCCAAGTGCGCGACCGTTCCGATTCCAACCACAGTTCATTCAGCCGCTCGAGCGCCGCATCGCCGTCGAAACCTATGCGGGCGAGATAACAACCAACAGCTGTACCGGTGCGGCCAATACCCGCGCGGCAGTGCACGTAGACAACACCATTGCGCGATGTGTGCTCATCGATTGTGTCCAGAATACTGCGCATCACGAGCGGCGAATCCGGCACGTCGTGATCCATGATTTCGAATCGTTCGTACTTGATCGGCTCCACGCCGGCTGCGTAGATCAGCAAATGAGAGTACTCGGGCACTTCGCCAGCTTCGGTAAGATCGACGAACATTGTGACGCCCGCGCACAACAAAGCCTGCAGGCGATCCGTGGTGTCGGAAAGATTGTTGGCGCCAGGATGTTCGCCGGCCAATAAGCGGCCCGGCACCACCCAATAACTATTTGGAAGCGGTGACTTAGGCAGAGGTTTGGCGGCTGCGGACGGAGCAGGCATACGTGGGAGTTTCAGTATCTCGGACAGTCGTCGGGCTTGAGGATATAGCCTCAAAGTGTAGTGTTCGTGTCAATCGCTCGCCAATCGCCATGTCACAAGCCAACGCTTTTGACGTCGTCGTCATCGCTTGCCGGAAGCCTTACGCTTCCCCCGCCCGCCCGCATCAGTCGTAACCTGCATCTCTTGCACGGCTTGCGGCGAGCCCAATGCCCATTCGCGAGCCAGATCGCCGGCCTTGTCATAGACATCGGCCAGCACGTCGAATTTTTCATCATCCGGCCAGGACGCCGGCGGGCCCAATTGCTTGAGCACTGCGCCCGGCACTGCCGGCTCTGCCACATGAAACTGCAAGGCGGGCAACGGAGCACGTAATCGCTCGAAATCTGCTTGCCAATCCGTCGCATTCACGCGCATTGCCGAAGCGTCCGCGGCGACTGCCGTCACGCTTTTACGCGTGGAAGCAGCTGCGAGTTTCTCTAACATGACATCGGCATTCCTAAGGGCGCCTTTAGTGGAGTGCGTCCCATCTGCGCCAGTTCGACCCCCGCCTTGCCGCAAGTTGCGGAGCGCGCCCAAAACCTGCTGTTTGGTGCGGCCGCGAAGCTCAAAAAGCAGGAAAGGATCGTGATCGAACGCCTCGCCGAGCACGTAATGGACGGCGGCTACGTGTTTACAGGGATTGGCCCAGTCCGGGCACGAGCAGTCCGTTTCGAGTTCCCGTTGCCGCGCCAGAAACAAACTGTGACCCGCCGCACGGAATGCTTCTTCGATATCGGAAGGCATGCGGCCGGTGAGTAATTCCGCGCCGAACTTGGCCTGGCGGCTCATCCCCTCAATCGCTTTGGTCCACAACGCCGGCGGCAACATGGCGATGCGCAGCGTGACATCGTAATTGTCGAGATCGGGACCGCCGACCGTCGCGGTCACCATCCCAGGCGACACGTGCATATCGATCACATGACCGGCGCGGGCGTAGGCCCGGCCTCGACCTAATCGATTGAGATAGTCGCGCGAGAGATGTTCCAACGCCTCGATCCAACGCTGGCCCCACCACGTTGCACCGATTTTACGAACCTTGATACCGCGCTGTACGGTGGTGCCTTCGCGAGTTTCCAGCTCCTCCGGCCGAAGCTCCTCGACATCGATTATTTTTCTTCGCGACCGCCTCGGCTTGGCCACTTTGGAAGTTACCTTCGCGGCCGGTTTGGAAAGATCGTCAATTAACCTAGGCGACCTCGGACTCACGTCGACGCCTCGGCTCTCGCGGCCCGCGCCTTCCGCGGTTTGCGTCGGGGCTTATCCGCCGGTGCCTTCATGCCGAGCAACGATTCGGAGTCATCGTCGATATCGGCCGAGTCCTCGCTATCGACGACAGCGTTCGGCGCAAGCGAGAACAGCTCGCGCAGCTCGGCATTGTCGAGCTCAGTGATCCACTGCTCGCCGTGACCAACGATACGAGTTGCGAGATCGCGTTTCGCTTCAAGCATTTGCGCCACGCGTTCTTCAATCGTGCCCGCGCACAAGAATTTATGAACCTGCACGTTGTGCAGTTGGCCGATGCGGTACGCGCGATCGGTGGCCTGATCTTCGACGGCGGGGTTCCACCAACGATCGTAGTGGAACACGTGCGTGGCGGCGGTGAGATTGAGGCCGCTGCCGCCCGCCTTCAACGACAGTACAAAGATGCGCGGGCCGGATCCGCCTTCTTGGAACCGTCGGACCATCTCATCGCGCATCGCGCGCGGCGTGCCGCCGTGCAGGTATTGAATCGTATTGCCGAAGTGCTTGGTCAGGTCGCGCACTAGGCGATCACCCATCTCACGATACTGCGTGAACACCAACACGCGATCACCGGCGGCCAACGCTTCGTCCAACATCTCACGTAAGCGCTCCAACTTACCCGAGCGATTGCCGAGCGGACCGGCTTCGTGCAGATACTGCGCAGGATGGTTGCAAATCTGCTTCAGCGCGGTGATCAGCGCGAGCACTTGGCCGCGGCGCTCGATACCGTCCGACGATTCGATGTTGTTCATCGCGGTATCGAAGGCCGATTGATACAACGACGCCTGCTCGCGCGTGAGCGAACAGAACACGGTCATCTCTTGCTTTGACGGCAAATCCTGAATGACGGTGGGGTCGCTCTTTACGCGCCGCAAGATAAAGGGCCGCACGATTTGTTTGAGACGCGCCGCGATATCTTCGCGCCCGAAACGTTCGATCGGCATGGCAATCTCGCGACGGAATCCTTCGAACGACCCCAACAAGCCTGGGTTCAAGAACTCGGCAATGGACCAGAGTTCAACCAATCTGTTTTCCATCGGTGTGCCGGTGAGCGCAACGCGACATGACGACTTCAAAGCCCGGGCCACGCGCGCCGTACGCGACGACGCGTTCTTGATGTTCTGGGCTTCGTCCAACACCGCCACGGCCCAAGGCACAGCAGTCAATACTTCGGCATCTCGCCGTAACAATCCATAAGACGTCAGCACTACGGTGTCGGCCTCCAAAATTTCGAATTCGCGCACGTCGCGTGCTCGCGTCGGACCGTAGTGCGCGCACACCGCAAGGCTCGGCGCAAACCGCTCAAGCTCTCTTTGCCAATTGCCTAACACTGACGTGGGGCAGACCAGCAGGATGGGACCGCCGATCGGCGCTTGCTCACCGACTTCCTGAAGTTGAGCGCGCTGTTGCTTGCGATGCAGTAGGAACGCCAATAATTGGATCGACTTCCCCAATCCCATGTCGTCGGCCAAGCACGCGCCCAATTGCACGCGATCCATCATCGCGAGCCACGCATAGCCGCGTTGCTGATACGGCCGCAACGAACCTTTCAGACCTTCGGGCTGATCGATCTCCGACGTCGGTGACTCAGTCCGCAATACTTCCAGCAATTGCGCCAGCTCGTTCTCGGCCAGCACGGCGAGCGGCAATTTCTTTTGTCCTTCGCCGGTGGTGACACCGCCGAGCGCAGCCGCCAACGCGGCAGCGCGGGTCAACGTGCCGCCGCCTTGCGCCAGCAGCTTTTGCGCATGCTTCAGTTGGTCGGCATCCACCAACACCCAGCGATCTTGAAATCTAACGAGCGGCGATTTGCGCGCTGCCAGCTCCGCCAAATCTGACGCACTCAGCTGGCGCCCGTTCAGTTCGGCTTCCCATCTAAATTCTAATGTCTGCGACTCGGCGGCGTCGGATTTCGCACCCCCGATCCGCATTCGCATCCGCAACGGCTGCTGACCGGCGGGCGTCAACTCGGCCGGTAACGCGACACTCATGCCCGCTTCACGAAATGCCGGAGCGGCGGCTAAAAAAGCGGCCACTGTATCGGCGTTGAGATCGACGCCATCCGGACGCGCCTCACGCAGACTTTGTCCGATTGGCGCAAAGATGCGGCCTGCCGTGGCGAGCGATTTGAGGAGTTGCTCGGCCGCGACGCGGGGTTCGCAGTGCATTGCACCGACCGAAGGCTCCTCGGCATAGACATCCCTGGCTGCCACGACAGCATCTGGGTCGTCGTGCGCCTCTAGGAAAAATCGCAGCGGGAAAATATCTGCATTCCGCTTCGTCGACGCCTCCGCGCGCGGCTTTGGAAGTTCCAACTTGAAACACGCGCGCGGCAACCCAGCGCTTCCGCCAAGCGCCGGCTGAGCCCAGTTGTGCAGTTCATCGACGAGATGGCGCTCAGCAAACCCTTGCACGGCGAATGTCGCGCCCGACGTGTCGGGGTTATCGACCGCTTGAGTCAGTGCCGCAATCAAACGTTGCGACCAGGTAGGGTCCGAATTCTCTTCGACTTTCTGCGCAGCACGCGAGCGAGCTCGAGTGGTTGTCACGGACGCACGCACCAACGCATCCGCGGCCATGTCCAAATACGCGCCGAGCATCGCCTCGGCACGCCATGCGGAAACGCTTGCATGCAACGCGTGGCCATTTGAATGAAGCGAGTTCACGTCGTGATGCGTGTTCAACGGTCTCAACGGGATGGCGTGGGCTGCTGCTGGAAAGCTACGAGCCAGCGCTGCGACTCGGCGTGCATCGTCAGGTAATGACAGCGCAACGCCAAAACGCGCCTCAGCAGTTTTGCCACCTTCCTCTTCTATCGTCACGATGCGCGGCACGATGCGTTCGCGCGCTACCAACTCGAGCAGTAATTTAGAAGCGAGACTCCAGACGGCGAGCGATGCCGGCAAACGCGACAATTGTTGCGTCGTCATCGACGCCATTGCGCGCGTGGCCGCCAGCACAGGCACGCAAAAGCCTTCGATGGTGCGAATTTGCGAATCGCGGTCCACGATGGCTGCGCCGCCCGCCGTACCCAACTTCCACATGCACTGCTCTTTGGCCGAGTCGCCCCACAGTAAAAAATACGGCCGCCGCCAATCCGGCACGAAGGTCAGATACGCGCCCGCACGCGGCACAGGAGTCGGCCCCTCATGCAAAACGGCGCCCAGCTCGTCTGCGGACGAGGGATCGCCAATTTCGAGGGCTGTAGACGTCTCTGTCATGTCCGGGGCAAATTAAAGTGAGTACGAAGTTCCAACTGGAACTCGATTCGTGCCATTCCGCCAAATCGCGAATCTTGCAGAGTACCCCAATCCATGGGGCGAGCGCAGTAGGAGGATGGCTACGTTTTATGAACCGTGAAGCGTAACCACCTTTCTGCACTACCCCCGGCCAATGGCTACCCGCGGTTGCCCGACCGCAGTGCACATTGACGGAGAGCTCGCTGCTAGTGCCGAACCGCCCACACAGAGGTGTACACTCGGCTGTTAAGGTGCCCGGCCATCGGCACAGAAAATAACTGGAACAGCAAAGTTCTCGACCCGTACGCGGTGCGTTCATGACCGATTCGATCGCAGCGGCTGCTACGCCGTCCGATGTCAAAGCCGACGCAAAGCTCGCGAACCGCATCTTGCTCGGCCTGGCGCTGGGAGCACTGGCAGGTGCGTTAGTACTCTGGGTTGGAAGCGCATCTCCCGTCGTGCTCGACGGCGCGCGCCAAATTGCCACTCAAGTGTTGGATCCCTTCGGGCAAGTCTTCCTGCGGCTCCTGTTCTTTGTCGTGCTGCCGTTGGTGTTTTGCTCTTTGGCAGCCGGCGTTGCACAGGTTGGACGGCTGAGTCACGTCGGTCCATTGGCCGGCCGCACGTTTGTGCTGTTCTTTTTCAATATGGCGATCGCAGTGGCCTTGGGGCTCATCATGATGAACGTCCTAGCGCCGGGCGATCACATCGATGCCGCTACAAAAGCTTCGCTCTTAAAAGAGTACGGCGGCGCGGCGCAAACTCATATCGATCGCCAAGCCGGTGCGCCCGCCCTCACGTTCGCATCGCTGGTCGATATGTTCATGCCTCGCAATCTGTTTGGCGCCTTTGTCGGTTCCAACAGAAACGCTTTGGGCGATGTGTTGCCGCTGATTCTGTTCGCAATGCTTGTCGGCATGGCGGCGACGAGGCTCGAGACCTCCAAGCGCCATCAGCTCCAGTCATTCCTGTCGCTGACAACGGAACTGATGACCACCATCGTCCACCTTGCGCTGCGCCTCGCGCCCTTTGCCGTGCCTGCGATGATCTTCAGTGTGGTGGTCAAGACCGGCTTCGACATCTTGATTGCGCTCGGGGTGTTCGTCATCGGCTGTATTGTCGTGCTGCTGCTGCATTTGTTCGGCACGATGAGCATCTGGCTCAAGCTTTGGACCACGCGCGCGCCGCTCCAGTTCTTTCGCGACCTCCGTACAGTCCTCGCCACGGCGTTTTCGACGAGCTCAAGCAACGCAACACTGCCTGCCGCGCTTGCTGCTGCTAAGTCGCTCGGTATGCGATCCAGCACTTCTGGATTCGTATTGCCGCTCGGCACCACCATGAATATGAGCGGCACGGCACTTTATGAGGGCTGCGTCGTTCTGTTTGTCGCGCAAGTCTTCGGCGTTGACCTCGCCTTGTCGCAACAGATCACGCTGCTGCTGCTCGCTGTGATCAGCGCGGTCGCCGTCGCCGGCATTCCAGGCGGATCGCTGCCGCTGATTGCGGGTCTATTAATCACTTTCAACATTCCGCCCGAAGGCATCGGCATCATCTTGGGCGCCGATCGGTTGCTCGACATGACGCGCACGATGGTCAACGTCGGCAGCGACATGGTCACGTGCGCCGTCGTCGATGCAACCTCGAAGCATTCGGACCAACCTGTATGACGCTAGCGTTTGAGTCGGCTGTCCAAATCGCGACTCGCATCAGGAAGCGAGAACTCTCGGCGGTGGAATGCTTGGCCTACTTCCGGCAGCGCATCGAGCGATTCAACCCAAAGATCAACGCGATCATCGTCTTGGATTGGGAGCGCGCGCAGCGCAGAGCGACGGCGGCCGATCGAGCACTGGCATGCGGTGAGTCATGGGGACCGCTGCATGGCGTGCCGATGACGATCAAGGAATCCTACGATCTCGCCGGACATGCAACGACGTGGGGCGATCCGATCTTCAAAGATGTGCTTGCGAGCCGGGACGATTTGGCAGTGCGGCGCATCGAGAGCAGCGGCGCCATCGTGTTCGGCAAAACGAACGTGCCGTTCTACTTGATGGACTTCCAGACGTACAACGACATCCACGGCACGACGAACAATCCTTGGGATCTCACGCGCGGACCGGGTGGATCGTCAGGCGGATCGGCGGCGGCACTCGCCGCGGGGTTGACTAGCCTCGAGCTAGGCAGCGATATCGGCGGATCGATTCGCAATCCATCGCACTACTGTGGAGTCTACGGCCACAAGCCTACCTACAAATTAGTAGGCGCCACTCGCGGTGCGCCGGCGGGAAATTTCACGTTTGCCGATCTTGCCGTGCACGGCCCGCTTGCGCGCAGCGCGGAAGACTTGAATGTTTCGATACGCTATCTGGCGGGACCGAACGAGTTGGAATCGCCTTTCTGGCGCGTGACGTTGCCGCAACCTCACAAACAACTCAAAGACTTTCGCGTTGTGATTTGGCCGTCGGATTCGCGTGTGAAAGTGTCTGCAGAAATTTCGGCGCGCTGCCAAGCATTAGGCGAGCGACTTGCAAGACTCGGCTGCGTGGTCTCGGAGAGTGCCCGGCCCGCATTCGAACCGTCGCATTCGAACGCGATCTATCGGAGCTTGCTGGATGCGGCTACCAATCCTTCGCCTGAAATCAATCACGGCAAATGGCGCGATCTGGACAACGAGCGCATTCAAGTGCGGATGCACTGGCGTGAATTCTTCAAGGACTGGGATGTCGTGATCGCGCCAATTTCAGCGACGCCCGCATTCAAGCACGATCACAGCGCTATGAAGGGACGCACGTTGCAAGTCGATGGGGAAACGGCCCCCTACTTCCATCAGATCTTTTGGGCCGGACTCGTGAATCTCGGTCACTTGCCGAGCACATGTTTCCCGACCGGTGTTGGCAAGGAAGGATTGCCAATTGGCCTGCAAGCGATCGGTAATGCTTACGACGACTTGATCACGATCGATTTCACGCGACAACTCGCGCGCGAGTTCGGTGGCTTTGTGGCGCCGCCGGGATATGAGGATTAGGAAGGCCGGATTCGATGGATCCCGTTCTACAACGATGACGACTTCTTTTGTCGTCTGGCGAACGGATGACTGAACAATGCCCTCGCGCCTCAATCCACCTTCTTCGCCGGTTCCCCCACCGTCAGTTCATAAATCACTGCTTGCCGGACGGACGGTAACACGCCGCCCCATTTGATGACGTGCCGTCCCGGCGCGAGCGGCTTCAGCATGACGAAGTAGCCGTTGGCGGCAGTGATCGATCGGTCACTTTGTATGCGTTCGCCAGGATTGAATTGATAAGGATTGAAACAATTCGTAGAGGCCTGGCGAAAGATCGTCAAATCGCGAACTTCCTGATCATCGACGATGAGCGCGAGATCGGTAGGATGGTTGGTCAATTCCTTCGCGTTCAAGGAGAGTTGCTCGCATGCCATTGCATTGGGCGCTTCGGACCCTTTGGCCGACTTCGTTGAAACACTGTAGTTCACGATCGGAAGGAACAAATACTTGCCCAGCGGCACCACGCATTGTCGTTTGACGGGGACCGAACCGAGGGCGCCCGCGAGGAACCATACCGAGCCTGCTTGACCCGCGTCGCATCGATCGCCGGATCGATCGGCGATCGGGCTTTCGGAATACTGGAAAGATGATGCCCAGTGCCACCAGCGGTCAGACCATGCGCTTTGCGCTTCGCCGGCGATGATCTGATGAGGCTGGACGATAGCGTCGATCTTCTCGACATCGCTCGCCCCTGAGCTAGCCATGATCAGCGTGCAGAGAAAGCCCGAAGAACCGGCGACGAACGCCGAACGTAATCGATGGATAGTCATGCCTCACGCCCGCGGGGCTCACGATCCCGCATTGCCGAATTCAAGAAGCGCCTCGATATTGACGCGTCGTATTTCAGGCGTCGGGTTCGGATTTCACACTTTTGCAATTGACGCTGCGTAGCTAGGCTCCGAACGCCGCTAAGGCCGCAAATTGCAGGGTCTGTCTGAGGCTTTTGACGCTCCCCAATCAGCCGAAGTGGCAAGTCAATGGTACGTAGGGACTGAATCGAGCGAGTCGCGCTTCGACTCTGTCACCTTTTCCGGTGACAAGCTCTCGGACGCTACGGTGTTAGCGTTGATACATGGCCGACTATCGACAGAACCTGCTCGCATTCGGCGTCCAACCGCACAGCAATCGCCTTCCTTTAGGTCTCGCAAAGGATGCTGTGCTCGATGCGCAACGAACTCGACGACCGACTCCAGGCACCCTCGGCATCAACGATGCGGGCACGCCGATAAGCGTTCTGCCGCAGTTTGGAAGTCCTGCAGTGGGCGGCAAACCTGCAGAAGACACGTTCAAGCTGGCAATCGATCTGTTTCGAGTGAGCGCTCATTCGAAAGATGCGATGGGCAAGCGCATTCTGAAGTTGCTCGAAGACAGCCACCGCACTTCCAAGTTGAAGTACGAGGCCATTTTCGAAGCAGGAATCTCAAGCCGAAGCACCGGCGAGATCACAATCAGCGATGCGTACTCGAGTGACATCGCAAATACGTCGATTTGGATCGTGCATGAGGCTTATCACCTCGTGGTGAAGGATGCCGGCATGGCGTATGTCGACGAGGAAATCGAGAGCCGGATTATTCAGGGTCGTTATGCCGGCGAGTTGTATACCAGCGGACTGACGCTTCCAGACGGAAAGAAAGTCAAGCTCAAATCGAAGCCCGCGGTATTAGAAGCCTACGAGAGAGATCAAATCATCGATTTTGCGATCCATGCTTACAAGGCAGAAGATGATTTCGGTGTCACCGAGAAATGGATTGTCGCTAACAAGGCGAAATGGGGCGGCTTCAAGAACCGCACGTTGGAGTCGCTCCAGTTTTACGCCAATGTTTTGGTGGATTCGCAACCGACAGGAAAGTTGAATCCAATGAAGATCGATGGCGACGTGGCCGCGACCTTACTTGAACTGCTGGAAGCACGACCCTTCGAAGAATCGAAGATCCTCGTTGGCATGGATATGGATGAGGTGAAGGCTGTGCTGGAGAGCGTGCCGTCGACGCATAAGACGCGGTATGAGGTGTGGAAGAAAAGCCGCGGACTTTGAGATCACCGTTCGTGTGAGCTCGACGCGATTTGCCGGCAAGACGCCCCTCCCTCACCCTCCCCCTGCGACAGGGGGAGGGAATCAAAAAGAGGTCGATCCCTGAGGTTTCCCCACGAATGGCACTTCAAGATCAGTCACTTATCTAAAACCACTCCGTTCACCCTGAGGAGATCGAAGGGATCTTAAGATCCAAGATCGTTTCGACTCACTCAACGCGAACGGAAAAGACCGAGAAACTAGGCCCTTTGTGCGTTGTGAAATTCGCGGGGAAACCTCAGGGTCGATCCTACTTCGCCACCTTCGAGAAATCTCCCGCCTTCACAATGGCGAGATTCTCCGGAACGATGTGCTTGTTTAGTGCCGCGTTCACTTGCGCGAGCGTGAGCGCTTGAAACTTGGCATCGAGCTGCGCGGCTTCCGCAAATGTTTTGTCTCGATAGAGATAATCAGTCCAGGCATTCGCCAAAAACCCATCTTGCGCGCGACCTTGCTTGCGGGAGGTCAACAATCCAGATTTCGCATTGCTGAGTTCTTCAGCAGTGAAGCCGCTCTTGCGAGCGAGGTCGAGTTCTTCACGGAAAATCGCTTCTAACTTGGCGATGTTCTGCGGCGCGGCGGTGGCCGAGGCGCTAAAAGTTCCACGGCGATCCATGTTCGACACCGACAAGCCCGTGCTGGCGCCGTAACTCAAGCCTTCCTTGCCACGAATTCGCTTGGCCACCCGCGCGTTCAAGCCCGCGCCGCCACCGAACATGTAGTTGGCCATGGCGAGTGCAGGATAGTCCGGATCATCCTCGCGCAATTCGACGAGCAACTGCGCGCGGAATACCGCGTTCTCTTTGTCAGGTGTCGGAATCGTATTGTTGAGAGCCGAGAAGGCGCGATAGGGACTGTCGATACGCTTGTAAGGCAATGGACTCGTCCAGTTGCCGAACAGTTTCTCGATGGTGGCTCGCACCTGTGCCTCGTCGAAATCACCGACGACGGCAAGTTCCGCGTTCGAGAAGCCTGTAAAATCTCTATGCACTTGCTTCATCGCGGCGACGGTCACGGCCTTCACATCTTCGATGTCTTCATCCCTCGTTGAGCTGTAGCGCACATCGCCGCGCGGATACGCATTGAAGTGGCGATCCAGCATCTCATCCGCCAATGCGCCGGGCTCGCTCTTGCCCGATTCGATGGACGTCAATGCTTGCTTACGCAACTGCTCCAGTTCCGTTTCCGGAAACGTCGGCTCTTTCAACACATGCGCGGTCAACTCAAGCGATTGGATGAGGTTCGGCTTGGTGGTCCGGAAGCCAGCGCTCGACAAGCTGACATTGCCCGAGTACTTGAGCTTGTCGAACTCATCGGATAGCTGTGCGCGCGTGTACTTAGTCGTGCCGCGAGTCATCATGGCGCCCGCAAATTCGGCAATGGTCGATTGATCGAAGCGAGACTTCTCATCGCCATAGCGGCCGCGCAGCGACACGTTCACCGTTTCACCGCGCGTCTTCTTTTGCAGTAACGCCACCTTCATGCCGTTCGGTAACGTGTAACGCTTGGTGCGAGCATCGATATTGGCAGGCGACGGATCGAAAGCCTCGCCGGCCGCCAATGACTCGGAAGCCGCGAAGTCTTTCAGCACTTCTGCGATGGTGGGCGCATTCGCGATGTCCGCGCGCTGCGGGTCGGAGGTCGGCACGAACACGCCGACAGTGCGGTTATCGCGGCTGAAATAAGTCTTCGATACGCGCACCACGTCCGCCGCCGTCACTTTCTTTGCAAGCTCGCGATTGTTGAACCACAAGCGCCAGTCGCCCGCGGCGATCGATTCGCTCAGCGAGAGCGCCAGCGATTCCGGCGAACTCATTACTTGATCAAAGGTCTTCTCGCGCTGCGCCCGCACGCGGCTCATTTCTTCTTCAGTCGGCCGGGGCGTGGGCAAGTTCTCCATGGTATCGAGCAGGATCTTCTGCACCTCCTCGACCGGCTCGCCTTCTTTCACCACGGCGATGCCCATCGCAAGATTCGGATCGACACTCGATGCGCCGTTTGCGCCGATCTGCGCAGCCTTATTCGTGTCGACCAGGGCTTTGTGCAAACGCCCGCTGGGCGTGTTGCCCAATATGGCGCTGGCGAAGGTCAACGGCATCGAGTCTGGGTGCAGGCCGCTCGGCACTTTGTAACCTGCCATGATCAACTGTAAGTTGCCCGTGCGACGAACCACAAAGTTGCGCTCGCCGTCTTGAGTGGGCTCCACGGTCCACAACTTTGGCAATACACGAGTCGGCTTCGGAATCTTGCCGAAGGCTTCGTTCACAATTTTGAGCGCCTGCGCCTCATCGAATTGTCCCGCCACCAATAGGACGGCGTTATCGGGTTGGTAGTACTTTTTGTAGAACGCCCGCAGATTCGGAATTTCGACGTTCTCGATATCGGAGCGATTGCCGATCGGCGAGTTCTGATAGTTGTGCCAATCGTAAGCCACGCTCTGCATCCGCTTGAATAGCACGCCGCTCGGGCTGTTCTCCCCGCGCTCGTATTCGTTCCGCACGACGCTCATTTCCGAATCCAAATCTTTGCGCGCGATATTCGAATTGATCATTCGATCGGCTTCGAGATTGACCGCCCATCGCAAGTTATCGTCGGACGCTTGCGCCATCTCGTAGTAGTTGGTGCGATCGTAACTGGTGGTGCCGTTAAAACGCGCGCCGCGTTGATTGAAGAGCTTGGGGATGTCCGGATTCTTGGGCGTGCCCTTGAACAACAGATGTTCGAGCAAATGCGCCATGCCGGTTTCGCCGTACCCTTCGTGACGCGAGCCGACCAAGTAAGTCATATTCACCGTCACAGTGGGCTTGGACGCATCCGGAAACAACAGCACCCGCAAGCCGTTGGAGAGTCGATACTCGGTGATGCCCTCGACGGACGTCACCTTGATGGGCGTTGCGGACGCGGCAGGTCTCGCAGGTTGTTGTGCCGGCTGCGGTGCTTGCGCATTCGCGACCTGAACAGCGGGCAACCCCGCGATGGCGCTTGCCGCAATCGAAAGCGTGATTCGTCGGAACTTCATCATGTATTGACCCCCTAGAAAGCACGGCAAGCATACCGCGCCCTCGCACGGATGGTTTGCTGACAAATCCTGACTCAAACGCTAAACGAAGCGTCCGAAAACGATTCGACCTTCTAGCGCCGGGAATTCTCCCGCTCTGCTTATCTTGTGTGTTTTTGCACAAAATTCTGCACAGTTCGTCGCGCCAGTCTACCTAACGGTCGCGAATCGGCGCGGGGCTTCCTTTGTGGACGCGCGCTCATCTGTCAGGGCAGTGGGTGCCATCGCGGTCTTAAGACTCGCGAATCGGGCAGGATTGGCCGGTCTATCTCCGCTCGATTAGGCGAGCTATGATCGAGACAACCTGATCTCCCCCATTCTGGACTCGCATTTGCGTCAATCATTGCGAATTCTGCTGCGCTCCATCGGCTTGCTTGTCGTAGCAGGCGTTGCGCTCTCGTCGGAAGGCGATTCGCGTTCCGACACCATCACGGCGCGCGCGCCCTTCTCGGAATTTCAGTTCGTGCGGATGGCCTACGCCGATTACGGTGGTGGCTTTGGCGGCCGCCAACGTTGGCTGACAGATTGGCCCGAAGCCGAAACGCATTTGATGGATGGCGTTACTCGCCTCACGCGCATCAACGCCGCCACCGAAAGCGGCCGCATCGCAATCATGGACGACGCGCTCTTCGATACTCCGTGGCTCTACGCCGTAGAGGTAGGCGGTTGGTTTTTAAGCGAGCCTGAAGCCGCTCGTCTGCGCGAATACTTATTGCGCGGCGGCTTCTTGATGGTGGACGACTTCCACGGCACCGCAGAGTGGGAAGGTTTCATGGACAGCATGCGTCGCGTGTTTCCGGATCGGCCCGTCGTCGATGTTCCGGTCACGGACTCCGTGTTTCATGTGCTCTACGATTTGGACAATAAAGTACAAATCCCAGGCATCGGCGCCGCATCCCGCGGCGGCACGTACGAGCGCGACGGTTACAAACCTACCTGGCGCGGCGTGTACGATGATCATGGCCGGTTGATGGTCATCATCAATCACAACATGGATTTAGGCGATGCGTGGGAACACGCCGATGTGCCTGAGTACGCGCTGTCTTATACCGCGCGTGCGTACAAATACGCGATCAACTACATGCTGTATGCGATGACGCATTAGCGCGTAGCGCGAATGCGTCAGGCTGTAGGCTGTAGGCTGTAGGCTGTAGGCTGTAGCCAGAATAGAGGAACGCGTAGGTTAGCGCTTGCTTGCGACCTCACCCGCAGCCGGTAGAGGTATTTTCACGCTGGACTTATAAAGGCATAGACCAACCAGTTCCTAACTCCCGATCTGGCCACAGCCTACGGCCTACAGTCTAACGCCCCGTAGCTCCGCCTCGCGCTTCGCGACGCGGAGCGAGTCAATACTTAAACTTCTCCCCCTTCAGCGCCGGCGTCGTCGACGGCAATGCGATGTGATGCGTTGCTTGCTCGTATGCATACGCATACCCCAGCAAACGCGGTTCGCTATACGCGGGACCAAAGAATGAAATCGTCACCGGCATCCTGTCGGTTGTCAGGCCTGCTGGAACGATGACGTCGGGAAACTGTGTGACATTCGCAATGCTGGTCAGCGAGGGCGACCGCGGGCGATCCACAATCTTAGGTGTCTGCGGATCGATCATCTCGGGACGATTCGGCCGGGTCGGATAGACAAGCGCATCGAGCTGCTTCTCTTGGATGAGCCCGAGCACAGCGCCGCGGACCGCTTGCATGCCATAGACCCTTGCCGACGTATAACTCAGCGCAGTGATCGGCGGGCGCTCGCCGAGCGCCTTGAAGCGAGTGAAAACACTAAAGTGTGGATGGAAGTTACCTTTGGCTTCGGTCAGTGCTAGCCCTTTCTCACCGATCTCCGTCACGGTGCGCGGGAAGCCTGGGCGCAATGTGCTCAAGTAGTTCACGTAGTTATCTTTGACTTCCGCACGCACCGGCTCCATCACGACGTCACGATTTTGCATGGCGATCGCCGGGAAGTTCACCGGATCGACCAAGATCGCGCCTTGAGCTTTGAGTTCTTCCAACGCCGCGTTGAAAACTTTGTCGACTTCCGCGTCAGTGCCATTGAAGTCGCGAATGACGCCGATGCGCGCGCCTTTGAGCGCGTCCTTCTTCAAGAATTGCGTGTAGTCCTTATAAAACAGTCCCGCACTGGTGCTAGTGAGCGGATCTTTAGGATCGATGCCAGTTAGAAATCCGAGTGCGAGCGCAGCGTCGTACACGCTACGCGCCATCGGACCGCCAGTGTCGAACGTGAGCACGCAAGGCATGATCCCGGTGCGTGTGACCAAGCCATTTGTCGGCTTGATGCCCACGACGCCATTGGCTGATGAAGGACCGCGAATCGATCCGCCGGTGTCCGAACCCAATCCCAAGGGCGAGAACCAGGCAGCGAGACCCGCGCCGGTGCCACCGGACGAGCCAGCGGGATGTCGGCGTGGATCATGAGGATTCAGTGTTTGGCCGCCGCGCGAGCTGTAGCCAATGCCGCCGTGCGCGAACTCATCCATGTTCACTTTGGCGATGATGATGGCGCCCGCGTCACGCAGCTGCTTAATCGTCGGCGCATCGTGATAAGGAATGGACCCATCCAGCAAGAATGTGCCGCCTGTGGTCGGCATATCTGAGGTGTCGTAATTGTCTTTCGCAAGAATCGGAATGCCATGCAATGGCGAGCGGCGGCCGCTCTTCTTCAATTCCGCGTCGAGCGCTCGCGCTGTCTCCAACGCTTTCGGATTGAGCGTGATGACCGTATTGAGCGATGGACCCTTTTTATCGTAAGCGGCAATGCGCGCTAGATAGAGCGTCACCAACTTCTCGTAAGTCAGCGCACCCGCGTCGACGGCCGCTTGAATCTCTTGCACGCCGGCGGATGAGAGGTCGAACTCTTTTGCTTGGGCGAGCGGCGTCAGCGCGAAGACCGCGAACAGAGCCGCTAGCGCCGCACGAAAATTCTGGATCCGCATACGAGTCCACCTGCAACTAAATATTTGACCTGGAGAAAATCGACCCTACAGCGTATCGCTGGCCAACGCCGCGGTGGTCTTCGGTAATACGCGTGCCTTAGTGGCCTGCTCGAAGTCGTATCCGTACGACAACAACTTAGGCTCGGTGTAGGCCAAGCCAAAGAACGAAATGGTCACTGGCAGTCCGTCTTTGCTCATGCCCGCAGGCACGATGAGATCCGGAAATCCCGTGATGTTGGCGATGCCAGTGGCGGAGCCGCCGGTTGGCGCGAGCGTTGGCGGATTGATCAGTGTTGCCGGTCGCGGTGACGTTGGGTACACGATCGCATCGAGTTTGTACTTGGTGAAGAGCGCAGTGACCGAAGACTTTACTAGCGGCATGCCTTCGTTCTTGGCGGCCAGATAGATCGGATCGGAAAGGTCTAGCGCGGTCGCGGATTGATATTTGAAACCGTACGCTTTTTCCGGGCTGCGATACTGAGTCTTGGGATCGTTGGAGAGCTTGACGAGATCGGCAAATGACTTGGGATAATTGGGTTTGGTGGTCTTGAGATAATCAGTAATCTGCGATTTGAACTCCGCTGCCATCATGGTCTGCAACAACGGCTGACGAATATCTAATAGGTACTGGGGATACGGCAGCGGATCGACGATGACTGCGCCTTGCTTTTTCAGCGTCGCAATCGCCGCTTCCATCACTTTGTCTGTCTCAGGATCTTGCCCCATGAAGTCGCGCGCCACACCGATGCGCGCGCCTTTCAGAGCACCCGCTTTAAGATACTGCGTGTAATCGGTGGAGAATTTTCCGGCACTCGTTTGTGTCGCGGCGTCCGCGGAATCCACGCCGGTCATTGCACCAAGCGCGACAGCCAGATCGTACACGCTGCGCGCCATCGGGCCGCCGGTATCAAACGACAATGCCAACGGGATGATGCCATCGCGACTCATCAATCCGAGCGTCGGCTTCAAGCCAACGATGCCATTCACGGACGATGGTCCGCGCACCGAGCCACCCGTATCGGTGCCCAACCCGAACTGCGCGAAAACTGCGGCGATTGCTGCGCCCGTCCCGCCGCTCGAACCGGCAGGTCCGCGCGTCAAATCATGAGGATTGCGTGTTTGTCCGCCCGCAGAGCTGAAGCCATTGGGCACGGCGCCTTTCTTGCGAACTTCAGGGTCCGCAGCGCCACCGACACTACCGCCGCCACCAGCCCATTCGCTTAAGTTTACTTTCGCGATGATGATCGCGCCGGCGTCACGCAGCTTCTTTACGACAAATGCATCATCCGGCGGAATCGACCCCGCGAGCATTTGCGATCCGCCGGTGGTGGGCAGATCGAACGTATCGAAATTATCCTTGAGAACGATAGGAATGCCATGCAGCGGACCGCGTACCTTGCCCGCTTTTCGCTCGACGTCCAATGCCCGAGCGACGTCGATCGCTTTTGGATTCAGGAGGATGACCGAATTAATCGTTGGCCCTTTCTTATCGTAGGCTTCGATCCGCTTCAAATAAGCGCCGACCAACTTCTCGGATGTGAGCGTGCCGCTGGCAAGCGCTTTATTGAGATCGGCAATCGATGCCGTCTCGATATTGAGCGGTGCCGCATGGACTAGCGTTGCCGCGCCGAGCGCCAGTGCAATCGAAACTGCCAGGGCGCCGACGAAACGCGTGCTGCGCAGCTGACTCGTGTGACTTGGAGTTTTCATAGAGCGCCTGTATCTCCCGCCGATGAGCGGTGTGACAAAACAGACGCGCGAGTGATGCTAGGACCCTACCAGTGTCTTCGGCAGGCTCTGGGCACTGGGCACTGGCCAGAAAAAGCACTCGTAGGTTGTGCTGAGTCTTCGAAGCGCAACAGTGTTTTGGCGTAAAGAGGTGTTGGGCTTCGAAGACTCAACCCAACGCCTCATTGTTAGTTCTGGCCAGCGCCCCTATTCGCCGTCAGCGCACCGCGAAAACACGCGCAAAATTCTCCGAATAAAAATGGTTCTTCACCTGCTCGTCGCTGCTTTCCAACGACTTGGTGAAGCGCTCCAGAGGCTGCCGGCCGCCTTCGGTGTGCGGGTAATCGCTCGAGAACAGGTACAGATGACTGCTCGATTGACGAATCAACGCGCCCACGTCTTCGTATACATACGGCGTGAACGCCACATGCTCTGCGAGAATGTCCGAGGGCTTGCGCGTGAGCGCGGCGAGTTCCGGTTCGGAGCGACGCCAGATTTCCGCAATCCAATCGAGTCGATTGCAAAGCGATGGCACAAACCCTGCGCCGAGCTCAATGACGCCGCCGCGCAATGAACGATGACGTTCGAAGACGCCATCGAGCACCATGGAGCCGATGAAGGTTTCTGCCAAATGATGGAGCGAAGTCATGTCTTTGCCGCGGACATTCTCACCGGTGCCCAGCCAATCGGTCGGCACTTGCCGGCCCGTATTCATCCAGGCGGGATCGATTTGCAGCGGCACGCCGCCGACATGCAATACAAATGGAACCCTGGCTTCGGCGAGCCGCGCCCACAGCGGATCGAAATCGTTGTGGCCTGGTGAGCGACCGCCACAGTGGCGATGCGGAACCCACACGGCTTTCAAATCAAGTTTGAGAATGTGTTCAAGTTCCACCGCGGATGCTTGTGGATCGTCGAGCGGCAACAGCGCCACACCCATTAGGCGCGCATCATGCGAGCAGAAATTGGCCATGCCGCGATTGTGCGCGTGGGCAGCCTGATAGCGCTCCGACACTGAACGCTTCTCTGCAAACGCGATGCCTTCTGAAAAGGTTGCGAATACCAGCTGTTTTGCAAAGCCCAACATGTTGAGCGCCTGTGTGCGCTCTTCGCGATTGAAGGCACCGAGCGCCATGTAACCTTTAGGTCCGCCGATCATGCGATCGCCCAGCGCGACCAGCTCAGCGACATGCGCATCATTGTGCTTGCCGCTACGCTCGGCTTCGTCCACGAGATTTGCCAACGTGCCGCGACGGGGCACATTGATTTTCGGCATCTGCTCGCGTTCGGCCGGTTCGGCAAACTCGGCGAGAAATTCCGGCAGCTCCATGATGTGGCTGTCGGCATCGTAGTACGTGCGGCCGGTGGCGTAAGTCATCTCGCTCCCCCTATCGTTTGCGTCGAGAATAGAGTGATGCACCGCAATAACGCAAGGTGGATGCTGCGGGAAGTCGCTGGCCGAAGTCGCTAGGGGTTAGTCGCTAGTCGTTAGCCAGAAAAGACTGCTCACTCAATGCTTCGCGAGACGTCGTAAATTTCTTCTTCCGCTCTGGCTAACCCCTAACGACTAACGACTTCCACGCAGTCAATAAACAAAGGGAATGAGCCGCTTGGTACGCTGCATGTACTGCTTATACGGCTCGCCGAGGCCGGCCAGCAATGCGGCTTCTTCGATCCGGATTCGATTCATGAAGACGGCGGCGATCGGAACAACCAAAAAGAAAACCGTTACGTAATTGGCCATGGTGAGTGCAAGACCCAGGAACGCGAGTAAGTTACCGCTATAAGAAGGATGGCGGATATGGCGATACGGTCCGCTGTCGATGATCTTGTGATCCGCATGAACGGTCACGTTAACGGTGAAAAAACGGCCGAGATAATAGATCGAGTACCAGCGAAACAACAATCCCGTGACGAACAATGCGAAGCCCACCCAATACAGCGACACAGCGGCGCCGATAGCTGCGGCAGGAAGAAAAATATAGGCAAGGACGCCGCAAGTGACGCTGATGTTGACGACGATCCAAATCAGTCGCAGCGAGCCACGATCGGCTTCGTTGCCGGAACTGCTTTTCGATCGCAGCTTCGTCGAAATGAAGATCTCGCTGCAGACGTAGAACAACCCAAGCCAAATCGGTGAAATTGTCATTGGCCAAGTATAAGACAATCGCAAGACGTCTCGCGTTTGGGCTACTCGCTTAGCGCTAACGCAACTGCAGCATAGGCATGCAGCTCGGTGGTATCGAAGCTTGGGTTCTTTATCATACCAGGAGATATGAGAAGCGATATCTCGGTACAGCCTAGTATCACGCCTTGAGCGCCCCCGTGCTGCAGCCGCTCAATGATCTGAAGGTAAGCGGCTCGCGATTCATTCTCGATCCGACCATGTACCAGCTCGTCGAAGATGATTCGATGCGTTGTATTTCGATCGTCGAGTTCGGGAACAACAACACTCAGTCCGTGACGACGTAGTCGTTCGATGTAGAACGGCCGCTCCATCGTAAACCGAGTGCCCATTAACCCGATCGATGTGAGACCCGCCGCCTTGACCGCCTCGGCGGTTGGATCGGCGATGTGCAGCAGCGGAATCGCGACCGCCGCTTCGATAGCCGCAGCCACTTCGTGCATGGTGTTGGTACACAGGACGATAAACTGCGCGCCTGCCCTTTCCAACGAGCGAGCCGCAGAGGCCATCATTTCGCCGGCCTCCTTCCAGCGACCGAGCTGCTGGAGAGTTTCAACTTCTGCGAAGTCCATGCTGTAGAGCACGAGTTTCGCGGAGTGATGGCCGCCCAGGCGGGACTTCACTCCTTCATTGATGAGACGATAGTAGGTAGCGGTCGACTCCCAACTCATGCCACCAATCAGACCGATGACTTTCATTTCAATCCACTATAAATAATTTGGCGCCGGTTGTGGTCATCGATCTATGTGCTTCCGCGCCATCGGCAACTTGATAGCTCATGCCAGGCTTCAAAGTGAAGACACGGCCATCCTCCAACTCCGTTTTAAGTTCACCTTCGAGGCACAGGAGTACATGACCCTTCTCGCACCAATGATTCGAAATATAGCCGGGTAAGTACTCGACCATGCGCACGCGCACGTCGCCGAATTGACGCGTGCGCCAGCTCGCGCTGCCCTCGAGCCCGGCATGGTGTGTTGACTCGACGGCGCTCCAGTCAGCGATCTCGAACGGGATATTACGCATCAACATTCGCCACCTCACCGATACAAGAACAGCACCATCTGCAGTTCGTCGACAAACTCATCGCCGATTCGCACCGATGCGCGCTCGCGCGCGAACTCCTCAAACCCCATCGATGTGTAGAGCGTTTGCGCGCGCACATTGGTTGCGAGAACTGTTAGCGTGATTTGCTGTAGATCCGTCGCTGCACGCGCTTTAGCGATCGTGGCCGCTAGTAAGCCGCGTCCGAGCCCGGCACTCGACGTCTTCGGGTGCACAAACATTCTGAACAACAACGCTTTGTGCTTGAGCTTGGCGCGCGGTTCGCAATCCAGACTCACGATACCGTACAGCTCATTGCCGCTCCACGCTCCGAGCGTAAAACTGTCAGTCGAAAAGCGCGTAGGAATCCCCGGCTTTGGATCGTCCTCCAACGCCGTGCGAAAGTTATGGGCATGCTCTGTGAGCGCGGATAGCCAGAGCGCTCGGTAGACCCCAACGTCGGCCGCGACTAAATCTCGTATCGCGACGGAACCTAGATCCATTCGGTGAGCTTCTCCGCGTCGTGCATCGCGCGATACGAAGGCATCGCCCGCGTCCGCTGTGCATAGGCGGCTAGAGTGGGCCAATGTGTTGCCGGCTTCGGCATGTTTCGCGACCAACGCATCAACATGGTGGCCAGAAAATCTGCAGCCGTCACACGATCGCCGACGATGAAGGATCGTCCTGCCAACTGCGAGTCGACCCTCGACCAGGCGGTTTCGATTTGCTCTCGCGCTTGTCCCTTTGCGGCATCAATGTTTGCTTCGCCCGCAGGCTCGCTGGGATAGAACCAGGCCCTAAAAGCGGGCTGCACCGTGTTCGCGAAATACATCATCCATTGCAGGTAGTCCGCTCGCTCTGGTGCGCCCGGCAAAGGCGAGAGCCGCGATTCCGGATGTCGTTCTGCCAGCAGCATGAGAAGCGCGGCCGTCTCTGTGCGCGGCTCACCATCGACGATCAAGGTCGGCACACGGCCGCTAGGATTGAGCCGAAGATAGTCGGCGCTTTTCTGCTGTTTACGCTCGAAGTCGACCAGCGCCAGCTCAAATGGCACCTTCAACTCAAGGAGCATCCAGTGAACCGCCAGACTTGCGGTACTTGGCGAATAGTGAAGCGTGTACACATGATCCCCCGAAGCGCCGCTAATTGATCTCAAAATCCTGATCGGCTCGAGCATGGCCGGCTAGAGTTCGATGTAACCCCGACCGATCTCCACGACCTCGCCAGCAACAAAGATATTCCTTTGCGCGTCGATGCGCAGCTTCAATGTGGAAGGTCGGCCAACGTATTCGCCCTGCGAGATGATTTTGTTGAACGGCAAGCTGGCGTCATTGGCCAAGTACCAGCCCCCGAGGTTGGCTGTTGCGCTGCCGGTCGCCGGGTCTTCGATCATTGCTCCCGTCTTTGAGAAGAAGAACCGCGATAGCAACGTGTCTGTACCCGTGCCGGCAAACAAGTAGATCTGCGGACGCGGTCCGTCCGCCGTCACGGCCTGCAACGCCTCGTACGTGATGGTTGCGCGCTTGACAGCTTCTATATTGTTCACCGGCACGATGAACTGCTCGCTGCCGTTATTGACCCAAAGCGGGCGCTCTCCAATGTCCGCCACATCGAGGCTCAGTGCTTTCGCGAGATCGGCTCGCGACGCCTTCGGCGCACGGACAGTTGTGGCATTGGCACGCAATTCCCACTCCGCTCCATTGCCAGTCACGGGAATGGGCCCGACGTTGAGTTCGAGCGACACCTCGTTTTGCAGTCCTTTGAGCTCACGGACCACGAACGCAGTGCCTAATGTTGGGTGACCCGCAAACTGCATCTCGTAACTGGGAGCGAAAATACGAACCTTCGCAGTCGCTTTGTCCGAGGGAAAGATAAAGGTCGTTTCCGACAAATTGAATTGCAAGGCGAGCGCCTGCATCTGCTCGGTGCTCAGCCCACGCCCGTCTTCGAACACGCACAGAGGATTGCCGGTGAACTTGCCGCCGTTCTGCGTGAACACATTGATCAATCGATAAGCGAGACGCATGACTTACTCCAATGGCAGGACGGTAAGAATAGCGCTCGGGGGGACAACCAATACAGAGACAGAGCAAACGCAATCGAGCCAATACAGATCGAATCAGGTCATCGCGCGGCCGATCGTCGCTCGAACCGGAATACCAGTGGGGTCGAAGCCCTCAAGGCAGTTAACATTGATGCCATAGAAATCGGGCGTCACGCGCTTTCGATGAAATGGATAGATGCCGCAGACCTTGCAGAAATAGTGCTTGGCCGTGTGCGTGTGAAATTGATAAAGCGTCAGCGCATCTTCCCCGGCCAGCAGCTTGAAGTCGCCGTGATGCACCTTGACCATCACTGCATTCTTGCGGCAGCAGATGGAACAATCGCAGGTTGTGAGCTCGGGAAAATCAGTACGGATTTCGAAACGCACCGCCTCGCAGTGGCAACTGCCTTGATAGGGTTTCAGCGGACGATGTGTCATATGGAACCTAGATGTTCGGGCCTCGTCATCCTCGCCTAGGCGGGGATCCATCGGAAATCATCCGGCGACTTGAGAATGCAGATGGATCCCGGCCCACGCGAGGATGACGGTACCCTGAGTTGCAAACTCTATAGAAGGAGGCTGAACTAGATAGAGGCAGATTCACGCGGAACGGAGCGATACAGCCGCTAGAACATCTTGTTTTTCTTTAGATACGCCTCGACGTCCCGATAGCTGCCGTCGTCGCCCGCGTACTTCACCAGATTGCGAGCGGTACGCAGCCAATCCAGCGTCGAGGGCTGCATTTCCGTCAGCGCCTCGTCGAAATCGGATTGTCGCAGAGGCCGCTCGATCTTGTTCACCAAATGATCTTCGAGCGCCTTTTCCTTAGCGAGCTCGATTAGGCCATCGATGTCGGCACCCGAGAAATTCTCGGTCCGCTGACCCACACGCATTGTGTCGATTGCGTCGCAGGGAACGCCGGTGAGTTTGATGTCTAGCATGCGCGCTCGCGCTTCGACGTCCGGCGGCGGCACAAACAACTGCCGCGATAGACGGCCCGGCCGTTTGATTGCAGAGTCGACGTCCCAAGGCATATTGGTGGCGGCCAGAATCAGCACGCCTTGATTATCCTTGCCGACGCCATCCAATTGCGTCAGGAATTCATTCACGACGGTACGCGTGTGTTCGGAGTTGGCTTTCGAGCGGGCATAGGCGAGCGCATCGATCTCATCGAAGAACATGACGCAAGGCGCTTGGCTGCGTGCCTTGGCAAAAATTGCGGCAAGATTGCGTTCGCTTTCACCGATCCACATGTTGAGCACATCGGCGATGCCTATCGACATGAAGCTTGCGTTGCATTCGTTGGCGATTGCCCGGGCAATCATCGTCTTGCCGCAACCGGGCGGCCCGTAGAGCATGATGCCGCCGCCCGCTTGCTTCTTGAATTTTCGGAAGATCCCGGGATTGATGAACGGCTCGATGATCTTGAGCCGAATCGATTTCTTGAGATCTTCCATCCCCACGATGCTGGAGAACCGTACTTTCTCTTCCGTGACACGTTGGATGGGCGTCACAGTAGCGGTAGGCGTGCCGACGATGCGCAGCGAAGGTCCCGTGCGGCGCGCCTGCTTCTCAAGCTGCTCTAATGCCTCATCCGAAGCGAAGCCATCAAGATTGCGAGCTCGCGTATATCGAGCGGTAGCTTCTGTGCGATTCTCCATACTCAGCAGTGCGCGGGCTGCGCCGACATGCGCGAGCGCACTTGTCGGCTGCTGCTTGCAGACCAAGTCGAACTGGGCGAGCGCGGCGTCGAAGTCGGATTCGCTCAGCAGCAAGTCACCGTATCGCAGTCGCAACCCAAGATCGAATGGATCACTGAGCAACTGCTTTTCAAATTGTTCGCGCGTCATGGCGACCTGACTCTCATTTATCGAAGAACTTATTGAAAAGTGGCGGCCAGACCCAGCTGTAGATCACATACGTAAGCACGGTGACAGTGAACGCCAAAGCCCATTGCGGCGAGTACTTTTCGATCATTCGCCCACCCACCACCGCAACAATCCAAAAGCCAATCGAGGCGCCCCATCCGTACTTCTGCAGAGGACGTAGCGGAAGCATCGACCAATGCGTCGTGCGGCGAAAGTGCTTCACTAACTCGACGAGATGGGGATTATCCGGATGGGCGCGAAGCATTTCCTTTGCGATCTGATGTGCTTGCGAGCCCTGACCGCGTTGCTCGAGCGCGACCGTGACTAATATCAGTGTGCGCAACGATTTCGGGTGCTCAAGCAAAAGCTGTTGGAGTGCGGGGCTGGGTTTGCTGCCTTGCTGAATGAAGTCGCACATCGTTCGCGCTGCGAGGCACTCGCGATCATCGGGCGCGTAACGCAGGCCTTCTTGCGCCAAAGCAGCGGCCTTCGGTACATTCAAAGCGCGAAGCATTACATCCGCGTATCGACCGTATAAGTGTGCGCTTTCGGGATTGACGCGAAGTAAATCGATGACTACCCGCTCCGCCTCGACTAGGTCTTCGCGCTCGACCAGCAATTCGAATAGCAGCTGCTTGGCTTCGCCATTGTCGGGTTCTCGCGCCAGAATCTGCCGCACCGACGCCATTGCCGCTTCGGACTTGTCGTCGAGATAGTCGACCCACGCCGCCTGCAGGAGCAGTCGGGTGTCTTCGGGAAATTGCTTGATGGCGTCGCCTATCAATGCGCGCGCCTGCGCTGTGCGGCGTCTTTCGACCAGCGCGCCGATTTGCTCAAGCGTCTCCTCTATCGTCCGTTCGGTCATCGCGTCACCTCTGTCAGCGCTCTCACCAACGCAAACGTGCCGAAAGTGAGCGAAAACCCGATTGCGATGCAACTTAGACCGACAATCCAGCCGTTCGGTCGTTTCAAGCCCAGTAAGTCGCTATGCCGATGGGCCTGTCGATGCATCGTATAGCCCGCCGCGAAACACACCAGCGCCGTCGCTCGGTTTACATAGGTGAATGCAGAATTTCCGAGGGTATCGCTTAACCACTCTCTCGCAGCAGCTGTTGCCTCGCCATTTTGCAACCAGACTATTAGTCCCAATGGACCGATTAGCAACAGGAGAAGAAGCGGAAGGTCACGGACAAGCCGACGTAGGCGATATGAGCCCACTGCGATGATGGCGACGGCTGCGCCAGGCCCACCGAAGAACGACGTCAAAAACATCGATTGCGCCGAGGGCGGCGCTAGCGTTGCGTCGTCGGCGCTCAAACTCGGACTTAGCAAAGACTCTCGATCCATGGACTAGCGGGCCAACCACATCTTGATCGAACGCGTCACGAGATCGGAGGCGTCATGCTGCACCCAATGTCCGGCGCCAGGGACGGTCACGAGCGTCAGGTCCTGTTCCAACCAGTTCCATGTGTTATTGAGGGCGCCAGGCATTAGCGCCGTGTCGTTCAACCCATGAATCATTAGCACCGGCGCTTTGACTTTGACGACCGGCGATGAATCTTCCGCATACGGCTCGCGCGGATAGTTGCGCTTGTAGTAATTCGTCATCGCTTCGAAGTCGGATTGCTTAAACGCTGCAACGTACTTTTCGCGGACCTTCGGATCCTTTGCGACGATGCCCGCCAATATTTCTGCGGACAACCGCAAGTGGGCGCCTTCCATTTGGAAATTACGCGCGTACTGCGAATTCTTCTGCTGTTGAGGATTCGTTGCGAGTTCGTGAGCAAGACCTCGAGGATGCGGCAAGTTGAGGATGACCAATTTTTCGACGTATTGCGGCGCCGTCATCGCCAACGTCCACGATACGATGCCACCCCAGTCGTGACCAATTACGATTGCTTTGTCGCGACTCTGCGCCTTGATCACGGCAATGACATCGCCTGCCAACAAGCTGACGTCATACAGTTCGACGCCTTTGGGTTTGTCGCTCAGGTTATAGCCACGCTGATCGAGTGCGACGACATAGTAGTCGCGAGATAGCGCCTGCATTTGATCGCGCCAGCTGTACCAGAAATCCGGAAAGCCGTGCACCATCACGATGAGAGGGTTGGATTTCTTCCCAAGCGCTGCGTAGTGAATCTTTACGCCGTCATGATCGGCGTAGCCATGCTGAACGCGCTTATCGATGTCGATCGGATTGGGTACAGCGGCCGCGGACGCGCTTACCCATAACAGCACCACTAGCACTACACGCAACATAGACACCTCTGGATGAGGCTGCGCCAAATCTAGTCACTGGGGAGTGGGCAGTGGGCGCTGGCCGGAGAAAGAAATTTATCGCAAGCGGCTCAGCCTGAATCTAACTTCGATTCGGCCTTTGGCTCCGGCTTAGAGCCTAGCACCTAGAGCCTTGCGCCTTCCATTAACAGCAACGATTGATGTTGCTCCACTTCTCGGTCTGATTCCGCAGGTAAAAGGCTTTGCGGTCGAGGAGCGGCTCGTTTGGGTGAACGCGTGCTCGGTGCATGCAATACCTCTCGTATGCATTATCTCCGACCAAGGTACGCACTGCGTCCCACGCGGAACGCGCCGAAGGACCCCAGAACCGATTGATAATCTCCTTTAATCCCGTTTGGCCGGTAATGCCAGTGTATGGAACCAGTTGGTTCATAGCTTCTTCCTCTTCGGATACCGCCCCCTCGTCTTTGCAGACAAGGGGGATATGAAGAAACGAATCGACCCCCTCACTCAGTGGGCCGATGGGTGAGCCGATCGGTCGATCAGTGCGCCGGAATGGACATCGACTGCGGATTGGCCATGCCCGCGTTCGATACATAGGGCACTTCGGAATCCGGCAACACAGGCTTGCCGTTGATGACGCGCAGGCATGTGCGCACCATGTCGAAGATGACGAGCCACAGCACAGCGATGAAGAACACCGTGAGTCCGGCGTCTAGGCGCTGATTGAAGATCAATTCCGGAGCCGATTTGGCTTGTGCGGCGTTCAACGTGCCGGCCGCAAGCTTGTTCGCCAAATCGTTCGCGCCGGCTAGGAAGCCTACGCGTACGTCTTCGGAGAATAACTTCTGCCAAGCGGCCGTCGTCGTGACGATCGCGAGCCAAGACAACGGCAGTACTGTCACCCACGCGTACTTCTTCTTCCCCTTCTTGACCAATACACCGGTCGCAACCGAGAGGGCGATTGCCGCCAACATTTGGTTCGCGATTCCGAACAACGGCCAAAGAATATTCACGCCACCGTTGGGGTCGATGACGCCGATGTACAAGAAGTAACCCCAGCCGGACACGATCAATGCGCTGGCGATCAGCGTCGACCCTCGTGAAGACGTCTCGCCCAGCGGCTTGTAGACGCGTCCCAAGATGTCCTGAACCATGAACCGTCCAACGCGGGTGCCTGCATCGAGCGTCGTCAAGATGAAGATCGCCTCGAACATGATCGCAAAGTGATACCACATAGCGAGCAACGACTCGCCGAAAGCACCCGAGAAGATACTAGCCATGCCGACTGCAAGCGACGGCGCGCCGCCGGTACGCGAGAACAACGAAGTCTCGCCCATCGCGTGCGTGAGGTTCTGCATCTGCTCGACCGTGACGGCGTACACCGGACCCCAAGCAGAAATGTGCGCGACGGCGGCTTCAGGCGTCGCACCGATAATGCCGGCTGGACTGTTGATGGCGAAGTACACACCCGGATCCAGTAGCGTCGCGGCGATCAGCGCCACGACGGCCACAAACGATTCGAGCATCATGCTGCCGTACCCGATCGGCCGGACGTCCACTTCGTTGCCAATCAACTTCGGTGTCGTACCGCTCGAGACGAGCGCGTGGAAGCCGGATACCGCACCGCAAGCAATCGTGATGAACACAAACGGGAACACCTTGCCGCCGAACACTGGGCCAGTGCCGTCGATAAACTGCGTCACCGCAGGCATCTTGATTTCCGGGCTGATGATCACAACGGCGACTGCCAGCAAGAAGATCGTGCCGAGCTTCAAGAACGTCGCCAGATAGTCACGCGGCGCGAGGAATAACCACACCGGCAAATTCGCCGAAATGAAGCCGTAGCCGATCACGAACCAAGCCAGCGTCAAGCCTTGCAAATCGAAAACTTTGGAGAGAGTCGGATGGCCGCCTACCCAGCTACCGGCCGCGACACCGGCCAACATCAGCGAAATGCCGAGGATCGTGCCTTCGATCACTCGACCCGGACGGATGACGCGAAGATACAAACCGACCAACATCGCGGTCGGAATGGTTGCGAAAACAGTGAATGTCGCCCAGGGGCTGTGCTTCATCGCATTCACGACCATGAGGCCGAGAACTGCGATCAAGATGATCATGATCGCGATCGTGCCGATCAGCGTGGCGTAGCCGCCGATGGGGCCGAGCTCATCACGAGCGATGCGGCCAAGTCCACGGCCGTCGCGGCGCGTCGACAGGAACATGATGATCATGTCTTGCACGCAGCCGCCGATCACAGCGCCGACGAGAATCCAGATGAAGCCCGGCAGGTAGCCGAACTGAGCGGCGAGCGTCGGGCCGACCAACGGACCGGCACCGGCGATTGCGGCGAAGTGGTGGCCGAACACGATCCACTTATGTGTGGGCACGAAATCGCGGCCGTCGTTGATCCGCAGCGATGGCGTTGCGCGCGTGGAGTCGGCAGTCAATACTTTCGCCGCAATCCAGCCGCTATAAAAGCGGTAGCCAAGCGAATAGACGCACACAGACGCGACGATCAGCCACATCGCGTTGATCGTCTCGCCCTTATGGATTGCGATACCGCCGAGTGCAAATGCGCCGAGCACTGCTACGCCGAACCAAAATAGTTTTTTCAACACGATAGTTTTCCCCACTTTCAGATTCTTAATGTCCGTCCCCTGAAATCAGACGGGGAAGAACGGATCGGGGCGCTTTATGAGCCGCTCCCTACCCTCCCCGCTCGCACAAGAGGGGAGAATTTTCTTACTTAGCCGGCTGTGCCGGCTCGATCCCTTTCGAGTACAGCACTTTACCTTCTGGCGTGACCAAAATGGCATCCACATCGGCGAGCTTATTGTAAATTTTCATTGCCGCTTCCGCCCCTAAGACGAACGCGGTCTTCGACAGCCCATCGGTCCGCGTGGCCGTCGGCGCCAGAATCGTGGCACTCCGGACCCGACTGGCAGAGCGGCCGGTACGCGGATCGAGAATATGGTGATATCGGGTACCGCCCTCATCGAAATAACGCTCGTAGTCCCCGGACGTCGAAATGGCCGTATCCACGAGGGGAATTTTAGCGATCACCCGCGACTTATCATCCGGGTGCCGGATGCCGATGATCCAGGGCTTACCGAATCGATCGCCGATGATGCGACTATCACCGCCCGCCGTGACCAGGGCGTGCTGAATGCCACGCGCCTGCAGGATCGCTATGCCGCGATCTACGGCGTGGCCCTTACCGATTCCGCCCAAATCGATCCGTACGTTGGGGTGCGTAAAGCGCACGGTGCGGTCCTTTTCGTTGAGCACGATGTGCTTGTAGTTGATCGCGGGCAACTTAGACGCGATCTGCTCGTCGCTGGGCTTCTGATGAGCGTGGAAGTCGTACATGAATCCGACGCTGGCGTATGTGATGTCAAAGGCGCCGTCGGTCAGCACCGAATATTCGATCGACGTTTTGAGTAGCTCGAAGAGTTCCGCACCGATTTTGACGGAACGCCTCGCCGCTTGCCCATTGACGCGAGTGATCTCGCTGTCCGGCTTGTACGTACTCATCTCGCGATCGATGCGCTCCATCTCTGCAATCACCGCATCGATCGCGCTGTTCGCCGCTAGCGTGTCTTCGCTCCAGAGCTCCACAGTGATGCGCGTGCCCATGATGCCGTCGTCGACACGACTGAACCATTCCGCCTGAGCAAGGGTTGGCAGCAGATAAAAAAGCCATAGGAACGGCAGACGTAAGAACTTGATCATGGCGTGACCAGCGCTAGGCGTTCAATGACATCGCCGGCACAGCGGGCTCTATCTCATTCTCGAACCATTCCTCGCCGGCGAGCACGCGAGTCTCGGCATTGACGCCGAGTCCAGCAAAATCGAATGCTTGCGTATCGGCCAAGTGCGACGGCACGACATTGCGCAGGCTGGAGAAAATCGTTTCAGTGCGGCCGGGAAACTTCGTTTCCCATTCACGCAGCATGTGCTTGATGGCAACGCGCTGCATATTGTCCTGCGATCCGCAAAGCTTGCACGGGATGATGGGAAATTCGCGTGCGGCCGCATAACGCTCGATATCGCGTTCGGCGACGTACGACAGCGGCCGGATCACGACATGACGCCCGTCTTCCGACTGCAGTTTGGGGGGCATTGCTTTGAGCTTACCGCCAAAGAACATATTCAAGAACAAGGTCTCGACGATGTCATCGCGATGATGGCCGAGCGCAATCTTATTGATACCGTTTTCGCTTGCGAAGCGATACAGCGCGCCGCGACGCAAACGCGAGCACAGTCCGCACATCGTCTTGCCTACCGGGACAACGCGCTTCACGACACTGTATGTATCTTGCGAGATGATCTTATAAGGCACCCCGATGGCCGCGAGGTACTCGGGCAATACGTGCTCCGGAAAGCCCGGCTGCTTTTGATCGAGGTTAACCGCTACCAGCTCGAAATCCACGGGCGCACTGCGCTGGAGCGACATCAGCATATCCAGCAACGTGTACGAATCCTTGCCGCCCGACATGCACACCATGATCCGGTCACCGGCTTCGATCATTTTGAAATCGGCGATCGCGCGACCGACTTCGCCGCGCAGTCGCGCTTGCAGGCGTTTGAAGTTGTTGGAGGTGTCGGACATTACGAGCGCTTGAAAGAGAAATGAGGGAAAACGGCGGGATTGGACGGCCATCCCCGGGATACGAATCTTAACTTAGTAGGGCTGAACGGCGACTGGAAATGAAAAACGCGCTTACGCGTCCAAGTATTTCCCTTCCACATAACGCAGCCACGGTGCCGCCGACAGCGGTTTGCCCGTTGCGCTTTTAATGAGCTCGGGCGTACTGACGCGCGCCCCATGCCCGTAAATATTCTCGCGCAGCCAATCGAAGAGCGGCGCGAATTTGCCGGCGGCCAAATCTTCGTCGAGCGCCGGAATGTCCGAGCGCAACGACTGATACAACTGACCCGCAATGACTGCGCCGAGCGCATACGATGGAAAGTACCCAAACGCACCACCTGCCCAATGGATGTCTTGCAAGCACCCTTCGGTATCGCTGAGCGGACGTACGCCGAGGCGGCGATCCATTGCATCGTTCCAAGCGCCGGGGATATCGGCGATGCGCAACTTACCCTCTAAAATTTCCTGTTCGAGTTCATAGCGCAGGACGACGTGCAACGGATACGTGAGTTCATCCGCGTCAATGCGAATCAGACTGCGCTGCACTCGGTTCAGCACGCGATACAAATTGTCGAGCTGCCATTCCGGGCCCGTGACGCTCAGATGTTTCTCGAGTACAGGCTGCAGGTAGGTGAGGAACGGTTTACTCCTGGCAATGACCATCTCGAGCAGGAGCGATTGGCTTTCTTGCACTGCCATACCGCGGTCGCGACCCACCGGCTGAAAACGCCATTCCTCTGGTAAACCGAAATCGTACATCGCATGACCGGTCTCGTGAATGACCCCCATTAGCCCGGATAGCATGTTGCCGGTCGTGAAATGCGTGGTGACGCGGATGTCGCCTGGAAATCCACCGGTGAATGGATGCTCGCTCTCATCGAGCCGCCCCGTCTCGAACTTGAAGCCCAACGTCTTCATCAACTCAAGCGCCAGCGTTCGCTGCTTGGACACGGAGATCTTGCCGCTCAATTCCAGCGGCATGTGCGCCGCCTGCCGATCGATCGCTTCTTGAATCATGCCGGGCAAACGGCGGATCAGCGGTGTAAAGATTTTATTGATCTCGACGCCGGTAAGACCCGGGCTGAATTCATCGATGAGCGCGTCGTACGGCGCAAGGTTTAGCGCCTTGCCGAGCAATCGCGCTTTCTCGCGCACTAAGCCCACTACATCTTCAAGGTGTGGCGCGAACAACGCAAAGCTGTTTTGTTGTTTCGCTTCGACCCAATGCACTTCCGCACGCGCCGTGGCGCGCGCTAAACGTGAGACCAACGAATTGGGGGTGGCAATTGCCTGGTCGCGTGCACGATTCATCTCGCGGAGATTGGCGATCTGCCAATCGTCGAGCGCATCCGAATTTGCACGTGCGCGCTCCAACAATCGCGACACCTTCGGCGACGTGAGCAGCGCGTGACTCTCCAACTCGAGCACGGCCATGTGCTCGCCACGCAACTCTGAGCTGCCGCGCGGCATCATGACGGCGGCGTCCCAATGCAGAATGCTGGCCGCACTGCGAAATGCGTGCAGTCGGCGAAACTCTTGTTCGAGTTGTTGATAAGGAGAGAGCGCCATGTCGAGTCGAACTGTCGAGTTTCGTGAAGCGAGATTGTAACGCGCGGAACCGATATTGCGGCTCTTTCGCTGTATGGACCTTCAGCGGTTGTCTTATTAGACATCGGAACCTAACCGTAGCTGCATAGCGACAGTCACCGCACATTACTAAACTTTAATGTTTATTCAGGGATTTTCCGGAGGCCACCCACGGTCTATTACGGTAACCTTCAATGCAAGACAGCGTTCATTCTCCCCCTTTTGGAACGCTGGAGCACTAGCCGGAGCTTCGCATAGCGGATCTCCGGCTTTTTTTATGCGCTCGCGATAGAGATATGCGCAGACTGGCTGGGAGGCGACGTATTTATAGGCCGAGCTGATAGCCAACGCCGCGCACCGTATGAATAAGGGGCCGCTCGAAGCCCTTATCTACCGCCTGCCGCAACCGGCTCATGTGCACATCGACCACGTTGGTCTGCGGGTCGAAGTTCACGCCCCACACATGTTCCAAAAGCACCTTGCGGCTGACGATTTGATTGGCGTTGCGCAGTAGAAAGACCAGCAAATCAAATTCGCGCGCGGTGAGTTCGAGTTCTTTGCTCTCACGGCGAACTTTCCGCGAGACCAAATCGATGGATAGATCGGCGAGCTGCAACTGCGTTGTGGGCTCAGGGCGAACACCTCGTCGCAACAAGGCTTCTACGCGCGCCAATAGTTCGGCAAACGCGTATGGCTTGGCGAGATAGTCATCGCCGCCGGCTTTCAATCCGGTCACGCGATCGTCCACATCACCTAACGCACTCAACATCAAGATCGGAATATTCAAGCCGCGCTGCCGAACGGTCTGCACAATGATCAAGCCATCGACGCCCGGTAGCGTTCGATCCGCAATGATCAAATCCCACGTTTCTGCCAACGCGCGCTCTAAGCCGCGACGGCCATCCGCGGCATGTTCCACCTCATAGCCTGCATCGCGCAGCCCCTCGCACACCAATTCTGCGGTGGCTTGTTCGTCTTCGATGAGGAGGAGGCGCATGAAGAATGGCGGGTGAGGTGAACAATATGTGCAGATTCTACGCGACGAGTGCCTTTATAACCGGATTGTGACCGCAGTGCGACTGACGGCATAACCCCATCTCTCTACGATGTGTGGAACGGGTATCAAGTTCCGCTCCGCGCCAGAAAAAAGCAGGCAGCGAGCCCGCCATACGATCGCGCTCTTAAGCCCCTTCTTCGGAGAATGTCATGCGCCTCTCACGTTTTTTAAAATCGCTACTGGCGGCATCGATCGTCACTGCTGGCGCCTCTCAAGCCGCGAACGTCACGCTGCTAAACGTCTCGTACGACCCTACGCGCGAACTGTATGTCGAATTCAACGCTGCATTCACGAAGCACTGGAAGGCCACTACCGGCGACACAGTAACGATTCAACAGTCTCATGGCGGATCGGGCAAGCAAGCGCGCGCCGTCATCGACGGCTTGCAAGCGGACGTTGTAACGCTTGCACTCGCAGGCGACATCGATTCAATCGTCAGCAACGGTAAGTTACTGCCGGTGAACTGGGAGAGCCGGCTGCCGAACCACAGTGCTCCGTACACGTCGACGATTGTCTTCTTGGTACGCAAAGGTAACCCCAAAGGGATCAAGGATTGGAGCGATTTGGTGAAGCCTGGTATTCAAGTAGTGACGCCTAATCCTAAAACGTCGGGAGGCGCACGCTGGAATTACTTGGCGGCATGGGCCTGGGCGTTGAAACAGCCCGGCGGCAACGAAGCGACGGCGCAAGAGTTCGTCAAGAAGCTCTTCAAGAATGTGCCGGTGTTGGATACAGGCGCTCGCGGCTCCACGACCACGTTCGCGCAACGCGTGATCGGCGACGTGTTGCTGGCTTGGGAGAATGAAGCTTTCCTCGCCTCGAAGGAATTTGGCGCCGACAAGTTCGACATCGTCGCGCCCTCCGTAAGCGTCCTCGCGGAACCTTCGGTCGCAGTAGTCGACAAAATTTCTTTGCGCAAGGGCACCAGCAAAGTGGCGCAGGCGTACCTCGAATATCTATACACGCCCGAAGGCCAGACAATTGCCGCGAAAAACTATTACCGCCCGCGCAATCAAGAAATTCTCGCGAAGTTCAGCACCACTTTCGTGAAAATTCCGACCCTAGTGACCATTGCCGATTTTGGCGGCTGGCCAAAGGCGCAAAGCGTGCACTTTAACGACGGCGGCACCTTCGACAAAATTTCTGCGCCGTAGACCCGGCACCTTTGGATTAGTCTTTGCCGTCGTCCGTCACGCCCAAGGTGCGCTCGTGTTCGAGAAGTCGAGCGCACCAAGCGTCGAGTGTCGCGTAGTCGGTGGCAAAGTTTTTACGGAACGCCTCGTAGGTTGAACGCGACCGCCACGTGTCGAGCGTCGTGAACCGCAACGAACTGCTGACGCTGCGAAACAATTCCGTGCTCACATAGTCGGGACTGTTGCGGAAGAACTTTGCCCACAAGCCCTCGGGGCCGTACACGCGCTCGAATTCTTCGAGCTGCTCAGGCTTGACGTCGAACTCCCACACAATGCGATACATGTTGTCCCGAATAGATGCCGGTGTTAACGGCATCATAAGCCCATCGCGCCATGGGCAACACGTCCCGATGTGCAATTAGTGCATCGCCGCTTCTTATGACGCCTCGCGGAAGCGACGCATCCACACGGTTGCCGCAATCATGAGCGCCGAGGCCACCAACCCGCCCCAAAGTTGCGCACTCGCGAAGAAATTCCCTGGCGTCATGACGTCCATCAGCCCGACACGCGGCAACGATTCATAGTCCCCGGCTCCACTCATGAGCTGGCCGGAAAGCGCCGTCGCCTCTGAAAATACGCCGATCACGCGGGTGAGCAGCATCTGTGCGAATTCTTTCGTACCGAACACTTGATACTCGAGAATGCCCACTACGACCGCCGGCACCACCGCCCAAAGGAACGGCGCGCGGCGCGCCCAGGACGACGCAAGCAAACACCAGCTCCAAATCGGCAAATACCAAAGGGCCGTCGCGATCCACATATAGACCATGAATGCGATGTTGGGCAGCAATGGAATGTGCGTCCACATGATCATCGTAGGCATGCCTCGGACAGCCAGCGCAACCGTCGCGATGGTCAGTACAAGCAGCAGCGTTACGATCGAGATCACGACCGCCGTTGCCGATCCTAAGAACGCTGCTACCCCCAGTTTGGCAAGAACCGTTTCCGTATCGGACACGGGTAAAGATTTCCAGAACAGTACGCTGCGATCACGGCGATCGGCGTAGAGCGCATCGAGTGCGTAGTACAAAGTGACGATGGTTGTAATGATCAGGAATGGCGCGTAGAACGCGGCATAAACGACCAATCGTCCGCCTCCCCGTATCTCCGGCTGACTGTCCGGGTTCATCCCATCACGCCAGCTCATCCCTTCCATTCGCACGTCGCCCCAACCAAATGCTGACGCCAACGCCAGCAGCAGCACGATGCCGGCATACACCAGCGGCGCGATGTACAGCGCTCGGTGCTCCCAGAACTCGCGCTTCACCAACCACACATAGTTAGTTGCCCAGTTCTTAACGCTGGGCGGAGTAACGACGGCGTTCATGCTGCCACCTTGGCTTGGACCGGATTGGAAAGTTTGGCGACGAAAAGATCGGCGATCGACGGAGTGCGTACTTCACCCAGCGTCGCGAGTCTCGTGCGATCCGCGTTTTCAAAAAGGAATACGCCGCGACCGAATACCTGCCGTTCGTTCAAGGGATTTAACGTACGCGCTTCCGCCACCTTGTCAGCGTTTACCATGACTTCCGCATAGCGCTGCTCTACTTCTTCCATGCTGCAGTTAAGTGCAAGGCGGCCGTGGCCGATGAATACCAAGTCGGTGAGCACTTGCTGAATCTCTTCGACCTGATGCGTGGTGACGACGATCGTGCGGTTGCCGTCGAAATAGTCGTTCAACAGCGTGTCGTAGAACTGCTTGCGATAGATGATGTCGAGCCCTAGCGTCGGTTCGTCGAGGATCAGAAGCTTCGCATCGATCGCCATGATCAGTGCCAGATGCAATTGCGTCACCATACCCTTCGATAATTCGCCGACGCGGCTTCTTTGTTTGATGTCGGTCTTTGCCAGAAAGGCCTGGGCGCGTTCGCGATTGAAGCGCGGATGCGTCCCTGCGATGAAATCGATGGCTTGCGTTACGCGCAGCCAGCGGGGCAACACCGCCACGTCGGCGATGAAACACACCTCTTGCATTAAGCGATGCCGCTGGTGATATGGATCGAGTCCGAGCACCTGAAGGTGCCCTTCATACGAGGTCAAACCCAGAATCGCTTTCAGCGCAGTGGTCTTGCCGGCGCCGTTCGGCCCGATCAATCCAACGATGCGCCCTTCCTCGACCTTGAGATCAATACCTGCCAGCGCTTGCGTCTTGCCGTAGCGCTTGGTCAGGCCGCGAGCTTCGATCAACGTGGTCATGCTTTGTCTCCAGAGCGACTCGCTGCGTCGCTATCATTCTTGTCACTATCGACTTGGACGTGCGCGAGCAGCTCAGCCGGCTGCAGTCCCAATCTTTGGATGTTGGCCACTATTTTTGGCCACTCGTCGGCGATGAATCTCTGCCGCTCGTCTTTCAACAGATTGTGGCGCGCACCGGGCAGTACGTACATTCCCATGCCGCGACGCTTTTCGACCAACGCTTCTTCAACCAGTTGTTGGTAGCCTTTCAAGACCGTCAGCGGATTCACGCGGTAGTCGGCGGCCACATTGCGCACCGAAGGCAGCGGATCGCCCTCCTTCAACGTGCCGTCCAAGATCATATGGACAACGCGATCGCGCAATTGGCGATAGATGGGCTGGCTATCGTTCCATTCAGTTTCCATAGGCAATCTCTTGTGCGAATGCGAAGTGAGTAACAGTCATTACATCAGCAGCACGCCGCGCAACCATCGGCCCACATTCACCGCCAGACCTTGTCGTGGCGTCGCATGGCCGGTGCTAGCCTGAACGCTGCCGCTTGCGGAGGTATTGCTTGAATTGCGACTGCCCGGTTCGAGCTTCGCAGCGACTATGACCGGAGCGAGCGTTGCGGCGACTCGCTCCGCTTTTGCAGTGACGATTACGGCATCGAGCATGATGTCCTGTTTGGCGGTGACCACTACTGCTTCGAGGACAGCAGCAGTTTGCATCGGCGCTTGCGGCACCTCTGCCTCTGTGCGAGTGCCGAGCAGCCAGACGAGCGCATAGACGACGGCAGCCGCGGTGCTCACGCTGTAGTGGGTGGGATTCAGTACTTTGGCAGTGACCTTGTTCATGACGCTCTCCTTCGGAATCGATGTTGCTGTGTGCTAGCTGTATGGTGTTGTATCTAACTAGAACACCAGAACAATGGCAAGCGCTTTTTATAGAAACTTGGCCGTGTCCTTTTAAATCAGTCAGATAGCTATTCTCCCATCCGGCTCGCTGCGCCTCTGGTGACCAATTTCAGCGCTCCGCCGACGGAATTTGGCGATTGACCCACCCACCTCTGCACCGAATTGGCCGCGCTGGAACTGCCACGTGGCTGAGAACCGGGACCCCATCGTGGCGACTTCGCTCATCGCAGCTTTGAGCGGCTTCACCGCTGCTAGAATTCACGCCTTTTCCAAGCCAACTGTGTCGATTCGAGGAGTGCAGTCCCCCATGAAGAGTCCTGTGAATGTCGCGATTACCGGCGCCGCCGGCCAAATCGGTTATGCCTTAGCGTTTCGCGTTGCGTCCGGCCAAATGCTGGGCCCCGATCAGCCAATCAATCTGCACCTGTTGGAAATCACCCCTGCCCTGCCTTCGCTGCAAGGCGTCGTGATGGAACTGAACGATTGCGCATTCCCCACGTTGAATAAGATCGTTGCGACCGACGATGCGAAAGTCGCATTCAAGGATTGCAACGTGGCCTTGCTGGTCGGCGCGCGTCCGCGCGGTCCGGGCATGGAACGCAAAGACCTGCTGGTTGCGAATGCACAGATTTTCTCCGCGCAAGGCAAGGCGCTGGATGCCGTCGCCGATCGCAACGTGCGCGTCCTGGTCGTCGGCAATCCGGCGAACACGAATTCGCTGATCGCGCAACGCAATGCGCCGAATCTGAATCCGCGCAATTTCACCGCGATGGTTCGCCTCGATCACAATCGTGCGTTGTCGCAGCTGGCTGAAAAGACCGGCGTGCACACCACGGCCATCAAGAAGGCGATCATCTGGGGCAATCATTCGGCAACCCAGTATCCCGATCTGCATCAGGCTACCGTCGATGGTAAAGCAGCGCTGTCGCTGATCGATCAAACCTGGTACTCGGATTCCTTCATTCCAGTCGTGCAACAGCGCGGCGCGGCGATCATCAAAGCTCGCGGTGCGTCGTCGGCGGCATCCGCCGCATCCGCAGCGATCGATCACATTCGCGATTGGGTGCTTGGCACGACCGCCGGCGACTGGGTCAGCATGGGCGTCCCTTCGGACGGCAGCTACGGAATTCCGGCCGGCGTCATCTACGGTTATCCGGTCACTTGCAAGAACGGCGACTATGAAATCGTCCAAGGCTTGTCGGTCAACGAATTCAGCCGCAAGCGCATGGATGCCACGCATAAGGAATTGCTGGAAGAACGCGACGGCGTGAAGGAACTGATTTAGCGGCGCTTCAGCCAATGTCTGAGAAAAGGGGCCTTGCGGCCCCTTTTCATTTTGCGGCGTCGCTTTGCGTTCCGTTGTTTGCGGGGGTTGTTTACTCCCGGGCGAGCCGAATCGTGCTGCGTCTGCGCTATAGTGAGATCGGTTCGAATTCACTGGCGCGGGGAGTGTTCTGTGGCGAGCATAGTGTGGATTCTCATTTTCCTCGGCGGCGCGTTCTTCTTCGCTTATCGGCGAGCGTCGCTGGCAACTGCCACATTGGCATACGGCGTCGCCATCCTGGCTTACAGCGTAATAGGCGACGGCGGCTTCTGGTGGAAGGCCTTCCTCTGGCTCACCTTCTTCGGCATCTTGCTGCTCAACGTCGATGCCATTCGCATCACCTACATTACGCGCCCTTTCTTGCGCGTCTATCGTCGGCTGCTACCTTCGATGTCGACCACCGAGCGCGAAGCGCTCGAAGCCGGCACGGTGTGGTGGGACGGCGAACTATTCACCGGCGGACCTGATTGGGAAAAACTGATGGCGGCTAAAAAGCCGCAATTGACGGCGGAAGAACAAGCGTTCATTGACGGTCCCTGCGAAGAACTGTGTCTCATGTTCGACGATTGGGACACGACGCATCGACGCGCCGACATGTCGCCTGCAGTTTGGGACTACCTGAAGACGAAAGGCTTCTTCGCGATGATCATCCCGAAGCAGTATGGCGGCCTTGGCTTTTCTGCTTATGGGCATTCGTGCGTGCTGGTGAAGTTGGCAAGCCGCTCAGCGATCGCGGGCTCAACAGTCGCCGTGCCGAATTCACTCGGCCCTGCCGAACTGCTCCTTCACTACGGCACGGAACAACAAAAGGACCACTATCTACCGCGGCTGGCTCGCGGCGAAGAGATCCCTTGTTTTGCACTGACGGGCCCGCGCGCCGGATCGGATGCCGCATCACTACCCGACACCGGCATCGTCTGTAAAGGCATGTTCGAGGGACGCGAAATCCTCGGCATCAATCTCAACTTCTCGAAGCGTTACATCACACTAGCGCCCATCGCGACGGTCATCGGTCTCGCGTTCAAATTGTACGATCCGGACAAATTGCTCGGCGGCGAGCTGACCGATTACGGCATCACCTGCGCGCTGATTCCACGCGGCACAGCCGGCGTTACGATTGGCCGCCGTCACTTCCCACTCAACGTACCGTTTCAAAATGGTCCGCTGCAAGGCGAAAATGTCTTCGTGCCGCTCGACTACATCATCGGCGGCGCCAAGATGGCAGGCCAGGGTTGGCGGATGCTCGTCGAGCAGCTTTCAGTGGGCCGCTGCATCTCATTGCCGTCGAACGCCACGGGCGCATCGAAAGCTGCGGTGTATACATCGGGCGCCTATACGCGCGTGCGGCGTCAATTCAGCACGTCCGTCGGTAATTTTGAGGGTGTACAAGAAGCCCTGGCGCGAATTGTTGGCTACACCTACATCATGGATGCCGCTCGCTCCGTGACGGCAGGCGCAATCGATGGCGGTGAAAAGCCATCAGTGCCGTCCACCATTCTGAAATATCACTGCACCGAATGGGGCCGAAAAGTTGCCAACGACGCGATGGACGTGCACGGCGGCAAAGGCATCTGCATGGGGCCCAAGAATTATCTCGCGCGCGGCTATCAAGTTGTTCCAGTCGCCATTACGGTGGAAGGCGCGAACATTCTAACGCGCAGCCTGATGATTTTCGGTCAGGGCGCTATCCGCTGTCATCCGTACGTGTTGAAAGAAATGAACGCAGCGCGCGAAAAAGACAAGCGCAAGGCCGCAAAGGATTTCGACGCCGCTCTCTTTGGCCACATCGGGTTCACGCTGAGCAATGCGATTCGCTCGTTGGTGATGGCGACGACCCTGGCGCGATTCTCCTATGTGCCGGAAACCGGCGCGACGAAACGCTACTACCAGCACATCAATCGATTCAGCGCGTCTTTTGCGTTTGCTACCGACGTCGCGATGTTGACGCTGGGTGGCTACCTGAAGAAGAAGGAGAGTCTTTCCGCTCGTCTCGGCGACGTGCTTTCCTATATGTACTTGGCGTCCATGGTGCTCAAGCACTTCGACAACCAAGGCCGTCGCGAGGATGATTTGCCATTGGTCGAGTGGGCCTGCCGTACGCTGCTGTATCAAGCACAAGAACAACTACACGGCGTGTTGCGCAATTTCCCCAACCGATTCATTGCAGCGGTCATGCGTGCGATTATTTTCCCTCGCGGCAGAACCTACTCGTCGCCGAGCGACAACTTGTCAGCGGAGATCGTCGCGAGCGTCATGGTGCCGAGCGAGACGCGTGAACGACTGACGGACGGTGCGTACAAGACGCTCGAACCTACAAACGCGCTCGGATTACTGCAAGAAGTACTGGTGCTTTCACAAACGGCGGAACCGCTGGAACGCAAGTTGCGTGTCGACGGCGTAAAGACCGGCAAGATCACCGCGCTCGATTTGCCGCATCAGATAGATCAAGCCGTGCAGCTGGGCGTATTGGATGCGAAAGAAGGCGACTTCCTACGCGACTACGATCGCAAGGTGATGAACATCATCCATGTCGATGACTTCGACACTAGCGAAATGGCCGCCGGCGGCCATAGCCAATAGATGTGTCGAAACGAATAGCGGATCGACCAACGTCGACCGCTATTCGCGCATCCCAACGCCTTTGTTCATCAGCCAGAGGCAAAGAACAAAAAGACCGACTGACGCGCCAATCATGATCGCGTACGCAACACCTAGATTGACATCGCTGGTGCCGAGGAACCCATAGCGGAAGGCGCTGACCATGTAAAGAATTGGATTGCTATGCGAGATCGTTTGCGCCCAACCGGGTAGCATCGTGACCGAATAGAAGACGCCGCCAAGGTAGGTCAACGGCGTCAGGACGAACGTAGGAATCATGGTGACCTGATCGAAGTTCTTTGCGAACACGGCGTTGATCATGCCGGCGAGCGAGAAAATGATCGATGTGAGCAACACCGCCGAGACGACGACGCCCCAATGCGCCACATGCATGGACGTAAAGAATAGCGAAATGGCCGTGACCACGGCACCTACGAGCAGCCCGCGAACGATTCCGCCACACATGTAGCCGCATACGATCAGCCAATTCGGCAGCGGCGAGACAAGCAGCTCTTCGATGTGCTTACCGAACTTCGCACCAAAAAACGAGGACACCACGTTGCCGTAAGAGTTGGTGATTACGTTCATCATGATGAGACCGGGCGCGATGAACTGCATGTACGAGAAGCCGCCCATGTCGCCTACGCGGCGACCGATCAAACTCCCGAAGATCACGAAGTAAAGCGTTGCGGTGATCGCGGGCGGAACGATGGTTTGACCCCAGATGCGAACGATGCGCCCGTACTCGCGCAGTACGATGGTCTGAAAGCCGGTGAATTGCGTGGTGGCGCTCATGACGATTCTCTATTTCCTTTACTTCGCGGCCGCTGCTGCGGTCGGCGTTTTGCCTTCCACTAGGCGCACGAACAACTCTTCGAGCCGATTCGTTTTGTTGCGCATCGAAATGACATCGATGCGTTGCACAGTGAGTGCACTGAAGATTTCGTTCAGGCTCTGTTCTTTAGACGCTTCCACTTCCAGTGTGTGATCATCGACGAGCTTTACTTGATAGCCAGGCAATTGCGGCGCTGCGGACAACGGCGTGCGCAGATTGAAAACGAAGGTCTCAGTCTGCAGTTTGCGCAACAAGGTCGCCATGCGCTCATTCTCGACAATGCGTCCTTTGTCGATGATGGCGACGTTGCGACACAGACTCTCTGCTTCTTCCAAGTAGTGAGTCGTCAGAATGATCGTAGTGCCCGCTGCGTTGATGCCCTTCATGAACTCCCACATGGAACGGCGCACTTCGATATCGACGCCCGCCGTGGGTTCATCGAGAATCAAAAGTTTCGGCTCGTGAATGAGCGCGCGAGCAATCATCAGGCGACGCTTCATGCCGCCGGACAGACTCCGCGACACCGCATCGCGCTTCTCCCAAAGCTGCAGTTGCTTCAGATACTTTTCCATCCGCTCGCGCGCGACTGGACGCGGAATGCCATAGAACCCGGCTTGATTGAGCAAAATTGTGCTGACCGACTCGAACTGATTGAAGTTGATCTCCTGCGGCACGAGGCCGATGCAGGATTTTGCGACTTCCAATTCCTTATCGATGCTGTGGCCGAATACCTCGACCGTCCCACCGGTTTTGTTAACCAGCGACGTCACGATTCCGATCGACGTCGTCTTGCCGGCGCCGTTTGGCCCAAGCAGGGCGAAGAAGTCGCCTTCCTCGACATCGAGATCGATGCCCTTGAGCGCCTGGACGCCGTTCTTATAGGTCTTGGTGAGCTGACGAAACGACAGTGCTTTCATAGAGGGGATACAAATGAAACACGATATGACATTGGATATCTTAAACCTTTAAGGACAAACCGGTTTAAGCGTCCGCCACTTTGAGGACCAATTTGCCGGTGTTCTCGCCTTTGAAGAGCTTCAGAAGCGTGTCCGGAAATGTCTCGATGCCATTGACGATGTCTTCGCGCGCCTTGAGTTGACCGGCTGTAATCCAACCCGCCATCTCTTGCATGGCTTCCGCATAGCGATCCGCATAATCGAATACGACCATGCCGGTCATGCTCGCTCGATTCACGAGCAACGACATGTAGTTAGCCGGACCTCGAACGCCCGTTGTGCTGTTGTATTGAGAGATTGCGCCGCAAATGACGATGCGGGCGCTACGAGCCAACTGCGTCAGAACGATATCGAGGATTTCGCCGCCGACATTGTCGAAGTAGACATCAACGCCCTTGGGACAGTGTTGCTTCAGCGCTTTTTTTACATCTTCTGACTTGTAGTCGATGGCAGCGTCGAAGCCGAGTTCGCGCACCAAGTATTCGCACTTTGCAGCGCCACCGGCGATGCCGACGACTCGACAGCCTTTGACTTTCGCAATCTGTCCGACCACGGTACCTACGGCGCCGGCCGCTCCCGATACGACGACCGTGTCGCCGGCTTTCGGCTTGCCGATATCGAGCAGACCGAAGTACGCGCTCATGCCCGGCATGCCGAGTGCGCCCAGGTACGTGGGCAGCGACACCGTACCGGCATCGAGTTTGGTCAACGCCTCACCTTTGAGCGTCGCGTATTCCTGAATTCCCAATGTTCCGTATGCGGTGTCGCCGGCATTGAATCCAGGATGCCGTGATGCCACCACGGTGCCGACGCCGCCAGCACGCATGACCTCACCGATTTGCACCGGCGGGATATAAGACTTGCCTTCGTTCATCCAGCCGCGCATCGCAGGGTCCAACGACAGATACAGCACCTTCACCAACACTTCGCCGTCACCGGGTTGCCGCACCGCTTCTTCGGTGAAATGCCAGTCGCTGTGCTTAGGCGTGCCCACCGGCCGCGCCGCCAAACGATATTGTCGATTCACTGACATGATTTACCCCTGCAGAATTCGAAGCTCTTCACTATTGTTCTGCGCTGTCTCGATACTTACGCCAGCCCGCGCCGCGAGCCAACACATATTGCGAAGGTCCATGCGTGGTCGCGCCCAGCGCATCCGCGGCGTGCCAACCCCAGCGCGGATCGTCGAGAAAACCGCGAGCGATCGCAATGAAGTCCACTTCGCCATCGCGAAGTATCTTTTCCGCTTGTTGAGCGCCGGTGATGAGGCCAACGGCACGCGTTGCAATACCCGTTGCTTGCTTGATGTCGCGCGCGAATGGCACCTGATAGCCGTTCGCAACCGGCACTGTGACACCGCTCACCGTCCCACCGCTCGACGCACAGACGAATTCGACGCCCAGTGCTTGGGCGGCCTTCACGAACTCGATGGTCTGCGCAATATCCCACCCATTCGGCGCCCAGTCCGTCGATGACACACGAATTCCTAACGGGATGTGCGAAGGCAATGCATCTTTCACCGCGCGGATGACTGCGAGCGGAAAGCGCATTCGATTCTCTAGCGAACCGCCATATTCATCGGTGCGACGATTAGACAGCGGCGACAAGAACTGATGGTTTAAATAGCCATGCGCGCAATGGACTTCGAGAATATCGAAGCCGGCGCGCACGGCGCGGCGAGTGGCCGCTGCCCACGCTTCGAGCTGTTGAGCGATCTCATCTTTTGTCAGCGCATGCGGCGTATGCCAATTGTCCGCGAAAGGCAATTCGCTGGCGGAGATGGTCTGCCAGGGCATTTCGGACACGTTGAGCGCTGCGCCGCCTTCCCACGGCCGACGCGCTGAAGCTTTACGGCCGGCGTGCGCGAGTTGGATGCCGAACTTGGTCGGACCTGCCCAGCGTCGCGCTGTGGTCAAGACATTGCGCAACGCTGCTTCGTTGTCGTCGTTGTAAAGCCCCACGCAGCCATGCGTGATGCGGCCACGGGGTTCCACCGCTGTCGCTTCGACGACGACCCAACCGGCGCCGGAATACCCAAGCTGGGCGAGATGCTGGGCGTGCCACTCGGTCACAGTGCCGTCGTTGGCGCTGTACTGGCACATCGGCGCGACGACCAGACGATTTGGAATCTCTACGGAGCCGACCCGAGTCGGCGAGAACAACAACGACATAAACTCATCCGCGCAAGGAAGGTGTCGTTAAGCATAGCGCGGCAAGCTGTATCTGAATCGAGAGCCGTGATAAATCTTCGTTATGGCCTCAAAGGGAAATACGGCCCTCGTGTAAGAAGGGCCGCATTTTGCCAAGCATTATCGGCACCAATCGGTAACCGAGCGCTATTTCAAGATTGCTGCCGCAGCAGAAGCGGTCAGCGTATTGGCATTTGAGTCGAAGTACCCGCTGGCGCTGAAGCCCACTAACCGGCTCGAGCCATTCAAGCTCGTTGTTAACGCGGCCACGAAATCGGCGAACGCGGCGTAGTGCATGATGCCGGTAGTCGTCACTATGACATACATTGTCGCGCCGCCGCTTGCGCCTAAGATCGTTGGGGAAGCGGTCAGCGATTGCAGATCGAACGTTGTCGGTCCCACGTGAATGTGGTGCGGGAGCCCGATGTTGGGGTCCGCCAGATTCAAGATGAGACCGGAGGCATTCAACGAATTGAACGGAGCTGCGCTACCGGCGACCCCAAATCCAATAGCCAATTGCGCCCGCAGTTCCGCATAGCTCACCAATGTGCGCGATTGGAAATCCGGCGGCGCTGCGCCGAACGGAGTGACATAGCCGAAGACTCGGGCTATGCGGCCATTGGTGAGCTGCAACGATGTCACAAGCGGAGTTTGCACTTCGTAATTCGCAGGACTGGCATCTTGCGCCGACACCTGACCGGTGCCGGCGAAGTTAAATATCGCGATCGGGCGCGCATTGATCGCCGCCAAATTCAGTGTGAGCAGACCCGGATTATTGCTGACGACAGTACCGAACAGATGCGACAAGTGCATTCGCACGCGCCCCTGTGTCGCATCAAGCGAATTCACACCCGCAACCTGAGTCACCGCACCGTAAGCTTGAATCGATTGCCCGACGGACAGATTTTGCGCGCCGTTAGTTTGCACGCCAGCGCCATCCTTCAAGACGACCGTATTCGCTCCGACAACCACTTTGATCGCGCCGCGATCGAACGTCGCGCGATCGTCTCGAATCGTTGCAGCTGCGTTTGTTTCCAACGTGCGGACGATCGTTCCGCCGCGCACTGTCAACTCATTGCCATTGCGTGCGACGATCGTGCCGATGACCGTATCGACGCCTTGTCCCGGCACGCTGGTGCCCGCGTGGACGCGTTCCGCCACAAATGTCCGATCGACAACGGTCAGCGTACCGAACGCAACTGATGCGGTCCCAGTTCCGGCGGTTGCCAGTGCTTGCAACCCGACTGCGCCTGTCACCGCCTGACCGTTGATCTCGAAGGTCGTCGTGCTATTCGTATGCACTGCAATGCGGCCATGCCGCGCCGCCGGATGATTGAACGGACGCACATCAATCGTATAGGTGCTTGCCACCGTATCGACGCTGACGACCGGCCCGCGCAGGCGCAGTTCCTTTGTCTCGACGGGTTCGAGCGAAGCGATCAGCGTCGGGCGCGCCGTCACCGTGGCAGGCGTTGTCGTCAAGTCGACCACATTTGTCGCCGCTAGATTGAAATCCAGCGTCAACAGCGCAGGCCGACCCGGCGCCACCACCAGCCGATGCCGGTTATCGAGCACAACACGCACATCGACGACACCGAGTGCGGCACCGTTCGCGTCCACTGCACGGGCGGCAGCGGGTTGCCCGTTCTTCTCGACGGTAATCGAGGCGTTCGTATAATCGAGTCGCAAGGTTCCTTCCACATACGTTCCGTTTGGAATGGACGCAGCCGTGAGAAACTCTGTGAGATCGACGTACTCCGCGAAGTCTACGCGCGCGCTGGCAGGCAGCGTCTCGACGACGGTTCCATTCGCTCGCGTCAACTTGAGCGAGAGCACATCGAGGGCATAATTCAAGAAATCACCGTCGGCATCCGTCATGGCTACATACGCCATGCTGCACCCGGACGCATCGGCACAAGTGGACGCACCCGTAGCGGGCGTGGAATCGTCTGTCGATCCGCCACAGCCGGCCAGCAGCGCCAGCGACGCGATCCTTAAAAACGCCCGCAGGCGCGCGAAAGAACTCATGGCACTCTCCCCAAATTGATTAGCAACGAGAGCTGCAACGCCGCGAATGGGGTTGCGTTGACAGCGATGCAATGCTGTCGCGCAGTCCCGACAGGGGTGCTGCTATTATTCGGCCTTGATAGCCAATTGGGGGCCAACAGGGACAATGAACATCGAATTGACCGCGCTCGAAGCTCGTGCCATCGGCTGCATGATTGAAAAGCAGATCACGACGCCCGACCAATATCCGCTCTCGCTCAATGCGTTGACAAATGCCTGCAATCAAAAGAGCAACCGCGACCCGGTATTGGATTTGGACGAGCGTGCCGTCCAACAAGTGCTCGATGGGCTAGTTCGCAAGCATCACGTGATTGAGCGTTCCGGCTTCGGCAGTCGTGTGCCGAAATATCAACACGTGTTCTGTAATACCGAATTTGGGTCGCTGAAATTTACGCCGGTGGAAACAGCGATTGTCTGCGAACTCTTGTTGCGCGGGCCGCAGACTCCCGGCGAGTTACGAACCCGAGCGGCTCGCATGTGCGAGCTGAGCGATGTCTCGCAAATCGATAGCGCTTTACAGCATTTGATGACGCGGCCGGATGGGCCCTTCGTTACGCGACTCGAGCGAGAAGCGGGACGACGCGACAGCCGCTATGCGCAATTATTCTCAGGAGAGTTCGAACCCGTCGAAGCAGGTTCGGAAGCGCCTGTCAGCGCTCCGGCCACGCAACCACCCCTGTCCGCATCGGATGAGGACCGGTTGTCGCAACTCGAGGCGTTGGTCGAGGAGTTGCGCGCTGAAGTCATGAGCTTGAAGCGGCGCATGGGTCCCTAGGATCCGCTTCGCGTTTTTTTGCCAAGTCCTACAATCACGGTTGCGATATCGGGCCGCTCTATTTCTTATCCAGCCAAGTAGGATCCATCGCGATGTATTGCAGTGGCAGCGCGGTTTGCGAATCGATCAATGCGATACCGAATCCGAATCGATGGTGCACCAGCAACCAACGAAGCTCGGCCTGAGATTTTCCTGTGTTCGCCACCGCAGCCTCAATCGACCTAGCCGCAGTGCCGCTGCCCTTCAATAAATCCTCTAGAGCCGCACTCTTTGCCAATGCCAGTGGGCGTCCCGAATCGAAATCGCGATAGTACTTCGGCATCAAGTAGCCATCTTTGCCGGCTAAAGCCGAGTCGAGCATTGCCTGGCGCTCTTTCTCGTCCCCGGGCTGCTGCATAAAAACGTATCGCGGCCCCCACCATGACTTGCTGCGAAATTCCGGATTGGCTGCCGCGATGTCTGCGTCGTCGAGTTCAATCGCCGCGACAATCTCGTAACGATCGAGCGCAAACGCGACGAACACGGGGCGGGACGCAGCAACCACCCACACTCCGTAGATCAGCGCCGCCAACTGCACGAGCGCCACGATCGAATAGTCGGCGATCAATTCGCGCTTTGGCTTGGCGCTGTTGTAGATCACCAGCGAGATCAACGGTCCGAGTGCAAGGTCGATGCCTACCACCATCCGGAATAGCTTTGTGCCACCCGCCATCTCGGCAAGCGCACCAGGAAACCAGACTAGAAAGATGAGCGCGGCGGCCAGACCGGCCACGCAAAGCGTCAGTAGAAAATGAATTGCGGCGGCGATCAGCCGTTCGCGCCAGTTAATCTTCGTAGTCTTTGTGTCTGTGTTCATAAACTCGCCGGGCCATACGGCAATTATCGCGTTACTGACGCGCTAAGACAGATGTCCCGTCCAACGCCCCGCCAACAGCACGCCTGTCCACACTACCAGCGATAGTGCTCCCGCTAATTTAGCTAAACCTGGCGTCTTCCGCTCTGTATCCCATTGCGCGATATGACGCAGCCCCACGAAGTGCAGAGCAACCATATTCACGCCGGCCAGCAGCAACAGCCACAGCTTCACTTGAAAAGCCGGATTCTCCATGTAGTGCTGGGCGCGAGTCATGAACATGCCAATCCCTGTGATCACCGAGACAGCAAAGGCGCCCCACGTCCAGGGCACCATCTCCTTCGACACTCGGCTCACCGCGTAGCTTCGTGCCGCGACACCGAGCAAGCGCAGATCTACCATCAATATCGAACCGACGACCAGCGTGATGCCGACGACGTGAACGGACTCCAATAATGGAAACCACCACGACTCGCCGATGCGGGCGGACAGCGGTAAGTTCTCGAGCCAGGTTAAAAACTCGACCCACATCGCGTTCTCTTATTCCGGTGGAAACAGGTAATCGGCATAGGCGATCCAGCGACCGGCTAGCACAACGCCAATCCATGCCATCAGCGAGAACGCCGCAGCCAACTTCGTGAATGCGGCATTGGAGGATTTCTTCACCAACCGCTGCACGATCACGGTGAAGAAGATCGCGAGTGCGAGCAATGCGAACTTCGCACCGAATACGGGATTGACGAAGTAGCGGCGCGGTCGCGCGACCACAAACATCAAGCCGGACAGCGCCAACAGCACCAGCGCGGTCCACAGCCAAGGCATCAGTCGACGAACCATCTCCTGCGGAGACTGACTCGGAACCGCCAAGCCCAGTACGCGCAGGTCGATCATCACAATCGACGCCATCACGCACGCGATGCTGAAGATATGGACCGTCTGCATAATGGGCGGCAGACCGGGGACATTGCGTAACAGGTCGGTCGCCAGGTGATTGACCGGGCTGCCGGCGATGCTTTGCGCGATTTGGGTAAAGACGCTCATAAACACGTTGCGCTAAGAAGAAGGGTGCGCCGCAGAACAATGTTCATCATAGCGATTTTTATGCGTTCTTTTACACGTGAGTGCTCAAGTAGCAACTCAAAATAAACGCGTGTGGCGTTGGGAGCCCAACTCATTCGAATTATTCGCCGTAGCCTAGCATCGGCCGGATCGGGGCGCGCGATATTTCTTTACTTTCGTTACGCCATCCGCGCGCCTATCCTTTTCGCCTGTAAGAATTCAAAGTCCCAGACGCCAACACCCTGCCTCGGGAGCAATCATGCACAGCATTCAGCGCCGAAAAAGCCGAGTTAACATTTTCGCGGCCACGATTGCCTTCGCACTCGCTGCACCGCTCGCCGTGCATGCAGGCTTATCCGGCGGCAAATTGTTCTACTTGGACTTGAGCGGCCAAGTCATGCGATCCAACACAGATGGTTCCGACGCGACGCCGATCGTCACTGGCGTATCAGGCACGGGGCCTGATGGCATTGCCGTCGATACTACCGGCGGTCATGTGTACTGGTCGACCATGGGCAAGGTGAGTGAGAACGACGGCACGATCATGCGCGCCGACCTCGATGGCAAGAACGTCACGACGATCGTGCCGGCCGGCGGCGCCTTTACGCCGAAGCAGATCAAACTCGATCCGCAGAACAAGAAGATCTATTGGTCCGATCGTGAAGGCATGCGGGTGATGCGGTCAAACTTTGACGGCTCGAAGATTGAAACGTTGGTCGTCACGGGCGAAGGCGATGTCGAACGTAAAGATCAGAGCCGCTGGTGTGTAGGCATCGCGATCGACGTTGCGGGCGGCAAGGTCTACTGGACGCAAAAAGGCGCCGACAACGCCAATCAAGGCACGATCAAGCGTGCGAGCCTCGAGCTTCCGGCCGGTGCAAATCCCGCCAATCGCAAAGATATCGAGGTGCTCTTCTCGAATTTGCCGGAACCCATCGATCTCGAACTGGATTTGAAAGCCCGCCACATCTATTGGACGGATCGCGGCGACAACACGGTGTCGCGCGCACCGATGGACGGAAAGAAGGCCGGCTTCGATCCCGGCAAACGGACCGATCGCGAAGTCCTCGTGACTGGCATGCATGAAGCTATCGGCATCGCACTCGACGAGCGTAACAAGCAGCTCTACTACACGTCGCTACGCGGCGAAGTCGGCACCGCGAAGTTCAACGGCAAAGAAGCGCGCATGCTGAAAACGGATCACGGCCGATTGACCGGCATCGCATTTGCCGAAGTCAAAGATCGCAAGTAATTGAAATTCGATTACCGACGCTTATTGAAGCGTCGGTTCGGTCTTAGGCTCGCTGCTCGAAGTCTCCAAGCCTGGGTCGTCTAAGCCTGGGTCGTCTAAGCCTGGGTCGTCGCCTACGTCATGACCGGACGCAATTCCTGGTTCCTCGTCCGCCAATAGATCCAGCATCGCCTCGAGTGGCGCTGCCGTTGCAACCGGCGACGCCTCGCCGGGCTGGCACGGCTCCACATTCGCGGCGCGAATGCGGCCCACGATGTGGCCCGGAATGACGCTTAGATTCCACAGCAGGTTTTCATCAAACCGTCCAATGTTGCCGCCGACATAGGTGGACCAAGCGGGATACAGCAACTTGTACGCGTCCTTTCGTAACTCCACGTTACAGCGCGCGTAACTCAAGGCATCGCTGCTCGCCTTGGCTTCGTAGTAAAGACTCACGAGCGGCAGCTGATATAGCGCCGCGTGCAACCCCTTGTGTTTGCGGCTGCCGAAATCCTTCGAATGCCCGGCTTCGTGCAGCGCAATCGCGGCTTCGTCCGAATAGAGATAGATCGTATGGGTGTACGGGTTGTACGCGTCACCTCCAAAAAAACGTCCCGGCAAGATCGTATAGCCCACGACGCTCAAAATGCCGAAGGTAAAGCGCCATCCTTTGCCGACCATTTTATTTTTGAACAGCCGCTGCCATTGATTGCCGGGATAGTAGCCATTCACTAGAATTTGTACGTTGCTGAGATCGTTCACAGCAACGTATTGCTGCATCGCCTCGATCGTCTCCGGCGAGATTTGATGACTGTCTATGTTTTTGTTCCAGAGAATCAGTTTGCCCAACAAACTCTCCGGCCAATACCAATCGGCTGCGTCGAGAAATGTGTTCGGTTTGCCATAAAGAAACTGTTGCTTCATCGGCGGCGACAATGGCCCGTCTTGAGCGATGCGCCCGGTGCCGTGTTGATAGGGAACAGTTGTACAGGCCGACGCAACGATGGCTGCCACCGCGACGCATGCCATCCGCCATCCGTGCATCGCCTTTAAAAGGGTCACTATAGAAAACGCGTCCACTGTGTCCTCCGATTCTTTTTATTCGATCGATGCTAGCAGAATTGGCCGTTACCCCGCATCGGCGAAGGCAAGGCTGATGACGCCGATCACAATGCAAGCCGCGCCCGCGATCCGTGCCGGCGCCGCTTTCTCTTTCAGCAATCGCGCACCGAAGTACGTTCCGATTAGAGTCGCCAACTCGCGCGCCGGCGCCACATGACTGATCGGTGCAAGCTGCATGGCATACAACACCAGAATGTATCCGGCGGGACCCAAAATCCCGACCACAGCCGCGGGATGCGCGAACTCGCGCATTTCCTGCGCCACGCGCTGACGATCCAGCCACGCTGCCGGACTTAACGCCAACATGCGCACAATATTGCCGGAGAAATCGACAATGACCGGCGAGATGAGCAATACCTTGACTGCGTATCCATCGTTGATCGTGTAGGCCGCGATGAATATGCCGGTGCCGAGACCGAAGAAAATCCCGGCGCGTGGCGCCTTATGGTGCGCGCTCAACAGTCCCGACACGAGCAAGATGCCCGCGACAATGAGGACGACGCCGACGATTGACCGCCAAGTGATCGTCTCGCCCAAGATCAGCACGGCCAACACGAACGACAACAGTGGACCTGAGCCGCGCGCGAGCGGGTACACCAACGAAAGATCCGAAGCGCGATATCCGGCTTGCAACATGAGTGAGTATCCAATATGCAGGACCGACGTGGCAGCGAGCGCGATCCAGTGGTGCAGTTCGAATTGCGGGCGCGCTGTCCAAACGATACCGATCACAATCGGAAAATAGAGCGCTGCCGAAACGGCCGAATACAGCCAAACAAAGTGCTTCGATCCGGCGGCTCGCTTAGCGGATAGATTCCAGGTGGCGTGCGTGATCGCGGCGAGGAGTACGAATGTCAGAGCCAGCGATGACATCAGCCCGTGGTCACGATGACGTTGCGACCTGCGCGCTTGCCCACCAACAAGCGTCGATCTGCGGCGGCGAGTAACCCGTCGGTATCGTTGCCGTCTTCCGGGAACACTGCAACGCCAATCGATGCCGTCACTTGCAATCGCATACCGACGCCGAGATCGACGTGCTTGGAACTCAACGCATCGTGAATCGTTTTGAGTTTCGTGTGCGCCGTCGAGAGCGTCGAGTTCGGCAATAGCAGCGCGAACTCTTCGCCCCCCAGGCGGGCTACAACTGCGTCGCCGCCGATCTGACGCAGCTCCGATGCAACGAACTGCAGCACTCGGTCGCCGGCAGAATGACCGTGCGTGTCGTTGACTTGCTTGAAGTGATCGATGTCGAGCATGGCGATCGCCAGCGGTTGCCCGACTGACGCGGCCTCCTGTAACGTAACCTCGAATCGTTCAGCCAAATAGCTGCGATTCACCAGCTGCGTGAGCGGATCGCGAATGCCAGACAGTCTCAGATCTCGCGCTCGTTCAACCAGCACTGCGCCGAGCACCGTCGCCATGAGCAGGATGCAAATCTCTTCGCCCTGACCGGCCAGCGTGGCGTCGCCGTAGAAACGCTCGCCCGCTGCCGAAGTTTGTTCCGTCATGTTGATCCAAGCCACAATGCTTAGATATTGCAAAACGGCCGCACCGCCGGCGAGGCGTACCAACTGGCCGTTATACCGTAGCGCAGTAGCGCCGATCGCCAACACATAGAGCGAGAACGTGACGCGGCTCGCAAGCACCATCGCAACTTCGCCCGCCAGAAACAGGAGCGCGTGAAATCCGCTGATCAACGTGATGTCGAGTAGCGTGAGCACCCAGGGCGCCAGTGTTCCGATCCGTCCCGAGCGAGCGCGTTGCAAGATGACGGCGGCAATTGCGATACACACGATCGCCGTCATCATCGAGAGCCAACCGGAAGGTGCGTCGGGATACCGAATCCAACTGGCGGCGCTCGGCAGCAGCAGGAGCGTGACTACACCCAGCCGCGCTTTGGCAATGACGATTTCGCCGGCTCGGCCGGCGTTGACCAACTCGAGTTCTGGGGGCGGCCAGATAAAGAAACGCCAACGCTGCAAAAACGATGGGGGCGCGGACGTTTCGGGCTGATCCATTGCTGTCCATCTGGAGGCGATATGCGCATTCTAGCGAAGAACCGCGCAGCGGTCCGAATCAAGATCTCGTCACGATCCCTTGTTGCGCCAATTGTTCGATGTCTTCTTCGCTGTAGCCGAATGCCTTAAGCACCGACACGCTGTGCTCGCCACGAGTGGGCGCACCGCTCCCGGGCTTGACGGGCGTCTCGGAAAAACGAATAGGATGGCCGGTCGCCTTATAGGTTCCCAAATCGCCGTTCTGGAGTTCCCAAATCAGGCCGAGCGCCTGTGCTTGCGGATCCGAATACAGATCGGAGCGGTAATTGACGCGCCCGCAAGGCACACCTGCTGCCTCGAGTCGGGAGAGCCAATGCTCGCTGGGCTGCGTCTTTAGCGCGATCTCTATCGTGTGCATCAACGTTTTTTGCTTGAAATAGACGTCGTCGGGAATGTCGCCATTGTTTTTATCGATATCGGCATCCTCGACGCCCAACGACGCACACACCTTTTCTCGAAGACCGCGATTCAACGCCGCAATGCTGATGTAGCCGTCGGCGGTCGCGTAGACGCGATAGTACGGATAGGTCTGCCGATCGGTGGGGCGATGTAAACAGTCGGGCACTTCGATCGGTCGCTTCGTCTCCGGCAAGTCCGCACGTAAACGGAGTTCCGCGAATCGATCGATGACCTGCGTGTGCTTCATTCCCTGCTCGTGCGCATGCTGCAGCGTCCGCACTTCCTCCAAATGCTGAGCTTCATCCAATGAATCGACGTGAATCATCGGAATGGCTTGCAATGCCATCCCCGTACTGAACAGCGACGTCTCGATTTTCTGACCTTTACCTGTACGGTCGCGATGATGGATCGCCGCCAAAATACCTAAAGCGTTCAACATCCCCGTGCCAATGTCGATGTAAGGAATCCCGCCCGGCCCTCGCGGAGCGCCTTCTTCATCGGCATAGTTCGACATCACGCCGGAGGCGGCGTGCGCGATGATGTCGAAGCCCTTGCGCTTTTTGTAAGGACCCACTTCGCCGAAGGCGGTGCTCGATAGGAAGATCAGTTTCGGGTTTAGCTTAGAGAGCGTCTCGTAATCCACGCCGATTTTTTGCGCAATACCGGGCGCGAAATTTTGCACGACGATGTCCACGTCCTTGACGAGCCGATGCACGATGGCGCGACCTTCAGGCTTCTGCAGATCGATGCTCAGACTTTCCTTGCCCCGATTGAACGCCAACGACATACGCGTGTTGCCGTGATAGCGACCGGAGCCGCCGAGACGCCGTTCTTCAGCGCCATCGGGCGGCTCAATCTTAATAACGCGCGCACCCATATCTGCGAGCAAAAATCCGCAGTAGGGGCCGGCAATGTATTCAGAAAAATCGAGGACAGTAATGTCTTGTAGTAATGAGTCCAAGCGCCTACTCCGAAGTCCTTCGACAGTGTACGGTGGCGCAGAGGCGAAACGCTACGGCCGCCGCCAGATCAGCGTTCGATTGTTGGCAGGCATCGACACGTCCTCAGCCAGCCGCAGGCCGATCTCAGTCGCCAATTCGGTCACGGCCTCAATATCGCGAATGCCCATGTGGCTGCCGCGCGCTTTCAGAGAGGCATCGAACGACGCATTGCTTTCGCTGGTAAAGCGCCCGTCGTAGTTGAACGGGCCGTAAATGATCAGGACGCAGTCCACAGCGAGCACGCGATCGAGCATCGAGAACATGCGCCGCACCGAAGGCCAACTCATGATGTGCAGAGTATTCGCGGAGAACACGGCATCGAAGGTCGTCGATGGCCACGCATCGTTTACATCCAAGTCGATTGGCGAGGGTGTATTCGGCAACGCGGCTTCATCAAGCCACGCGCGAATGCCAGGAAGATTGTCTGGTACGTCCGCCGTTTGCCAAATGAGATGCGGCATCGCTTTGGCAAAATGCACCGCGTGTTGGCCGGTGCCGCTGCCTACTTCTAAGACCCGTCGACGATCCGCAAAGTAGCCGCGGAGCACTTCGAGAATCGGATTGCGATTCCGATCGCACGCTTGCGAGTGAGGTTTTTGCAGAGGTTTTTGTGTTTGTGAAGTCATGTAGCCCCTTCATTTGGACATGCGCGACGCATTGAGGACAGCTGACAAGCTGTCGCATTGTTCGATCGAGATGCCAAAAATTTGACGGAACACGGCGCTGGAGCCACCAGATGGAGTCACTTTCTGCCCGTCGGTACAACAGCCATTCCCTGAATGTGCATTGTCCGGCATTTTCTGTGAAATGAGCACGTTGCCAGCGAATCTTAACTCGCGCCAATATCGAGGCAATATCGAACGCGTAGCCGTATCGGCTCGTGACCAATGCAAGCGGAGACAGCGATGGGCTCGCTGCGGGCAGAAACGAATTTGTCGGAGAACTCGCTAGAGAGCCTCGAGCGCTCTCGGGATCCGAGCGCGCCCTATACTTATGGACCGCTCGATAGCACCGCGCTGCGCCCGTTCACGGATGTCGGCCCCATTACGTTGCGCGGCAACGGCCAGCACATCCTCTATGTCGATGACGACGAACCGATGGTCTTTCTCGTGACTCGGTTACTGACGCTGCTCGGCTATCGCGTTAGCGCGTTCGAACGCGCTGACGATGCGATGGAAGCGGTGCGCGACACACCGCAAAGTTTCGATTTGGTGGTGACGGATTTCAACATGCCGGGCGCGTCGGGTCTCGACGTCGCACGCGCAGTCTCCAACGTCCGCAGCGATTTGCCGGTTGTGATTACCTCCGGATACATCAACGAAGAGCTGCTATCCGGCGCGCGCGCCGTCGGCGTGCAGTACCTGATTCACAAGCCGAACACCGTCGACGAGTTGTGTTCGGTTCTGCAGCGCGTGATCCACGAAAAATCGGTTTAACGCTTGCGGTGCGCCTCGCCCAATTGCGCGCCCAGCTCCAATTTGGCAATCGTATGACGATGCACTTCGTCAGGTCCGTCCGCGAGGCGTAACGATCTTTGCCCGGCGTACATTTGCGCCAACTCGAAATCCTGAGAGACGCCCGCAGCGCCGTGCGCTTGAATGGCCCAGTCGATCACCCTGGCCGCCATGTTGGGCACAATCACTTTGATCATAGCGATTTCCTTGCGGGCTACCTTATTACCCACCGTGTCCATGAGATGCGCGGCTTGCAGAACCATCAATCGCGCTTGATCGATCAAGCACCGCGATTCCGCGATCCGCTCATGCCAGACGGACTGCTCTGAGATTCGCTTGCCGAAAGCAACGCGCGCATCCAGACGTTTGCACATCATCGACAGTGCCACCTCCGCCGTGCCGATCGAGCGCATGCAATGATGAATGCGGCCGGGACCCAAGCGTCCTTGTGCAATTTCGAATCCCCGTCCTTCGCCGAGCAGCACACTGCTGGCGGGCACGCGCACATTGTCGAGGTTGACCTCCGCATGGCCGTGCGGCGCATCGTCATAACCGAAGACGTGCAAATGCCGCATGACATTGACGCCGGCCGAGCGCGCCGGCACCAAGATCATCGACTGCTGGCTATGCGACGCCGCCTCCCGATTCGTCTTGCCCATCACGATGAAGAGCTCGCAGCGCGGGTCCGTCGCACCGGTGGACCACCACTTGCGTCCATTGATCACGTATTCGTCGCCTTCTCGACGAATGCTGCATTCGATGTTGGTGGCGTCTGACGATGCCACGCGCGGCTCGGTCATCAAGAAGGCAGAGCGAATCTGGCCGAGCAATAATGGCTCCAACCACTTCGCCTTTTGCTCTTCGGTGCCGTAGCGCTCCAACGTTTCCATGTTGCCGGTATCGGGCGCGGAGCAATTGAACACTTCCGCGGACCAAGGAACGCGACCCATGATTTCGCACAGCGGTGCGTACTCAAGGTTCGAGAGTCCCTGCGGCGCACGGGGCGACTTCGGCAAGAACAGATTCCAAAGGCCGGCCGCAAACGCGAGGGGTTTCAATTGCTCGATTAAGGGCAAGGGCCGGAACAGATCGCCCCCGCGACGGTTGGCCGTGACTTGCTCGCCATATGCTTGTGCGTTCGGGTGAATATGCTCAAAGAAGAATGAATCCAACTTGGCCTTCAAACCGCCCGCTCGCCACGATTCTTCGAAGCTCATCGCCACCTCCGCTGCTGGAGCGATCACAATGCCCTTGCGGTCCACGGCGCGCCAATGCAATGTTTGCATCGTCCGTCATGAGCGCGATGCATGCGTGTTTTGCACAGCGATTCGAGGTCTCCCATGCAGTTGTCGCAGATCGATCTGAATCTCTTCAAGGTGTTCGACGCCATCTATCGCGAAGGCGGGATTACGCCGGCCAGTAAGCAGTTGCACCTATCGCAACCGGCCGTGAGTCATGCTCTCGCAAGATTGCGTGAATTATTGGGCGATCCGCTCTTTGAGCGTCACGGCAATGAAATGACCCCAACGCCGCGCGCGCGTGAGCTGGCCGGCGATATCAATCAATTATTGAGCGGACTGACGCGCACATTGAGCGGCGCGGCGCATTTCGACCCTGCGACTGCCCAGCGCCGCTTCACCATCGCAATGCGTGAGTCTCACGAGCGTACTTTCTTGCCCGGCATGATGACGCTGCTGAATCGCCAATCGCCGGGGATCAGTGTGGCAACCGTGCGCATCGAACGGCGCGATCTGGAAGATGATCTGCAGAGTGGCGAATTGGATCTCGCGGTCGATATGCCGCTACCGGTTACAGATGAGATACGACGGCAGCGCGTCAAATCCGAATCGCTCATCGTGCTCGCACGCAAGGATCACCCGACCGCGCACGCATCGCTGGACCTTGCAACCTACTTAGCTGCGGAGCATGTATTGGTGACGGGCCGCCGACATGGTGGTGGGCACGTTGATGCAGCGCTGCAACGGCTCAATATTGCGAGGCACATCAAGGTTCGCTGCCAAGACTACGGCGCTGCGAACGCTGTGGTGGCCAGCACCGATTTATTGGTGACGATGCCGCGCAGCTATGCCGAACACGTGAATTCCTGCGGCAATCAGATGCTGCCGCTCCCCACCGACGCGCCGCTGATGGAAGTGTTCATGTACTGGCATGTCAATGTCGATGCGCACCCGGCGCATCGATGGTTGCGCGATTTAGCAACCGAGCGGGTGAACCACCCCCACCGGCCGCGACTACAATGTATTGCTTGCCCTGATGCATATACGTCATCGGCGTGCCGTACGGCGCATCCTTCATTTTCGTTTGCCATACGCGCTTGCCGGTCTTTTTATCGTACGCATAGAGAAAGAACTCCGACGTCGAGATACCTGGGCCATCGGCCCGAATCTGCACTTGATTGATGAAGAGCAACGACTTCGTCACTAACGGTCCGCCGCTCGATAGAAAAGTGTGACTCGATGCGCCGAGGGGCGGCAACTTCAAGTCCTTCAGCAACGGATGATCTCGCGGACCGTCGCCGTTCGGGACCTGCCACGCAATCTCGCCTTTGTTTAGATCAATGGCCGTGATGGTGGCGTACGGCGGCTTTGTGAGCGGTAGGCCGCCGGGTCCGCGCGGCCCGGTGGTGTTCGACGAGATATAGGCCGGCTGACCTTGAGCGGCGTCGCCCGCCACCAGCGCAGCCATCGAATATAGATTCGACGCTTCGACGAATAAATAGCCCAGCTCCGGATCGAAGCCGCCGCCGCCCCAATTCGCTCCGCCCATCGCGCCCGGCTGAATCAAGGTGCCTTTTTTGCCGTTGACGCCGACGACAGTGGGAGGCGTGAACAGCGGTCCATACGTGTATTCGGAAATGATCTTCAACGCTTCCGCGCGCAGCTCCGGGGTAAAATCCATGAGGTCGTCCTCGGTGACACCCTGCCGAGTAAATGCCGGTGGCTTCGTCGGAAACGGTTGCGTGCGTGAGGTCTGCTCGCCGGGCACATCGGTTTGCGGCACAGGACGTTCCTCGATCGGCCACACGGGTTTACCGTTCGTGCGATCGAACACGTATGTGAAGCCTTGCTTACTGACTTGTGCCACTGCCTTGATGCGCTTGCCGTCGACTTTGATGTCGACAAGCGTCGGCGCGGCCGGAAAATCGTAGTCCCAAAGGCCGTGATGCACGCCCTGGAAATACCAACTCAACTTGCCCGTGGCCGCCTGCACGGCAATCAACGACTCCGCGTAGAGATTGTGGCCGATGCGCGCACCACCGTAGTAATCGTTCGTCGGTGTGGAGTTCGGAATGTAGACGAGGCCTAATTCCGGATCCGCGCTGAACATGTTCCATGGATTCGTGTTGCCGTTGAATTTCCACGACTGCGCTTCCCATGTTTCGATGCCGGGCTCCTTCTCTTGCGGAATGGTGTGGAATATCCACTTGAGCTCACCGGTGCGAACATCGAAGCCTTGCACATGGCCGGTGGGATTGCCGCCAGGCAGGGGCCGCTCCGCCACCGTGCAGCCAATCACGATGATGTCGCCGACGACCAACTGCGGCGAATTGAATCCGATCGCACGACGGTCTTCTTCCTTGCGAATCAAGGCAGCTTGCAAATCCGCTCGACCGCTCTTTCCGAACGATTCGATTGCTTGCCCTGTGGCCGCATTGACTGCGATCAAATCGCCCACACCTGTTGCAATGAAAATGCGCTTCTCTTGTTTGCCGTCGATCTTGCCTTCCCAGAACGAGATGCCACGATGCTGCCAACCGGAATTCGCCGGACGACGGCCGCTCGCATACGCCTTGGGATCGAAGATCCAGATGGTTTTACCGGTTGCCGCATCGACGGCGGCCACTTGATTGAGACCGGTGCTCGTGTACAGCACGCCGTCGATCATGAGGGGCGTCGACTTGAAGGAACCGACTCGCTCGCGAGTTGCGCCCGCACTCACTAGCGCGTCATCGGGACTATCCCAAGTCCAAGCAATTTGCAGAGAGTCGACGTTTTTGGCATCGATCTGCGATAGCGGTGAATACTTGTTGGAAGAGATATTGCCCGCGTAGAACGGCCACTCGCCTTTCGACGTATCGCGCGCCTTGTCGGCCGCCGACACTGAGGTCATTGCGGCGAACGCCGCCGCGAACAGTACGCTACGCATTGCGATCATGAAGCTCCCCTACTTTCCATCTAACTATCCAACTAAAACTCGATCATTTCTTTGATGACAGCCGTGAACTCTTCGTCCGTGCAATCCATACACGTGCCCATCGGCGGCATACCGCCAACACCTACTTTCGCGTTCTTGAACATCGCCTCAAATCCCTTCGCCAACCGAGGTGCCCACTCGCTCTTGTCGTTCGCCACGGGCGCGCCTTGCCAGCCGCCGCTGTGGCAACTTGCACAATACGTTTGATAAAGCTGAGCGCTCGGGCGTGGCGGATTCGCGGACATGCCATTCTTTGCAGGCACAAACATCAATGTCGTTAACAAACTCAATGCGATGGCGAATACTGAAACTTTCACGTACGGACTCTCGGGTTCGATACATCGATTCTAACCAACTCGACGCGCGCAGGGCTGCGCGGTGAAGCCGCCTTGTGAAAAGATAAGCCTAGCCGCCGAGCACGGCCGCCATTGCCGCCAAAAGGAGTGGCGTCGTGACTGCTGCAAGCGCGGTCGATATGACCATGGAACTCGCGATGGCGCTCTGCATTGCCTGAAACTGCATCGACATCAAGTAGACATTCGCGCCCACGGACATTGAAGCCAACAAAACGATCGCCTTCGTCTCGATGGACGATAAGCCCAACACTGTTGCCAGCGACCACACGGTGAGCGGGAACAGAACCAGCTTCACCCCGGAGATCGCCAAACTTTGTCGCCAGCCGGTGCGGACACCATATTGCACCAATCCCATGCCGAGAATTAGCAAGGCGCCGGGCGCGGCCAACGCGCTGAGTAGCGCGAGCAGTTGTTCGACGATCCCAGGCAACCGCAAGCCAGACAATCCGAATAGGGTGCCCGAGACGATCCCTGCGACCAGCGGACTGGTGATGATCGCCAGTCCCGCTTTGCCGATGCCCTTGGCCGTGAATGATCCGTGACGCGCCCACTCGATCGAGATAGAAACCAATGTCCACAGCGTGAAGGCATTGAAGACGATCACGAAGGCCGCGGGTGGTATCGCATCCGAGCCCAGCGTCAGGCGAACAAGGGGCAAGCCCAGCAGCACGTTATTGGAGAAGATGCCGCCCATCGCGAAGATCGACTGCGAGACGCCGTCAAGTCCGAATGTTTTGGCAGCGATCCACCGGCCCGCCGCAAAGACGATGAAGCAGCCGCCGAAAAATGCCACGAGCACCTTCGGGCTCACATCCGGCATCTCGTTCATGCTGCTCATCAAATGAAACAGCATCGCCGGCAGCGCGACGCCAAATACAAACTTCGACGCCCAGACCGTCCATTGCGGCTTCCACTGCGACCAATTCGCGATCATATAGCCGAGCAGCACGATGCCGAAGAGGGGCGCGGACAGGACGAAGTATTGAAAGAAAGCCTGCATGAGTTCACGATGGCACACACCCACAGTCGGCGAGCATAGCACGCGCTTTGAGCATGAATTGCAGTGCACGGAGCGTAGCGAGGATCGTTCATGGCCAGCAAAGCAAAATCGACTTCCAAGCTCAAACGCGCCCCGGCCAAGCGTAAGACTCCGAAAAAGGCCGCGCCAAAAACGCGAGGCATGACGCCTTCGGATTGCGTACTGGATGAGATTGGAACAATTGCGAGGGACGCAGCCGAGCGAATCGCGGCGTGCGGCGGAAAAATTGTTGGCCAGTACAAAGAGCCTTTAGGCGGCAATCCGCTGCTCTTAGCCATTCTGCCGATCGACACCATTGAGCCCACACCCTTTCAGCGCGATCTCTCCGATGCCCATCACAAGAAGCTATCGGAAGTCATTAATCGCACTGCGCTATTTCTCGATCCATTGATTGCGATCACCGCGCCTAAAGAAGGATTCTGGACACCGAACGGACGCCATCGATTAGAAGCGATGCGGCGCTTAGGCGCGAAGTCGATCGTTGCGCTCGTCGTGCCCAAGCGCGAAATCGCGTGGCAGATTCTCGCGCTCAATACGGAGAAAGCGCACAACTTGCGTGAGCGCTCGCTCGAAGTGATCCGCATCTACCGCGGTTTAATCGAAGAAGACGGGTCGCGCGCGGAGAAAGATTTCTCGTTCTATCTCGAGGAAGCATCGCTGGTCACCATGGGCGTGTGTTACGAGCGTAATGGCCGTTTCTCCGGCGGCGCGTACAACCCGATCGTACGAAGACTCGTGGAATTCACCGACAAGTCATTGAAGGCCACCTTGTCGTCTCACGAACAACGCGCGGACAAACTCTTCGACCTCGACGCGAAAGTGACCGCCGTCATCGGCAAGCTCAAGGAGCGCGGACTCGTAAGCCCGTATCTGCGTAATTTCGTCATCGCCCGCATCAATCCTCTGCGCTGGATGCAGGGTGATCTACCTTCGCTCGATTCCGTTCTGAAAACCATGAATGAGCGGATTCAGAAATTCAACGTGGAAAAGATCCAGCAGCAAGACTTGGCGAATACGGCGGGCTCGCCGGAGTCGGCAGAGTAAACGGACGACTCACCCGTTTACGGAGTTCGCTCCATCTCGGCGATGGGCTTGTCATCTTTATCGCGTAGGTACTTGGGTTTTAGGTGATCGAATAGATCGCCATGCGGGATTGTCGATCGCCGCTTGCACACAACCCTCGTGCATTGGGATCCATCTGCGGTCCGGGAGCGGGCAGATTGGTCGCATAGCATCGCTCGTCGATCCAGGTGATGATCTCGCCATTGCCCAAGTGTTGAGTGTCGCCTCGCTTTCGACGACTGTCGGTAGCAGCCCGTTCGATGACTTTTGGTTTTGAATTTAAAGGCTCGCCATCACGGCGAGCCCGCTCACGCGCAACTGCGCCGTCCACGGCCTGAGCTCGTTCTGCGTTCCAGTCTATGGATGGTAACGTGATCGGCGCAGATGACGGTTGCGAGTTCATCCGGGCCGCATCGCCTTCGCGTCGCACTGCGAGTTTCTTGTCGGTTGCACGCCGCGTGACTGGCAAAGGCCGCGGCGATCTTTTCTCCGACGCGTCGATCAGAAAGAGGGTATTGACGAAGGGATCGTGTGCTTCCTTTTTTTGAGCGCGCAGATTTGTGACGACCAGGTATGCCACCACATGAATGACCGTCACGCCTGCAAACGTAACGCCTTTGACGGTGCGGTCGTTCATATCCCTTCGAGCTTTTGCATGTCAGCTCGTTCGGAACCCAATGACGACTAAAAGTTCAGGTGTAAGTTTTCGTAAAACCGCGGCCACTCCGGCGTTTGGTTTGGCGGTGCCCGACATTCTGGGTACGAAACTCGAAAATGCGCTTAGGCAAAGCGAGCGAAGCAGGAACGGCGCGCGCCGGTGTTCGCAGCCCGCTGAGGGGCCTACAAAGTCAGTCGCCATTCCTTTATTTGCAGCAATAGCAAGGCAAATTATTGCTCCGCACGCATCCGGCAGAAAGAGCATACTCCGCGCCCTCAGAAAGCTGGGCTGTCCTGCGAATTCTCGCTGGGCCCAGACGATACGAGCCGGGGATTATGTATGGATCAGTCTCAAGCCTTACCCGTTCCGCCGATCGCTAAAAAATTGGACTCCGGCGCTACGAGCAACATCATCGAGACGGTATTTGCTGCCGATAATCTCAGCACCTTCGCCTCCGCCATTCAGGTCACCGGTCTGATCGATACCCTGACAGCTAGAGGCCCCTTCACGGTGTTCGCACCGACCGACGAGGCGTTCAAGAAATTGCCGGCGGGCGCGTATGACAAGCTGCTCAAAACACTGGGTAAGCTCAAAGCAATCTTGACCTACCATGTTATCTCCGGATATTTCGAAGCACGAGACATCAAATTGGGTGAGGTCATGACTCAGCAAGGCACCACATTGATTGTTGGTGGCTCTGCAAGCGCTCTCCAAGTCAATGAAGCCAATGTCACCCAAGCGGATATCGCTGCGGCAAACGGTATCGTCCATGTGATCGACGCGGTGATTCTGCCGAAGAACTGGCGACTGTAAGCTTCCCGCTGACTGCCGCAAACGAAAAGGCCCCGCTAGCGGGGCCTTTTCCATTGGAGCACACATATCGAGAACGATTGTCGCCCGCGCCTTGTGCGAAGCGCATATCCCGACGCTCACGACGATGTGGCCTATGGCCCGTGCAACAATACATGTCATGAAGGCAATTACTCCCTCATGCATATTCTGCAAGGAGGACGAGCACAGGATGAGCGGTGAAAGCAGCAGCAATAAGCGACGCTAGACCTCACGTCCGCAAGTCGACTAGTCCGTCGGAGCAGCGGCGAAGTTCATCTCTACCATGGGCTCCGGCGCGTGTTGCTCTGCGATGCCGTTGAATCGCTGCACCCACACAAAAAACTCTCTGTGCGGCAGCGCGCGCGAGTAGTGAAAACCCTGTGCAAAGTCGTAACCCATGTCAGCCAAGAAACGAGCGTGCCAAGCGGTCTCAACACCTTCGGCAACGACTTGTAGTTTCAATGCATGCCCAAGCTGTACGGTCGACTCGACAATGATGCGATCGTCAGGCCGCTCGTGCGCCTGCATGACGAAAGACTTATCCAACTTCAGTGCATGCAGCGGCAAGTCGCGCAAATAGCCGAGCGATGAAAAGCCGGTTCCGTAGTCATCAACCGACACGATCACGCCCATATCGTGAACTTCGTTCACCACACGTAAGGCGCGTGAAGGATCCAACATCATCGCGCTCTCAGTGATCTCCAGCTCCAAGCGTGATGGCATGATGGCCGACGCCAGCAATAAATTACGTAGCTGCTGCGGGAACGTGACGTCCTGCAACATGCGCGCGGACAGATTCACGGCCACACGCAGATCCAATCCACGCCGCTCCCAAGCCTGAATCTGACTCACGGCCTGCCGTAACGTCCACTCGGTAAGCGGCTGCACGAGGTCGGTCGATTCCGCTACAGCGATGAATTCCGTGGGACTCACGAACCCCATTTCGGCGTGCTGCCACCGCAACAAGGCTTCGGCGCTTTCCACCCGGTTATTGCGCAAGTTGATTTGCGGCTGATAGAAAAGCTCAAGCCCGCCATTCTCGATTGCATGGCGCAATTCGCCGATCATCGTCAGTCGGCGCACTGTGTGTTCGTCGTACTTCGGGTCGTAGTACTCGCAATGAGTGCCTCGACGCTTCGCGACATACATCGCAACGTCCGCGTGCTTCAGGAGCGACTGGGCATCAGTCGCGTGCTCAGGATAGGAGGCAACGCCGATACTGACCCCTACATCGAGCGCAATGCCATTCGCCCGGATGGGCGTACGCATGACCGCGTTGAGCGCGACGGCCAAACTATCGACGAGCGCCGCTTCCTCTTGGCTGTCGATCACCACAGTGAACTCATCGCCGCCAATACGCGCCAAGAAGCCGCGCTCGCCAACGGTGGATCGAAAACGGCCCGCCACCTCGCGCAACACAGAGTCGCCAACGTTATGCCCAAGCGTATCGTTGACCTCCTTGAAGCGGCACAAGTCGAGCATCATCAATACAACGGGCTGACCGGCCGAAGCTCCCGACAATGCTCGATCGAGAGAGTCGTTCAACGCTGCGCGGTTCGGTAGACCCGTCAACGCATCGTGGCGTGCTTGATACTCGAGTTTGCTTTCCTGCGCCTTGCGATCGCTGATATCGCGCGCGATCAATGTATAGAGATCCTCATCGGCGATGTCGACACGGCACAGCGACAATTCCACCGGCACTTGCCGGCCGGAGGCGCTGGTCGCATCGCACTCACTCAATTTGTTCATCAGCGAGAAAATGGCGTCGCCGCGCAGGAAGATCGGCATGAAGCGGCTGGCCGGCTGCTCGATCAGCAAGTCGCGCTCGCAATCGAACAATTTCCCGGCCGCGACATTCGCACTGCGAATGCGCCCCGAACCGTCGATGCACAGTATGCAGTCCGTCGACGACTGCACGACGCTATTCATCAACGCATCGCGACGGCGCAAGCCGAGCGACAACATGAGCGCGCGCATCGACTCTCGATCCAACGAT
>Ga0193752_1000129_pt1 | contig 99259 bp, 69 predicted proteins | sample H1c1metaG_FD_144924 | JGI IMG/M metagenome (GOLD analysis project Ga0193752, IMG submission 144924) | Soil microbial communities from a riparian zone of the East river system, Colorado, United States - H1c1 | ecosystem: Environmental > Terrestrial > Soil > Riparian zone | place: USA: East River... | reverse complement strand
GTGCAGTACTTGGCCGATCAGCGGGCTGCGACGCGCGCAGTCCCGGACGACAAGACGCTCGTGATCGAACGCTGCCGCGACGAGCTGGGAGACTATCGCGTTTGCGTGCTCTCGCCGCTCGGCGGGCGGGTTCACGCGGCGTGGTCGATGGCCGCGGTGGCTCGCGTGCGCGATCAGCTCGGGATCGACGTCGAGAGCATGTGGACTGACGACGGCTTTGTCGTGCGCTTTCCGGAGCAAGACCAGCCGCCCGATCCCGCGATCTTGATCCCCACGCCGGACGAGCTCGAAGGCTTGTTGATCCGGCAACTCGGTCAGAGCGCGTTGTTTGCAGCGCGCTTTCGCGAGAACGCATCGCGCGCGCTGCTGTTGCCGCGGCGTCGGCCCGGCCAGCGCACACCGCTCTGGCAACAGCGCAAACGCGCGGCGGATTTGCTCGCGGTTGCAGCGCAGTACACGAGCTTCCCGATCCTGCTCGAGACGTATCGCGAGTGCTTGCGCGACGTGTTCGACTTGCCGGCGCTGCATGCGTTACTGCGCGACGTCCAATCGCGCACGATGCGGCTCGTCCAGCTCGACTCGGATACACCCTCGCCGTTTGCCTCGGCGTTGCTGTTCGGGTTCGTCGCGAACTACATCTACGATGGCGACGCGCCGCTGGCGGAACGGAGGGCACAAGCGCTCAGCATCGATCAAGCGCAGCTGCGGGAGTTGCTCGGTGAAGCGGAGCTGCGCGACCTACTCGATGCCGATGCGATGACGGCGCTCGAAGCGCAGCTGCAGCTGCTCGATCCGCGCTACAAGCTCAAGAACCTCGACGGCTTGCACGATGCCCTCCTGCGGATCGGCGACCTGGACGAGAGTGAGATTGCAGCTCGCAGCGTCGAGCCGGCAAAAGCTTCCGAGTGGATCAAGCAGCTCACAGGGACGCGGCGCGCGCTCTCGGTGAAGCTCGGCGCGAGTGACACGCGGCGGCTCGTCGCAGTCGAGGACGCGGCGCGGTATCGCGATGCGGTCGGGATCGTGTTGCCGCCCGGCTTACCAGACGCGCTGCTCGCGCCCGCGCACAACCCGTTGCGCGACCTGCTTTTGCGCTACGCGCGTACGCACGCACCGTTCACGGTTCCGGAGATCGCGACGCGCTACGGTCTCGGGCGCGCAGTTGCACACGCGGGTCTGATGCAACTCGTCGCAGAGGGCAAGCTGCATGAAGGTGCGTTCCGTCCGGGTGGAACACATCGCGAGTTCGTCCACGCAGAAGTCCTACGCACCTTGCGACAGCGCTCGCTCGCGAAGCTTCGCAAAGAAGTCGAGCCCGTCGAGCCCGCGGTGTTTGGACGGTTTTGCACGCTGTGGCACGGAACGGTGCGACCGCGTGCGGGTCTCGATGCGATTCTCGACTCGGTCGAAAAACTGCAAGGCGTAGCGCTTCCGGCCTCGATCCTCGAGAGCGAGATCTTGCGGGCGCGCGTGCTCGGGTACCGGCCGAGCGATCTCGATTCGCTCGCGATGGCGGGTGAGATCGTCTGGTGTGGGCGTGAGCCGCTCGGCGAGCGGGACGGGCGAATCTCGCTCTATCTCACGGATCATTTTCCGAAGCTGTGGGCGCCGCCGGAAGTCGAGCTCGATGAGCGAGAGCAGCGCATCGTGGAGTTGTTGGCGCAGCGCGGTGCGTCGTTCTTCACTGCGATCCAGGAAGCGCTCGGGGGTTATCCCGGCAACTCGCTGGATACACTGTGGGGCTTGGTCTGGAAGGGAATCGTGACGAACGACACGTTCCGAGCGTTGCGAGCCCACGTGCAAGGTGCGCCGGATCGAAGCCATCCGCGGCGAGGAGGAGCGCGGGGCTTCAGGTCGCGAAAGCAAGCGCCGCGGTCCGCGGAAGGGCGCTGGTCACTATTGAGCGAGCGAGTCGGCGATGCGGCGATCCCGGACCTACGGACGCCGCGGCGCGGCGGAGCGGCGGCGAAAGCATCGAACGCCGCTGCAGACTCGGCATCCGTAACACCGGCACGGACGCAAACCGAACGCAGCGCCGCACTCACGGAAACGCTACTCCAGCGCTACGGTGTCGTGACTCGCGAAGTTGCATCCGTCGAAGGCATTACCGGCGGCTTCAGTGCTGTCTACGACGTGTTCAAAGCACTGGAAGAAGGCGGCCGGATTCGCCGCGGCTACTTTGTCTCCGGCGTCTCCGCGATGCAGTTCGCCCTGCCCGGCGTACTCGAACAGCTGCGCTCCTTACGCCGCGAACCCGACCTACCCGAAGTCGTACACCTCGCCGCAACCGATCCGGCAAACCCGTATGGCGCGCTGATCAAGTGGCCCGAAGCCGGCGCCGGTCGCTCACTCGCGCGCGCTGCACACGCGCTCGTGATCCTGATCAACGGCGCGCTCGCTGCGTACCTCGCGCGCGGTGGGCGCACGATGCAAGTGTTCCTGCCTGAAGCAGAACCCGATCGCACACACGTCGCTCGCGCCCTCGCGGCGCGCCTGCGTTTGCTCGCGAGCACGCCCGAACGCGGCGGCCTCGCGATCGCAGAGATCGACGGCGAACCAGCCGAGCAACACTCCCTCGGGCCGCAGCTGCGCGAGGCGGGCTTTTTACCCTCGAAACAAGGCTTTTATTTGCCGCGAAACGCGCGCGAGCAGGTCTTGCCGCTCGTAGCTGCCGACGCGGACCTCGAAGCGCTGACCGACAGCGAGGAGCCCGAAGCGCAGGATGCCTGAGGGCGATACGATCTTTCGCGCGGCCCGCGCCCTCGACAAAGCGCTCGGCCGCAAGCTCGTGACGCGCTTCGAGTCCGTATTCCCGAAGCTGAACCGCGTCGACGAAGATCACCCGATCGCCGGTCGCACCGTCGAATCGGTGGAGTCGCGCGGCAAGCACTTACTCATGAACCTGAGCGGCGGCCTCAGCCTCCGCACGCACATGCGCATGAGCGGCAGTTGGCACATCTACCGGCCCGGCGAAGCTTGGCAACGCGCGCGCTCGAGCATGCGCATTCTGCTCGAAACCGCGGACTTCGTCGCAGTCGCGTTCACCGTGAACGAAGCCGAGTGGATCGAGCAGAAGGATTTCGCTCGCAGCAAAGTCGCGCGGCTCGGCCCGGACGTCCTCGCGACCGAATTCGATCCGGCCGCCGCCGTCAGCAGCATGCAAGCTCATCCGGCGGACCCGATCTGCGACGTGCTCCTCGACCAGCGCGCACTCGCCGGCATCGGCAACGTCTACAAGTCCGAGCTCTTGTTCCTCGCAAGAGTGCACCCGCTCACAACGACCGGCCTACTCGAACCCGAAGTCTTGCGCGAGCTTGCCGAGCTCGCTCAGCAGCACATGCGCGCGAACGTCCACGAATCCGCGCCCGGCGCGATCACCACGTATCGCGGGATGCGCCGCACGACGAACCGCAGTGATCCGAGCGAACGCTTGTGGGTCTATGGCCGCGCAAGCGAGCCATGTCGGCGCTGCGGAACAGCGATCGTGAGCACCAAGATCGGCCGGCACGTGCGGACGACGTTTCATTGCCCGAGCTGCCAGAGATTGCCGGCCTCGGCCGCGCTCAGCCGCGACTGAAAACGCGAGCACCGCGCCCGCGCAGGGCCTATGCACGGCGCGCGCAACTGACGTATAGAACGCACCCATGCGAAGCCTCGCGCCGCTCTGCCTATTGTCGGTGGCTTGTGCCACGTCCAGTCCGCCTCCTGCTGTCGCTCCCGGTGCAGCTACGAGCAGCTACTCGCGACCCGAAGAGACGCATTTCACTTCGCTCCAGCGGTTGACTGACGGCGGCGAAAACGCTGAAGCCTATTGGAGCTTCGACGGGCAGCGCGCGTCGATGCAGCGGCGTTCGGGCGACGCCCTGTGCGACCGCATCTACACGCTGTCGCTCTTTCAAAACGGCCAACCGGTCGCGAATCCCCAGCCGGTGCAAGTCTCGAGCGGTAAAGGCGCAACGACGTGCTCGTACTTCTTTCCAGAAGGACAAGACTTGCTCTACGCGTCGACCCACCTCGGTGGCGACGCCTGCCCTCCGCGCCCGGATATGAGTCAGGGCTACGTCTGGGCGCTGTATGACAGCTACGACATCTTCAAAGCGAAGGCAGATGGTAGCGGTGTCCAGCGCTTGACCGAGACGCCCGGGTACGACGCGGAGGGCACGGTCTGCGGGAGAGACGGCAGCATCATCTTCACGTCGGTACGCGACGGCGACATCGACCTGTACCGCATGAATCGCGATGGCTCGAACGTGCAGCGTTTGACCAGCGAACCGGGCTACGACGGCGGCGCGTTCTTCAACGCCGACTGCTCGAAGATCGTCTGGCGCGCATCGCGTCCGAAGCCGGGCAAAGAGCTCGACGAGTTCAAATCGCTCTTGTCGCGCGGGCTCGTGCGCCCGACGAAGCTCGAGCTCTTCGTCGCGAATGCAGACGGCAGCGATCCGCGGCAGGTGACCTACCTCGACGCAGCCACGTTCGCACCGTTTTGGTTCCCGAACCGCGACCGGATCATCTTCGCGTCGAACTACGGCGATCCGAAGGGCCGCGAGTTCGAGATTTGGGCGATCAATCTGGACGGCACACAACTCGAGCGCATCACGAACAGCCCGGGCTTCGACGGCTTTCCGATGTTCTCCCCGGATGGAAAGTGGCTGCTGTTCTCGTCGAACCGTGGCAACCCGCCGGAGAGTCACGACACGAACGTGTTCTTGAGCGCGTGGAACGACCACCCGCCCCAGAACCTCGTCGCGGGCGCGCCCGAGCGGATTGCAACCGACGTCGCCTGGCTCGCAGATCCGGCGCGCGAAGGGCGCGGCGTCGGAACGCAAGGGCTTGCCGCGAGCGGTGAGTGGCTCGAATCGCGCGTGAAAGCGCTCGGGCTCGAACCACTCGGAGATGCGGGCACGTATCGGTCCGCGTTTCAGGTCGCGACGGCGGTGAAGCGCGGAGCGGCGACGAAGCTGCGCGTCGCAGGTAAAGATCTCGCGGCCGAACAGTTCACGCCGCTCGGTTGGAGCGCGCAGGGCAAAGCGAGCGGCGTGGCCATTCTCGCGGGCCACGGTTTGCAAGATTCACAGCTCGGGCTCGACGACTTCAAAGGGCTCGACGTGCGCGGCAAGATCGTGGTGGCGCGCCGTTTTGTGCCCGACAGCGACAAGCTGACCAGCGCAGAATCGCAGCGGCGCGCGGGTGACTTGCGCAAAAAAGCGTTCGTCGCGCGCAGCTTGGGCGCAAAAGCACTCGTAGTCGTCGACTGGCCCGCGCCTCCGAAGAAAGCCGCAGCGGCTCCGGCCAAAGGGCCAGCTGCCGCCGCGAGCCCGACCGGACCGGGCACGGCGCCGCCGCCCTCCGCTGCAGCAGCCGCAGCGCAGACGCCGAGCGGCACGGCCCAGCTCCCGAGCACGGGCGCACCGGCACCGGCGGCCCCCTCGCCGGCGGGAGCGCCTGCAGCCGCCGGCGGCAGCCCTCACGCGACCGGTGCCGACCCGCATGCGGCGATGAGCGGCGGCTCGAGCCCCGACGCCCTCCCCACCGAAGCGCCGCTGCCCGAGCTCCGCACCGAAGGTAGCGGCGATGCCGGCATTCCGGTCCTAGTCACCACGCGAGCCGCGCTCGAGCCGGTCTGGAAGAAGCTCACATCGAAGCAAGCGGTGCCGGTCGAGCTCGAAGTCGCACTCGAGGTCGAACGCGCGCCCGCGTTCAACGTCGTCGGCCGGATTCCGGCAAAAAACAAGACCTCGCAAGCCAGCGTGATCATCGGCGCTCACTACGATCACTTGGGCTACGGCGGTCCAGATTCACTCGCGCCCGACAAACACGTGCCGCACCTCGGCGCCGACGACAACGGTTCGGGCACCGCGACCTTGCTCGAGATCGCACGCAACCTGACCGAGCAGCGCGATCAACTCAGCCACGATGTCATCATCGCGTTCTTCTCCGGCGAAGAGTCGGGCGTGCTCGGCTCGAGCGCGCTCGTGGCGTCGAAGCCAGCCTGGCTCGGCAGCGCGATCGCGATGCTGAACCTCGACATGGTGGGACGGCTGCGCGGCAACACTTTGCAAGTACTCGGGAGCGACAGCGCACGCGAGTGGCCCGACATCGTGAGCCGCGTGTGCGAGACCGAGCGTGTGAGCTGCAAGGTCGGCGGCGATGGCTACGGTCCGTCGGACCACATGCCGTTCTACACGGCAGGCTTACCGGTGTTGCACTTCTTCACCGGTGCGCATTCCGACTATCACAAACCCTCCGACACGGCCGCGCTGTTGAACGACGGTGGGATGGCTCAAGTCGCGAAGATCGTCTCGGAGGTCGCGCGCACGACTCAAACGCTGACCTTCCAAAAAAGTGCGACGCCGCAAGGCCGCGGTGACGCTCGCAGCTTCAACGCATCGCTCGGAACCGTTCCCGACTACGGTGGCCCACCACCGGGAACGAAAGGCGTGTTGCTCTCGGACGTCCGGCCCGGCGGTGGTGCTGCGCTCGCAGGCATGAAGCGCGGAGACATTCTGATCAAGCTCGGCAAGTTCGACATCGGCAGCGTCGAAGACTTGATGTTCGTGCTGATGCAAGCGAAGCCGGGTGAAACTGTCACCGGAGTCGTGTTGCGCGAAGGCAAGCCGCTCTCGGTCGAGACGACCTTTCAAGAAGGCCGACGCCGCTAGAGCACTAGCACTAGACGCTAGAGATCGACGACGAGGCCGTCTTCGGCGAATCGTACGGGGATGCGCGCATCTCGGATCTCCGTTTCCAGGTCAGGCACGCGCGCACGCACGTCTGCCCCCAAGTGCGTCAGCAATAGCGACTTCGCACCGAGCGTAGGAATCTCGCGCCGCCAGTCTTCCCACGTGCAGTGCTGACCGGCCGGCTGCGCGAGCCGCGTGCACTCCGCGACCAACAAGCTCGCGCCGTCGCCCGCCGCGAACAACCCCGGACACGGCAACGTGTCGCCCGAAAACGCGACGATGACACCCTGCGGATCGGTGATCCGCAAACACAGCGGGCGATGTGGTGGATCCATGTGCTCGGCCGCAAACGCTTCGATGCGATAGCCGATGAAGTCGCGCGTCTCGCCTGGCGTGAACTCGTCGATCGTGACCGGCACGAGCGACACCCGGGCTTTCATCTCGTCGTAGGTCGCGTCGAGCAACGCCTCTAGACATTCCCGCGTTCGAGCCGGTCCGAGGATCGGCAGCTCACGGCGGCGGACGCCGTTGTACAGCGCGTCGATCAAGATGAAAGGAAAGCCCCCGATGTGGTCGCCGTGCAGATGCGTGAACACGATCCCATCCAAACGATTGGGCTCGAACGATGCGTGCCGCAGCGCCATCAGCGCAGTCGGCCCGAAGTCGACCATGAGCGCCCCCGCACCCGCACTCTCCAGGAGATAACAAGAGTGCCCGCGTCCTCCCGAGTTGAAGGCGTCGGCCGACCCGATGACCGTGACTCGCATCCTCAGCATGTAACACCTGCCGCGCAGCCAAGTGAAGGTGTGACCTCATTCATGGGACTCATGCTGCTCCCGAAGCATACGCGACCGGTTCGTCGAAAACTGTGATTGTAAACTCACGCGTTATGAGGGCACTTCCACGAACGCCATGCGCTGCCTCATCGCCTTCATCGCGCTCGTCGCCGGTTGCGGTGAAACCGAGCGGCCCCCTGCGTTCCCGGTCACGAGCGACGTCGCCGGTATCCCAGCCGAAGTCACGAGATTCCAGGACGATTGGCCGCTGCCGAACCGCGACTACGACAACACGCGAGCCACGTTCAAGGCCTCGATCAACGCGAAAAACGTCGCCCGATTGAAGGAATCCTGGCGGTTCGAAGTGCCAGCCGCGACCGCGCCTTTCGGCACTCTGACGTCGAACCCGCTCATATTGGGCGATGCGGTGTACGTGCAGGACATGTCGAGTCATGTGTACTGCCTGGACCGCGAGAAGGGCACGCAGCGCTGGCAATTCGAGCACGGCGAATCGACCGTCGGCCCGAATGGCGTGGCCGTCGGTTGGGGCCGCGTGTTCGCGAACAGCGGCGACACCGGCATCGTCGCGCTCGATGCACACGATGGGCGCGAGCTCTGGCGCTTTGAACCGAAGCTCGCCTCGAGCGAAGGCATCGACATTCAGCCGACCGTGTACGACGGCAAGGTCTTCGTGAGCACCGTGCCAGCGAGCTTGCGCGGAGGATACCTCGGCGGCTCGCGTGGCATCGTTCACGCGCTCGACGCGATCACCGGCGAGAGCCAATGGAGCTTCGACACCGTCGGCTCCGAGGACATCTGGGGCAACCCGATACGAAACGCGGGTGGCGGCGCGTGGTATCCGCCGCTGATCGATCCCGCGCGCAAACGGACTTATTGGGGCACGGGCAACCCTGCCCCGTGGCCTGGCATCGCTGACGCTCCGAGCGGCACCAGTCGGCCGGGTGCAAACCTGTACACGAGCTCTCTCGTCGCGCTCGACGCCGACAGCGGCGAGCTCGCTTGGTACCACCAGGAAAAGCCGCACGACTTGTTCGATTGGGATTTTCAAGGTTCGCCGATGCGTGTCCCCGCGAGTGCAGATCGGCCCGAGCTGATCATCGGCTCCGGAAAGACCGGCACGGTCGTCGCGCTCGACGCCGACAGCGGCGCGCTCGTCTGGCGCGCGGAAGTCGGCCGCCACGAGAACGACGACTTGACCGAGCTTCCCGAGACCGAATCGATCATGGTCTTCCCGGGCTCGCTCGGCGGCGTGCTGACGCCGACAGCGTACGCAGACGACACGCTGTACGTTCCCGTGGTCGACATGGGCTTCGCGTACACGGGGACGTCGCTCGAGCCCGATCTGCTGAATCAGAGCGGCGCGCTCGTCGCGCTCGATGTCTCGACGGGCGAGCACCGCTGGATCGCACCGCTGGTCGCTCCGAACTTCGGTGCAGCGACGGTCGTGAACGATCTCGTGTTCACGTCGGATTCGAACGGTCGCGTCTACGCATTTGCCCGCGACGACGGGCGCGAGGTCTGGCACTTCGACGCGGGCGGGGGCATCAACGCGCCGCTGGCAGCGGCAGGCGATCTACTGCTCGTCCCGTCCGGCATCTCCTCGCCGGCCTTGGTCGCGCTCCGGCTGTCGAACTAGTGCTGCACTAAGTCGGTAGCGTGCGGAAGAATTGGACGAGCCCTTCCGCGAGCGGTCGCGCCTCTCTCCCGTACAGCTCGTCATGCCCGACGTCGTCGAGCCAGATCGACTGCTTGCGTGCCGCCGCAGCCTCGAACAAACGCTCGCCGAGCTGAAACGGAACGCGCTCGTCCGCGCGGCTGTGCGCGATCAAGGTCGGCGCGGTCACCTTCGCGATCCTCCCGAGGTTGTCGAATTGCGAACGCACGATCCAATTCGTGGGTAGCCACGGAAAGCGAGCACTGGCGAGATCGGGTAACGTCGTGAACCCGGAGACGAGCACGAGCGCGGCTATTTCACGCGTCGCTGCGAGCTCGCACGCAGGTCCAGAGCCCAGACCTTCTCCAAACACGATCACACTTTGCGCCGGCCCCTGGCTCAAAAGCCACTCGTAGGCCGCGCGCGCGTCTGCGTACAAGCCGGCTTCGGACGGCGACCCGTCACTCTTTCCATACCCGCGATAGTCGACTGCGAGCACGTTCGGACCGAGCGTCGAGATCGCAGCCAACGACGCCCGATGGCGTGGCAAGCCACCGACGCTGCCGTGCAAATACAAGATGTTGAAGAACGCGTACGCGCGCGTGACGTAGATCGCGTGCAACTTCACCCCATCGCGCGCGGTCAGATTCACGTCCGTGCCGAGGCCTACGACGTGCCCGACGCGAGTCGGGCGATAGATGAAACGGTCTTCGAACGGCATACGGTCAATTGCGCCACGCTAGGTGGCTGATCCTCCTGGGACTGGGACACGAAGAAAATCGTTTCAGCGGCTCGGAAAGTTTACGCAAACAAACAAATGCCAAAGCAGACGCGTTGACGGCAGGACGATGCGTTGTGCTACGCAATGCGAAGTGTGCAAGGCCTGCGCAATGAGAGCGCTCCGACTGAGTCAACGGGTCGCAACACGGCAGTTCGCCGAATGCAGACCCAACTCGAGGGGATCAAATGGGTAAGTCAAAAATGAGATGGTTGAAGCGACGGTCCAAGGGGGCCCCCGAGATACCCTACGAGACCCCGGTGTGGCTCGGCGATATCTCGAACGGGGAATTCTTCCGTCCGCAGACGGAGAAGGAACGCAAGACGCGTGAGCTGATCCTGCAACGCTGCGACGAAAACGCGCGGCGCCACGGCATGGATCGCCGCGAGTTCATCGCGAGCACGATGGGCATGGCGACGACCCTGTCAGTCCTCAACCTCGCGGCGGGCTGCGGCAACAAAGACGGCATGATGCAGCCGGGTGTGCTCGATCGCATGATGGCGGGCGCGGGCGGCGCGTCGTACGACGGCGGCGTCGCCGGTGGTGCAGCTGGCAGCGGCGGCGCTCCGGGTGCGGTCGGCACTGCAGCTGGTAGCGGCGGCACGAGCGGGCCGTCCGGGATGGGCGCGAGTGGGGCTGGCGCAGGGCCCGGTAACACGGGCGGAATGCCGGCGATGCCGCCGAGCATGGGCGGCGGTTCCGATGGCGGCTTCGTCATCACACCCGAGCTCTGCATGGATCCGCAGATGGCGGACAAGCTGTTCAAGACCGAGTACTTCATCCTGGACTTCCAAACGCACCACACGCGCGATGGAATGAGCGGACCGGTCTTGGATGACTGCTCGATGGGCGCGGTATGCACGAGCCCGGATACCTACGTCCGCAAGATCTTCGAGGAGAGCGAGACCACGGTCGCCGTGCTCTCCGGTTTGCCCGCGTCGATCGACGAAGCGACGAACGACTTGAGCGCGTTCAGCTTCACGAACGAAAACATGCGGAGCTCGCGCGACCGCGTGAACAAGGCAGCGATGCTGACGCCGATGGCTGCAGAGCGCATGCTCGCTCACTGCCAGATTTCGCCGAAGAACAAGCCTGAGGCGAACTCGAAGATGATGGCCGAGAACAAGATGATGTACGACACGCGCGGGTGGAAGTGTTACCCGCCGACGGAGGGCGGCTGGTTCCTCCACGAGAACGACACGTTCATCAAGACTGCGATCGAGCTGAACGAACCGCTCGTGTGCGTGCACAAAGGCTTCCCGTTCCAGGGCTGGAGCCGCGTGCACGCGGATCCGGGACCGGACGTCGGCGTCACGGCGCTGCGCTACCCCGACGTGAACTTCGTCATCTACCACTCGGCCTACGACTCGGGTCACGTCGAAGGGCCGTTCGACATGAACGCCGATCCACTCGACGGCGGCACCGACCGCCTGTGGAAGGTGATCATGCAGAACAACCTGATGAACAAAAACGTCTACGCCGAGATGGGATCGGCGTGGTGCATCTCGATGCGTGATCCCGTCGTCGCGCAGCACTACATCGGCAAAGCGATCAAGTACATGGGTGAAGATCGCGTCGTGTGGGGCTCGGAGTGCGTCTGGTTCGGCTCGCCGCAAAACCAGATCGAAGCCATGAAGGCGTTCCGGATCTCGACCGAGTTCCAGGACATGTATGGCTACGCCGAGTTCACCGACACGGCAAAGCGCAAAGTGTTCGGGTTGACTGGTGCTAAATTGTACCGCGTCGACCCGAGTGCATGTCGCTACAAGGTCAGCGTGAGTCAGCTCGCCTGGCGCAAGCAGTTGCTGGACGACGTCTGGGGCCCGCGCCGCCACGCGCTCAACAACTTGCCTGCGATCCACACGCGACGCCAATACATCGAACTGTGGCGTGATCGCATCCGCAAGGGCGAGATCGCCTGAACACGGACTGCCACGATTCACGCGATTCACGAACGGCGCGCCCCGCTACTTGGCGCGCCGTTCGTCTTCGTATATCGCGTGGATCGATGGGAATACTCGTTGGGAAGTGTCGGCTTGGAGTTGCCTGCGTAGTCGTAGTCCTCGCGAGCGCGTCGGGTTGCGGCGGCGACGACGACAGCTCGAAGACCGACGGGCAAACTGCAGGCGGTACGAACGCGGCCGGAGCTGGCGGCGCAGGTACCGGTGGCGCCGGCGCCGCAGGTACAAGCGCAGGTTCTCCCGCGATGCTGGGGGCTGCGGGCGCAAGCGACGATGGCGCGCCGACTTGGAGCGGCATCTACACGCACGCGTTTCGCACTTGCCGCGTCGACACTTGTCACGGCGGCGGCTTAGTCGGCGTGGCGTTTGCGACGAAGGACGGAGCGTACGCGTCGCTCGTGAACCAGCCCGCCAACGCGACGTCGAAGTGCGCGATGCTTGGCAAGCAACGCGTCGTGCCGAACGACCCCGACAACAGTTTGTTGTACTTGAAGCTCGACACCAAAGGGACGCCGTGTGGTCAGCAGATGCCACCCGGTGGCCAGCTGGCGGACAAGCAGATTCAACGCGTGCGCGACTGGATCATGCTCGGCGCGAAGAACGACTGAGCTTCACTCGGCCGGAGCGGCGGGCTCCGTGCCTCGTCACCCTCGTGTTACGGCTTGGGCAACTGGTGCTCGTAAAACACACCGAATTTCATCGAGCCTCCCCGCCACTCGAAATCAGATTTCAGCGACGCCCGCGAGCAATGCTCGGCTGGTAGCGGCGGCCCGCGCGAGCCCTGCGTTCGCCGAAAGCTCCACACCGCGTGCGTACAGCTCGCGCGCCTCGGCGTTCAGGCCGAGTCGCGCCGCGAGCGAGCCTCGCAACTGCGCGATCGAGCCTTCACAAAGAAACGAGACGTGGGCAGCAAACCGATCTGAGTCGACCCTCAACAGCTCGTACAGCGGCTCGACGTATTCGTTCGCACCGAGTTCGAGCACTGCGTTCACGAGCGCACCGAGGGTTCCGAGGTAGTCGCGATCGCGCGGCAAGTCGCGCAGTCCGTCCGGCGACACCGCTTGAAGCTGCGCCACAGCTTCCTCGGTCAATCCAACGCGCGCGAGCGCCCGAACCTTCATCGACCAGATGTTCGGCGGATCGCTCGAGTCGCGCGCGAGGATCCGCCGCAACGTCGCGCGGTCGATGCTCCCGACGTCGGCCGAGATCACGCACTGGTCGTAGGCCGCGAGCAGCCTACTCCCCGGCAAGACTTCCCGCGCCGCACGCTCGTGGAGTGCGCGCAACTGGTCGACCACGCTCGGATCATCGCCGGCGTTGAGCCGCTGCACGGTGTGCGCACGTTCGACTTGCCAACCGAGCTCGCGGCCGCCGAGCTTGCGGCACCAGGCCTCACACCGCTCGAGCCGCATCCCCAAGGTCGCGAGGTCGCCCGCTTGCAGCGCTCGAATCGCGCGATGCAGGTCGAGCAGGGCCGGCGGCACCGTGAGCGTGATCGGATACTGCTCGTTCAGACGCTCGATCACCCGCAGCGCGTTTTCGGCGACTGTTTGATCGAGCTCGCCGCCCCAGCGGTACAGCTCCGCCGAGTGCGCGCTGTAGATCGCGAGATCGACCTTCGACTTCGTCGCGAGCTCGATCGCGCTCGCAATCTGTTCGCGACTCGCTTTCGCGTCGTAGGCGACCGGGGCCGTCGTCGCGAGCCGCGCGTAGACACTCGCGCGCACACCCTGCTCTTGCGGCAACAACGCCTCGAGCGCGTCTTGCAAGACTTCACGCGTGCCCGCGATCGCTGGGAAGCCGGTGTTCAAGTCGAGCATGTAGGCGGCGCGCACCAGATGTTCGGCCGACCTGCGTTCGCGTGCGAGCGCGATCAGCTCGCGCAGCAGCGGCTCGAACTCCGGGTCCCCGCAGACCCGCGCGCACAACGTCTCGCGCATCAGCAGGGTGAGCTGCAAACGTTGGCTCGGGCTCTCCATCAGCTCGAGCGCCTGGCGCGCGCGGCGCAGGAAGCGCTGGCACTCCGCGTAGGCGAAGAGCCCGCCGCTGCGAGCTGCAGCTTTGCCACAGAACTCGACGGTCTTGCGCAAGTCGCTCTCGGGGAGCGCCGCGTGATAGTGGTACGCGACATCCGCGACCGAGACCGACGCACCGAGGTTCAGCCGCGCTTCGAGCGCGTGCGCCGTGCGCAGGTGGCGCCGGCGCAGCTCCGAAGGCGCGAGTGTCTCGTAGAGCGCGACGCGCAGCAGATCGTGCGTGAACGTGAACGACGTGCGCGAATCCGGCACGCGCGACACGACGCCGTGGGCGAGCGCGTCATCCAGGCTGCTCATCAGCGTGTGCGCGTCCTCACCGCTCACCGCCTGCAGCACCGTCAGCTCGAAACGGCGACCGAGCACGGCTGCGTGCGATAGCGCGCCGCGTGCGGCCTCATCGAGGATCGCGAGCCTCCGGCGCACCAGCTCGAGCGCGGCGTCCGGCATCGCGAGGTCGCGCGGCGACGGGTGGTCGGAGTCCTGCAGCTGGCGCGCGAGCTCGCCCATGAAGAACGCATTGCCTTCGCTCTTCGCGTAGACGTCGTGCGCCAGCTCTCCACTCGGATCGAAGATCAACGCGTGGACGTATGTCGCTACGTCCGTTTCGCTCAAGCGCTGGAGGGTGATGCGCGTCGTATTGCGGTGCCCGCACACGTAGGCGAGGTGCGCGCGCGGGCTCGGCTGCGGCAGATCCGTCCGCGCGAGCGTGAGCACGAGCAAGATGCGCGAGCGCGGCAGCTGATCGATCCACGATTGCAACAGCTCGAGCGACGCTGAATCCGCGCTGTGCACCGCGTCGAGAACGATCGCGCACGGCTGCAGCTCCGACGCGTGGCTCAAGATCGAAAGGATCGCGTCGAACACGCGGTGTTTGGCCACGGGTCCCCAGCTCGGGCCCGGCTCCATCGGGTCGTCGGCGGTCTCGATCTCGGTGAGCTCGCTCAGCTCCGGCAACAAGCGCGCGAGCTCCGGAACGCGGGCTGCGCGCGCGGCGGCGTCAGAGCTCGGATCGCGCTTCACCAGCCAAGCCAGCACTTGCCGCAAGATTTGCGCGAACGGCCAAAGCGGTGGCGTGTCGCCCGATTCGCGGCAGTGGCCCCACGCGACGAACACACTCGCGTCGGTCAGCTCGCGCTCGAACACCTCCACGACGCGCGTCTTGCCGATGCCAGGCTCGCCGCTCAGCACACACGCGTTGCCGTGGCCCGCACTGGCTTGAGCAAACGAGTCCCGCAAGATCTGAAGCGGCCGTTCGCGGCCGACGAAAGGCGGCGTCGGCGGCAGAGAACGTAGCGACAGCGGTGGGGGCGCTCGACGCGTGACGGGGCACACGAAGCTGTAGCCGCGCCCGTGAACGGTGTTCACGAACTCGCGAACGCCAGGTTTGTGCCCGAGCGTCTTGCGCAGGCGCACCATCGCGACCGTGATGACGTTCTCCGAGACGGAACGGCCGTCCCAGACCTGAGAGATCAAGGTCTGCTTCGTGACCAGCTCTCCGGCGCTCTGCACGAGCACTTCGAGCAAGCGCAGCACGACCGGATCGACTTTGATCGCGGCGCCGGCGCGCCGCAGCTCACGACGATCGAGATCGAGCTCGAAGTCCTCGAAGTACAGCTTGATGGCTGAACCACTTGCCATGGTGACTTGGCCAGCGTGCGCCACAATACCGACTCGTATCAACCTTAGAGCGAGGTTGAAAGGTCCCCGTGGCGTGAGCGGCTCAACGCACCGCGCGCATCAAATCCAAGAACGCGTCCGCCTCCACGAAGCTCGTGACTTTCGTAGCGACTTCCCCGCTCGGGAAGTGCAGCACGACCAGCGGCAATCCGCGTTGCGCGTATTTCGCGAGGACCTGCCGCTTTTCCGGAGAGTCCTTACCTGGGCTCAAATCGACCCGGACCGGAACAAAACGTGTGCCCTCGCGGACGACGCGCGGATCGCTGAAGGTCTTCTGCTCGAGCTCTTTGCATGCGCCGCACCACGACGCACCGAAATCGACCAGAAGCGGCCGCTGCTCGCTCTGCGCGCGTGCGAGAGCGACGTGGTAGTCGTCGCCCCAGGCGATGTGCGCGCCCGCGGGCATGGCTTGGGTGTAGCCGACCATCGCCGCGAGGCCGGCGACGCCGAGCGCGATGCCCACGCCTTTGCGCACCCGCGCAGTCGGGGACGGGTCGTGAAAGCTGAGGTGGATCGCGCCGAGCGCGACGCCTAGCACCAGCAGGCCCGCACCGATGGCGAGCGCACGCGGCGAGTGTTCTGCGAGGTCCATCAAACCGGGGATCAGATCGCGCACGTAGTAGAGCGCAGCGACGACCATCACGATGCCGAAGACGCTCTTCACCCACTCGAGCCACTGACCGCTCTTCGGCAAGCTCACGGAGAACGTACCGACGAGCCAGAACAAGAGGCCCAGGCCGAGCGCGTAGACGAACAACGCGAGCGCACCGAACGCCACGTTGCCGCTCGTGCCGACCCAAGTCAGCAGAAAGCCGAGGACCGGGCCGGTGCACGGCGCAGCGATCAGCGCGCTGCACAGACCGAGAAAAAACGCGCCCTTGTAGCCGACGCCGCCCACCGTCGCGAGCTTGTTTTTCAAGCCCGCCGGCAGATCGATGTCGAACGCGCCGAACATCGACGCGGCGAGTGCGAGAAACACTATCGCGAGGCCGACCAGCACGTACGGGTTTGCGAGCAGCGCGCCGAACACACCGCCGGTGGTCGCTGCAAACAGCCCTAGCGGCGTGAACAGGGCCGCGATACCGAGCACGAACGAGGTCGAAAGCAGCGCGGCTTCAGCTCGCTTCGTCGAGCTGCGCGCACCGAAGATGCTGACCGTGATCGCGATCATCGGGTACACGCACGGCGTGAGCGAGGTCGCGATGCCGGCGACGAAGATCAAGCTGAGCGCGTAGGCCAGGCTGCCTTGCTGCAGCGCAGCGGTGAAAGGCTTTTCGAGATCGCCGAGCGCATCGGCACGCGCCGCGGACGCAGACGCCAACACGACGGCGAACGTCGCGAGCACGAGTTGAAATGGGCCACCGAATGCAGCGCGCAATTTTGCGGTTACGTCACGGTAGACGCCGAGCTGTCGCATCGAAAAACCTCGCTTGAAGTCAGTTACAACCGCAGCCGCCACCGCTGCTGCCCAGCCCACCGCTCGAACCCTCGCGGTACGCCGTCGCATGTTCTTCACCCGCACGCGCATCCCCGTTTCGTCCGAGCTCCATATCGGGGCGCGCCAGGCGCTCGCGCTCGTACGGCGCGACCGTTGCGCAGGCAGTCGCAGAAAACAGGCATCCCACAAGGCAAACAGTGGCCAGTAGTGAGGCATTCCGTTGCAGCGCGCCAACCACTCGCGCTCGAGAACCGGACTTCATGGAAACCTCCATCAGAACCAAGCACGTTGTGCAAAAGGTGCTCGGCGGGAACATATACGACGCGAAAGGCCTTTCAACCACTCGACCGGTGCCGGATCGGGCAGGCCTGCTACCTTGTGCGACTTCGCGCCAGGGAGGGTCCGTGGGCCAGGCCCGGCACTCCGATGATCCGCCTAAGCTGCGCGGACTTGCGGTCTGCCACCCAAGAGCGCGATAGAATCCGGACCGCGCCATGCATGCTCTCGACACCCCACAGCAAGCACTTCGCAGCCTGATCCACGAAACGCCCCGGCACCCCCGCAAAGTGGCCGCTTTTCTGGACCAGCTCGTGGGAGGCGACCGCGTGCTCGCCGTCCGTAGCCTGGGACCCAGCACCTTGCGGGTGCTCTGGGATCTGGTCGAAGGCTTCGCCGATATGAGCCTCGCCGATCTGGTGCCGCGCACGACGCCCCCGTACGAGCCCGTGATCCACTACGGCCGGAACACCCTGCCGATGTTCACGCTGTTCGAGAAGCGCTTTTATCGAATGGGCGACGGCAGCGCGATCGGCGGTGCGAACTTTCAGACGCTCTCCCCGTTCACCGGGCCCGGCTATTTCGTCGTACGCAAGGACGACGGCGTGCCGGAGGTGCTGATCGACTATCGAGCCCTGCCGAAGGACAAGCCGCCCGAGTTCCCCGAGATCCGCAGCAACGAGTCCGGGATCGCGAAGCTCGTGTACGGTTCGATGGTGGATGCCGTGCGGCGCGTGTCGGAGCACGTCAGCATCGGCGCCGCATCGCGAAACGGGCAAATGCTCGGAGCCTACTTCGTACTCTGCCGCGAACAGCAGCTGGCCCAAGTTGCCACGCCGCTGATGGCGGCGGCTCCGCAAGCCTGACGCGCTGATTCTGCGATCGCGCATCGCGCAAACCATGAAGCCACTGAAGCCGCCCACAAGTCCCGACACCGGGCTCGGCGTATCCGAGCGCTTCATGCTGCTGCTCGTCAGCGCGGTTCAGTTCGTCAACATCCTCGACTTCATGATCGTGATGCCGCTCGGGCCCGACTTCGCGCGGGACCTCGGTATTCCGATCTCGCAGCTCGGGTTGATCGGCGGCAGTTATACCGGCGCGGCAGCGATCTCAGGCGCGCTCGGGTCGAAGTTTCTCGATCGTTTCGATCGGCGAGATGCACTCGCCGTGACGATGTTCGGGCTCGTGATCGGCACCGTGTCGGCCGGGTTCGCTTGGAATCTGCCGGCGTTGGTGGTCGCGCGCGTGATCGCAGGAGCCTTCGGCGGACCAGCGACTTCAGTCGCGCTCTCGGTGATCGCCGACATCGTGCCACCGGCGCGTCGGGGCCGCGCGCTCGGGATCGTGATGGGCGCGTTTGGAGCCGCATCAGTGTTCGGGGTGCCGCTCAGTCTCGAGCTCGCGCGGATCGGCGGCTGGCGGATGCCGTTTTTTGCGGTCGCGGGTCTCGGGCTCTTGGTCGCAGGCGGCGCGATCCTCAAGATGCCCGCGCTCAAGCTGCACTTCGTGCACACCGAGCCGCGCTCGCGCATCTACGATTTCTTGTCGGAGCCCTCCGTCGCGTTGTCGCTGTGCGCGACGTTGAGCGTGATGTTGGCGACCTTCAGCGTGATTCCGAACCTGTCGGCGTACATTCAGCACAACCGCGGCTACCCGCGCGAGAACCTCGGCGCGCTGTACCTGGTGGGCGGAGCCGTGAGCTACGTCGCGATGCGGGCGGCGGGCATGTACATCGACAAGTTCGGGGCGACGTTCCTCGCGACGATCGGCAGCGTGTTTTTCGTCGCGGCCCTCGCCGCGGGTTTCGTGTACGAGTGGAGCGCGCTGCCCGTGATGGTGATGTTCGTCACGCTGATGACCTCGATGGCGCTGCGGAACGTCTCGCTCAACACGATCTCCTCGCGCGTGCCGCGGCCACACGAGCGAGCGCGGTTCATGTCGCTTCAGAACGCGATGCAGCACGTCGGTGCGGCCGCCGGCGCGATGCTGTCGTCCTCGCTGCTCACGGAGCTTCCTGACAGCAGACTGTCGGGAATGCCAGTCGTGGCGACGTTCTCGATCGCGATGGCGTTCGGACTACCGCTATTGTTGCGGCTGGTGGAGCGCCAGCTCCAGCACCGTGAGGTTCCGGCGGCTCAGCCGTGGACGGCGCCCGCGGAAGTTGCGCGGGCGAGCATCCCGCCGGCCTGATTTGAATCCCCCGCCGTGTCGCTTCGCACGATTACACATACCCTCCGCTGGACCGAGCTTCGCGTGCGTGCGAGCGCGCTCTGGCCTGCGTTCGCGCCCGGGCTCGTACCTGCGATCCTCGCGACTTGGATCGTGGCCGGCGGGTTCGGGCTCGCCCTCAAGGTGCAGCGCGTCTGGCTGCATCCGCAGCAGCTCGCGCTGAACAAGCGAATCGGCTTGTTGGTTCCCGAGCTCACGTTCGCATCCGGGCTGTTTTTCGTGTGCTTACTGCTCGCGATCGCGCTTCCGCGGCGGCCGCGCACCGTGATCGCGATCGGGCAGGCGCTCGGCTTGGGCAGCGTGATCTTGTGTTCGCTCGCGCATGGCTACTTTCTCGCGTCGGGGCAGCCGCTCGACTACGCGATGTTTGCGTTCTCGCTCAGTCGCGCGAGTGAGCGGCTCGGCGTCGTCGCGAGCGAGACGCACTGGGAGCTCGCGAGCGGACTCATCGGAGTCTTGGTCACGGTCGTCGCGGTGCCTCCCTGGGTCTGGCGCTGGAGGGGCCGGCAGGCCTCGCCGCTGCCAGCAGCCAACGAATCGGGGCGGAGGCGGCTGGTGGCTGCGGGGCTGGCGTGCCTGGCCGTCGCTGTCAGTTTCCTGTTCACCGGTTACTCGCCCGCGCGCCGTGTCGAGCGCGGGTTTGCGCGCGACTCGGTGACGATGCTCGCGCTCGGTTTGATCGCGGCACAGCTGCCGGACACGCGCTACCGCGGCACGCCGAGTCGCATGCGCAAGATCGGAGCGGCGTCGCTGCGGCCGCGCGACAACGCGGAGCTGCGAAACGTCGTCGTGATCATCCTCGAGTCCACGCGTGCGGATGCCACGACGGTCTACGACAAGAAACTTCTGACGACGCCGTTTCTCGAACGCTTCGCGCGCGAGAGCGTGATCGTCGATCGCGCGTACGCAGTCGTGCCGCATACGACGAAGGCACTCGTCGCGATCCTGTGCGGGTTCGAGCCCGAGGTCACCTTGTCCACGATCGAGTCGCAGCCGGGCGGGTTGCCGGGGCGCTGTTTGCCTTCGTTGCTCACGGCGCAAGGCTACGCCACGGCGTTCTTTCAAGCGCCGACCGGGCGGTTCGAGGATCGCAAGATGCTCGCGGAGAACCTCGGGTTCGCGACATTCATATCCGGCGACGAGGCGCCGCAGGCGGGGTTCGAGAAGATCAACTACTTCGGGTTCGAGGACTCGATCGTGCTCGGTCCGAGCGAGTCGTGGCTGCGAGAGCGAGGCGGGCGGCCGTTCATGGCCGCCTACCTGACGAGCGCTTCGCACCACCCGTACGCGTTCCCGAAGCGCCATAAAATGCAGCGCTTCACGCCGGAGCGGACGCGCAACAAGTACTTGAATGCGATCAACTACGGCGACGAAGTCGTGGAGCGCATCATCGATCAGTACCGGCGCCTGTCGCTCTTGGACAACACAGTGTTCGTGATCGTCGGCGACCACGGCGAGGGCTTCGGCGAGCACGGGCTGTGGGTGCACGACGACGTCGTGTTCGAAGAGGCGCTACGCGTGCCGTTGCTCCTGCGGCTGCCGAAAGCCGAGCGCGCCGGCCAACGCATCTCGGGCCCGGTGAGTGAGCTTTCGATCGTGCCGAGCTTGATTTCGCTCGCCGGATTCGAGCCGCGCGACGCGGAGTACGAGCAAGGCTCAGTCTTCGAGCAACCTGCCCAGCCGGTGCTGTACGCACACTGCTACCGGAGCGATCGCTGCGCCAGCCTGCTCCGCTTCCCGCTGAAGCTGCTCGATCACTTCGAGGAGCGGCCTGCCGAGCTGTACGACCTCGCGAACGATCCCGACGAGGAGAACGACATCTCCGATGATCACCCCGAGCTCGTCGAGGCTTGGTCGCGCGAGCTCGCGGACGTGCGACTGTCGGTCCACGCGACGTATCGGGAAGCGAGTGCGCGCGCGCTCAGTCGGTTCGTGAGCGCGACGCGTCCGCAGAAGATCGCGCGCACGATCGAGGCCCGCTTCGGCGACTACCTGACCTTAGTCGGCATTCGGCCGCCGTCCGACGCAGTGCTGCGCGACTTCGGCAAGCCCGGGGTCGTGCGCTTCTTCATGAGCTACTTCTTTCATGTCGAGCGCCGGATCCCGCCGGGCTTCACGTTGCGCCTCCAAATGAGGGGTGGAGGTGGGAGCGTCACGGGACAACACAACCCGCTTCGAGGCTTGTTGCCAGTCGAGGATTTTCCGGTCGGCAAGTACATCGAGGATGCACATCGCGTATCTCTTCCGGACAACTGGCGAAGTCCGACGGTGACGTTGTGTCTGTCACTGGTCGATGATCGCGGCACACCCGTCCCGGTGACGATGCGCGATCAGGTCACAGCGACGTGTGCGCCCGTAATCACCGTCACCGTTCACGATCGCTGACTGTTCACCTGACGTAGTTGTCATCGACTGAAGACGAGCGCGGCTTGTCACATGCGTGCTACAAACGTCGCGGGTGAAGTCAGTCGGCGCGCGGGAGCGCACGAAAGCATGGCCATGATCTTTCTAGCCACGAGTTGGAAGCTGATCCTCGAGCCAGTCAGCGAGAGTCGTGCCTGTACCGACGGCGTGCTGTTGCAACCCGAGCACGCCGAGAAGTCATCCGAGTCGAGCGAACCGAGTGAGCGCACGCAGCGTTTAAATGAAAACGCGCGCGAAGCGGCAGGCCGGTAGCCCCTCGCTTCGCGCGCGCGCGTCAGCTCACATCACATGCACTGCAGCGTTTCGGGACGGCACGTGGTGCCGCTCGGGCATGACTGCAGGCAGTTCGGCCGGCAGAACGGTACCGGAGTGCCACCTGCGTCGAGCGGTTCGCAGACGTGCTCCGGACGCGGGCACTGATCCCCATCCGCACCCACACACGGCTGAACACACGCGATGCCCGCCCAGCAGAACGAACCTGCCGGACACGCTCCCATCGCACCACAAGCCTCGTAGCAGTAGCCGCCCGGGAAGTTCGTCTCGCACGCCAGACCCGCACGGCAATCCGCGCCGGATCCACAGGGCGATCCAATCTCACCGGTCGCGCACTGCGGCCACGTCGCAGGCTTGCCCTGACAGTCAGGATCGGCGCAGTCGACTAAACCGTCGCCGTCATCTTCACTGCCATCGGTGCAGTTGCCTTCGCACGTCACGTCGCAGGTGTCGACGATGTGCCCGTCTTCGCAGACGTTGCTACCAGTCGTCGCGCATTCTCCGAAACCGCAGCTGGTCTCGGTTGGGACATACCCGTCGTCGACTTGACCATTGCAGTCGTCGTCGACGCCGTCGCATGTCAGGTCGTTGTTCACCGGCGGTTCCCCAGGCTCACACGAGTTCTGGAGCATGCCGTTGACGCAGCTCGTGACGCCGGTGCTCGCACACTGGCCCGCGCCGCACGTGGTGTTCAGCGGGACGTACTCTTCGTCCTCGCTGCCATCACAGTCGTCGTCGAGACCGTTGCACAGAGTATCGGTCGCCGACGCCGGCATCCCTACGGCGCAGCTGTTCAGGACTGCACCCGCCACACACGAAGTGCTTCCGGTCGAAGCGCACACGCCCGCGCCGCACGTGGTCGCCGAAGACACGAAGCCCTCGTCGGTCCGTCCGTCGCAGTCGTCGTCGATGCCATTGCACACGCTGTCGGTTCCATTCGGACCGCCGGCGGTACAACTATCGACAACCGCGCCATTCACGCACGCGGTTTCGCCAGTCGACTGACAACTACCTGCACCACACGTCGTCGGCTCGGCGAGATAGTCCTCGTCGACCGTGCCATTGCAGTCGTCATCGACACCGTTACACGTCTCGTCATCTGCGGCCGTCGGCGTGCAGATCGGTCCACCACCCGCGCCACAAGCTTTCGCCGTGCGCGGCACGCAGAATCCGCTGAAGACCGCACAGCGATCACTCGCCGAGCAATCCGTGTCCTTCGTGCAGAGCTTGCGGGTGCGTGCGTTCTTCTCGCACTCACTCGCGATCTCGGCGTCACACGCGTCGAAATCGGCGCCGCCGTTGGCCAGGTCGAACGATGAACCGCCGACGATATAGTCGTGGCAGCCGCCGCCGCTCAAGATGTCATAACCTCCACCACCATTTAGTTTGTCGTTGTCATCGCCACCGAAGAGCGAATCGAGGCCCGCTCCACCGATCAGCGTGTCATTGCCTGCCTCACCGTAAACGGTGGACAGAAGTGAACCGCTGGTGTCGACCGTGTCGTTACCGGGGCCGCCGTGCACGATCGCATTGCCGCGACCGGTGAAGATGCGGTCGTCGCCCGGTCCCCCGAAGATCAGATCGTCGCCAGCTTCACCGTAGATCGTGTCATTACCGCCATAGCCAAGAATACAATCGCGTCCGGAAGTACCGCGCAGCGTGTCATTGCCGCGCGTTCCTTCGATCACACGCATCCCACGCGGACAGCGTGCGCGCGTAGCATCCACGTTCTCGTCGACCTTGCCGTCGCAGTCCTCATCGACTCCATCCGGCACGGTATCGGCCGTGTCCACGGCCATACAGGTCGCCCTACTACCAGCGGTTATTAAGTTGTTCTCCAGAGCGCCTGGCTCGAGAGAACTATCTGCACAGGCGCCAAAAGAGAGAAAGCCAAGAACCAAGATACGACTGCGCGACTGCGCATAGCCGACGTGGCTCATCATCACGAGTCCTCCCAGGTGCTCCTACACAACTCGAAAGAGTTCGATATGAACTCAAACTTCGCGGAGCAACCCCTACCCTGACGTTGCGGCAAAAAGCGCAAGATCGTCAACAAGCGTCGTTGCAAATCCGGAAAAAGCCTAAGCGCACCACCGCTACCAGATCACGTCATGACACTCAGGCTAGCTGCTGAAAGCATGGAATGCAGGCGTTTCAACTAACACCGGGAGCTTCGTGACCCGATTCAACGACGTATTCGGCATACCCACCAGTGTAGATACGCACTTGATCCGCCGACAATTCCAGCACGCGATTACTGAGACTGCGCAAGAACTGTCGATCGTGTGAAACGAACAACAGCGTTCCATCGAACACCGACAGTGCTTTCATCAGCATGTCTTTAGTCGTGAGATCGAGATGGTTCGTCGGCTCGTCGAGAACGAGGAAATTCGGTGGATCGTAGAGCATGCGCGCGAGGACGAGCCGGGCTTTTTCACCGCCGGAGAGCACGCGACACGGCTTCTCGTGATCGTCGCCGGAGAAACCGAATGCACCGAGCAACGTTCGGAGTGTCCCGATGCTCGCGTTCGGAAACGAATACTCGAGTGTCTGTTGAACAGTCAGACTCGGATCGAGCAACTCCATCGAGTGTTGCGCAAAGTATCCGAGCTTGACGCTCGCGCCGATCGCGACGCGTCCGTCGTCGGGCTGCGTCTCTTGCGCGATCAACTTCAGCAAGGTCGACTTGCCCGCGCCGTTGATGCCCATCACGCACCAGCGCTCGCGGCGGCGGATCAACAGCTCGAGCCCGTCGTAAATCGTGCGCGAGCCGTAGCGCTTGCTCACGCGCTCGAGTTTCGCGACGTCGTCGCCCGAGCGGGGCGGAGCACGAAACTCGAACTCGATGATCTTGCGGCGGCGCGGCGGCTCGACTTTTTCGATCTTTTCGACCTTCTTTACGCGCGACTGCACTTGAGCGGCGTGGCTCGCGCGAGCCTTGAACTTCGCGATGAACGCTTGCTCCTTCGCGAGCATCGCCTGCTGGCGCGCGTACTGGGCCTCTTTCTGCTGCTCGGCGAGCGCGCGCTGTTGCTCGTAGAAGTCGTAGTTGCCGGTATAGGTGATCAGGTCGCCACCTTCGATCTCCACGATCTTCGTGACGAGCCGGTTCATGAACTCGCGATCGTGCGAGGTCATGACGAGCGCGCCTTCGAAGTCGCGCAAAAATCGCTCGAGCCAGATGATCGACTCGATGTCCAAGTGGTTGGTCGGCTCGTCGAGCAAGAGCACGTCAGGCCGCATCAGCAGAATGCGTGCGAGCGCGACCCGCATCTTCCAACCACCGGACAGCTTGCCGACGTCGTCTTCGACTTGATCCGGGTTGAAACAAAACCCCGGCAAAATCTCGCGCGCCCGCGCTTCGAGCGCGTAGCCATCGAGCTGATCGAACCGCGCTTGGGCGTGACCGAAACGTTCGATCAGCACGTCGAGCTCGTCGAGACGCGCAGGATCCGCCATCGCATGTTCGAGCTCGCGAAGCTCGTGCGCCGCCTCCGAGACTGGGCCGGCCCCGGCCATCGTCTCTTCGAGCACGCTGCGGCCCGCCATCTCGCCGACGTCCTGGCTGAAGTATCCGAGCGTGATGTTGCGGTCGACCGAGACCTGACCGCCGTCCGGCTGCTCCTCCTTCATGACGAGTCGGAAGATCGTGGACTTGCCGGACCCATTTGGACCTACCAGTCCGACCTTCTCGCCCCGAAACGCACTCATCGATGCGTCGAGGAATAGGATTTGAGAGCCATGCTGCTTGGATACTGAGTCGAGGCGGATCACGGCGGCGCAGGGTAGACAGTTTAGTCGCGAGAGCAAGCGTTCGAGGGCGCGTGGCGAAAAAACCCACGCCGGTGGTCGGTTCCACCACGAGACTGCATTCAAGGGGGCGCGCGGACTCCGCGAAATGGCCTAGAATCGTCGGGAGCGGCGGTTACTGGCACGCTTCTGGCGTTCTATGATCCGGAGCGGTGGGATGCGCTGATGACTGAATTGAGTACGACGCAAGTCACCCATATCGATCCCGAGCGCCAATCCCAAGCTGGCCGCACCGGCACACTGACAGTGCTGCAAGGCAACGATGTCGGCGCGTGTTTCATGCTGCCGAAAGAGGCGAACGTGCTCGGTCGCGATCCGGCGGTCGAAGTCACACTCGAAGACGACAGCGTCTCGCGCAACCACGCGCGCATTCTCGTGCGCGGCGACGGCCTGTACGAGATCGAAGACCTCGGCAGCACAAACGGCACGTACGTCGCGGGCGCGCTCGTAAGCGGGAAAGTGCGCTTGATGGACGGCGTGCGTGTGCAGGTCGGCCACACCTTACTGCGCTTCGCCCTGCAGGACGAAGTCGAGCGAGCGGCGGCGCGGCGCATCTACGAGATGAGCGTGCGCGACGGGCTGACGGGCGTGTACAACCGGCGCTACTTCGAAGAGCGGCTCGCGAGCGAGTTTGCGTTCGCGGCGCGGCATGTGACGCCGTTGTGCATCATCCTCGCCGACATCGATCACTTCAAACGCATCAACGACAGCTGGGGCCACCACGCCGGTGACGCCGTGTTGCGACGCGTCGCGGTCGAGTTGCAAGCCGGTGTGCGCACCGAAGACGTCGTCGCGCGGTTCGGCGGTGAAGAATTCGCGATCGTCGCGCGCGGCATCGACGTCGACGGTGCGCGCATGTTCGCCGAACGCGTGCGCGTGATCATCCAGCGTTCTGTCATCACCTGGGAAGGCGACAGGATGCCGGTGACGATGAGTCTCGGCGTCGCGCACAATCTGGGCAACGCGTCGATCGACAAACCGGAGTTGCTGGTAGCGGCAGCCGACATGGCGCTCTACTCGGCGAAACACAACGGTCGGAACAGAGTCGAAGTTGCGGGCAAGAACTCTTCGCAGGCGCCGAGCGATCCGAACGCGAAGCCACGCAAGCGCACATGGGAGAAGCCGACGGCACCGGCCGACTTCTCACATCAGCAAGCGTTCATGCCTCAAGCCGGCAAAAAGCCCAGCCCACGTTGACCTGAGCGCAAGTAGGCGAGTTCCCGACTCGCGCCTCTGGCGTCACGAAGCCATGTTGACCGCGAGTATCTCGGTCCCATACGTTCGTTCCGCCAGGCACGCCGCGCCGTCACGCGCAGCGCCACGCCCAGGCATCCCACGTTCGTTCCGGGGGGTCGAATGTCGGCGGCTACGCTTCAGTGTCTGTTGTGTCAGGTCGATGCGAGCTACCTCGCGATTCCGATCTCACATGTCATCGAGGTCACTCGGCCGTTAGGCGTCACCCGGTTGCCGGACGCACCGAGCTGGGTCGCCGGAGTCGCAGTGTTACGCGGCATCGCGACGCCGGTGATCGACGCGCGCAAGTTGCTCGCGGGCGCAGCTGAGAGCGGCGAAGTGCGTAGTCCACCGCCGCCGGCTTCGCGCTGGGTCTCGCTCCGCATCGATGATCGCCGGGTCGCACTCGCAGTCGACGCAGTCTTGCGCGCGCATTCGCTCGCGCCCGACATGCGTCATGCGGTGCCGCCGCTGCTAGGTTCCACGCGAGCGATCACCGCGAAAGCTTCGCTCGACCAGAAACTGTTGATGGTGCTCGCAGGCGCGCAGCTCCTGGCGAGCGAAGCTTTCGCGAGCATGGAAGGGTATGCCGACGGAGCCTGATGCACTCGTCCTCGAGCGCTTCCGGGCGGGCATCGCCGCGCGCATGGGCCTGACGTTCGACGACAATCGCGCGAGCTCGCTAGCTACAGTTCTCAACGAGCGAGCAACTGCGACTCGGCTTTCGCTCGAGCGCTACGTCGAGCAATTTCCTACCTGCGCACAGACTGAGCTTCACGAGATCGCCCGGTCGCTCACGGTTCCTGAGACGTATTTCTTTCGCAATCAAGCGCAACTCGATGCGTGCATGGAAGGCGCGGTGCCGGCCTGCCTCGAGCGCCGCCACCATTCCGGCTTACGGATCTTGTCTGCTGCGTGTGCTTCGGGCGAGGAGCCGTACACGCTCGCAATCTTGCTCCGGGAGCGATGGCCGGCTGCGGCTGCTCGAACGAAAATTCTGGGCGTCGACATCAACCAAACGATGTTGCAGCGCGCGCACAAGGCCCGCTACACCGCATGGTCGCTCCGCGAGACACCGGCCGGGTTGAAGGAGCGCTACTTCCAGAAGGAAGGCGCCGACTTTCTGCTCGACGCTTCGATTCGCGAAGCGGTGGCGTTCGAATCGATCAACCTGGTCGAGCCGGAACCGATGCAGCTCCTCGAGTCGAGCTACGACATCGTGTTTTGCCGCAACGCACTCATGTATTTCACGCCAGAGCAGTTCGCGCGGGCAGTCGGGCGGCTCGCGCGCGCGCTCGTGCCAGGCGGGTTCTTCTTCCTCGGAAGCGCCGAGACGTTGCGCGGCGTGACACAAGACTTTCATTTGTGTCACGCTGGCGACGCCTTTTACTATCAGCGCAAAGAGGGGCCGCTGCGGAGTTGGAGTCCGCCGCCGAATAGCGAAACGGTAGCGGTCGAGAGCCCAACGCGACTCGAGCTGCCCCCGCTGAATGACCGTTGGTACGATGCGATCACCCAATCGGCCGATCGCGTGAATGCACTACATGCGGTCTCGCCACCACGCGCCGGGCCGGTGAGTGCCGAAGGTAAGACGATCCGCACCGCGCAGTTGCTGCCGCTGATCGAGACAGAGCGCTTCGCGGAGGCGCTCACGCTGCTCCAAAACGCCGCTCCGAGCGACGACCCAGATCAAGCGCTGTTGCAAGCGGTCGTCGCTGCGCAAGCCGGACGCTTCGATACGGCGCGCGGCTTGTGCGACGCGATCTTGCAACGCGACGAGCTGAACGCCGGCGCGCAATACGTCCTCGCGTTGTGTTACGAGCACGCCGGTGACGCGGACCGCGCGATCTACCACGATCAGTTATCCGCCTACTTGGATCCTGGGTTTGCGATGCCGCGCGTCCACTTGGGGCTGCTCCACAAGCGACGCGGCGATGTCAGCGCGGCTGGGCGCGAGCTTCGCGAGGCGCGCAAGCTGATCGAGCGTGAGGACGCATCGCGTCTGCTGTTGTTCGGCGGCGGTTTCGGCCGCGCCGCGCTACTGGCGTTGTGTGATGCCGAGCTCGCGAGAGGCACACGGGAGCGCCAATGAACGATCGCGCCCACGATCCGATCGCAAGCGTCCGCGCGCGGCTCGAGGAGCTGCATCGCGCGTTCGACCTCGGCTTCAGCGAGCCGATGCGGCCGCGCGAGGCCGAGCCCGAAGACCTGCTCGCGATCGAGGTCGCCGGCCACCCGTACGCACTTCGCATCCGCGAGCTCCTCGGCCTGTTCGTGGAACGCCGGATCACGCCGCTTCCAGCTGCACCGGTGGAGCTCCTCGGGCTCGCGGCCGTCCGCGGCGAGCTCGTCGCGGTCTACGACCTCGCGAGCCTGCTCGGATACGGACGCGGCCAAGACCCCCAGTTTCTAGTCGTGGGGCGGGGCCAATCGGTCGCGTACGCGTTTGCGACGCTGCAAGGCCACACGCGCGTCGCGAAGTCGGAAATCGCGACGAGCGAACATGCGCGCGAGCCCTGGCTGAACGAAGTCGTCCGCGAGGCGGGGCAGACCCGGCCGATCATCGAGCTATCCGGCATCTCGGCCGCGATTGAACACCGTGTGCGCTTCGAAGGACATAAGGAGAACGACTGACATGCGTGAACGATGGAGTTTTGGACGCAAACTTGCTGCGGGGTTCGGCGTCGCCGTCGCATTCACGGCGATCAACGGCTTCATTTCAGTGCAGGCCATGCAAGACGTCGTCGCTGCCAAAGATCTCGTGATCGATCGCGACGCGAAGGCTCTCGGTGAAGCTGCGGAGCTCGAGTCCGCGTTCGAAGGACAAGTGAGCGCCCTCCGCGGCTATTTGCTGACGATGGAGAGTCGCTACGTCGACAACCTCTTGGAGTCCAAGTCCAAGGTCGCAGAGCTACTGCGCATCCTCAAGCAGCTTTTGCCCGATGAGCAGGCCGACATCGGCGCGATCGAGGTGGCGCACAGCGAGTACGTGCAGGTCGGCCAAACCGTCATGGATCTGCGCACGGCCGGTGAGTCCGCCGAGGTCATCGAGAACGCGTTCATCCAGAAGTTGCGACCCAAGCGCGACGCGCTGAAACAAGTCACCACGAACTTCGTGACGCGTCAGACCGAGGCACTTCAAGCGGCAAAACAACGCGCGTCCGACATGGCAACGGCGACGAACCGCTGGGTGGGTTTGATCGCGCTGCTCGCGGCCGTGTTCTCGACCTTGACCGCGATCGTGCTCGCGCGCGGCCTCGGCCAACAAATCGGATCTGCCGTCGGGCACGTGCAGAGCTCATCGGCCGAGCTGCAAACCGCGGCCAATCAGCAAGCGACGGGCGCGCGCGAACAAGCGACTGCGATGACCGAGATCACGACTACGATCAGTGAGCTGCTGACGACTTCGCGCCAGATCGCAGAAAGCGCGCGCCGGGTCGTTGCGATGGCGGACCAAACTGCGGGCTCCGCACGCGCCGGCGAAATTACGGTCGGCAAAGCACAAGAGTCGATTCTGCTGATCCAGCGTCAAGTCGATCAGATCGTCACGCACATGTTGGACCTGGGTAAGAAGACACAACAAATCGGCGTCGTCCTCGACATCGTGTCCGAGCTGGCCGAGCAAACGAACATCCTGGCGATCAACGCGACGATCGAAGCGATCGGCGCCGGCGACTCAGGCAAGCGCTTTGCCGTCGTCGCGGACGAGATCCGGAGACTCGCCGACCGCGTATCGTCTTCGACCAAAGAGATCCGCGGCTTGATCGAAGAAGTCCGCAGCGCAGCCAACACGACCGTGATGGCGACCGAAACTGGCTCGAAGACCGTCGACGCGGGCACGCGTCACTTTGCCGAGGTCACGAGCTCACTGCGCCTGATCGCGAGCCTCGTCGACACTACGACGGAGGCCGCACGCGAGATCGAGCTGTCGACTAAACAGCAGACCAGCGCGGTCGAGCAGGTGAACATGGCCGTCGCGAACGTCGCGCAAGCGACGCGCGAGAGCGAGACGAGCTCGACCCAGACGCTTCAGACTGCGGCACAGCTCGCGACGCTTTCACGGGACCTCTTACGCGTGGTGCGACCCGAAGCCAGGTCGTAAATCATGGGTGCTGACCCTTACAAATACTTTCGGATCGAAGCGCGCGAGCTGGTCGAGCACCTGAACAAGGATTTGCTCGAACTCGAAAAGGCTTGCTCGCCGGCTTCGATCGCGCGCTTGCTTCGCTACGCCCACACGCTCAAAGGTGCGGCCCGAGTCGTAAAGCAGCTGCGGATCGCGGAAGCAGCACATCAGCTCGAAGAGCTGATCACGCCGCTCCGCGATCGGACCGAACCCGTGCCGAGCGTGGATCCAATGCTCGCCGAGGTCGACAAGATCGGGCCGCTCTTGGCTGCGATCGAACAACCTCCACCACAAGAGGTTGGCCCGGTGCCGGCAGCTGCGGGTGTTTCAGAGATAGCGCATCGGAGCGTGGTGACGCCGGAACGCGCCGGTCTCGCGTCGAAGCTCTACCCGCACCGCGGCGATCCAACCGTTCCGTTCATTGCGTCGTCGCAGGCAGGTGCGGCAAGCGCGGCAGCCACGGCGCAGCAGCTAGCCGCGCCCCACGCTCTGGTCCAGGGTCGGGCGGGTCCGGAACCTGCACCGCCGATAGTTGCAGCGAAGGGCGTCGAGCTGAAGTCGGTCCCGTCGACGAGTGAGCCGGATCGCAGCGTGCGCGCCGACGTCGCCGAGATCGACGTCGTGGTGGATGCGGTCAACGCTGCACTGAGTGAGCTCACCGCTCTGCGCGGTCAGATCGGCAAGCTGGAGGAGCTGCGCCACCTCGCCGAGCTGTGCACGCGGCAGCTCGCCGCTCCTCGCCGCTCCGAGCTGCGGCGCAGTGCCGCCGCTGTCGAGAAGGCGCGTACGCTCGCAGAAGACTTGTCCGTCAGCACGCGCAACCTCGATGCCAACATGACGGCCACACTCGAACGCGCGCGCCGCGAGCTCGAACACGCGCGCGGTCAAGCTGAACAGCTGCGTTTGTCACCCGCGAGCGCGATGTTCGCTTCGCTCGAGCGGGCCGTGCGTGATGCAGCCCGCGAGCTCGGCCGGGACGTCCGGGTCGAGACGCGCGGCGGCGAGACGCGGCTCGACGGCAGCGTGCTCGAAGTCGTTCAGTCCGCGTTCTTTCACGTCGCGCGCAACGCAGTCGCACACGGCATCGAGCCGGTCGTCGAGCGTCGCGCGGCAGGCAAGCCGGACCAGGGGACGGTGCACATCGAGGTCGCACGCGTGGGCTCACGCGTGGCCTTTCGCTGCAAAGACGACGGGGCTGGCCTCGACGTAGCGGCGATCCACAAAGCGCTGGCGCGCGCGGGAAAGAACGTCACAGCGTTGCCGGAGCTCGATTCGAGCGAGCTGCTCGATCTCTTGCTGCACGCCGGCGTCTCGACTGCGCCTGCGGTAACCGCGGTCTCGGGACGCGGCGTCGGGCTCGACGTGCTCCGCGAAGCCGCTGAACGACTGGGCGCGGGCGTGCGCCTCGATTCGCAACCCGGGCGCGGTTTTTCGGTCGAGCTGATCGTGCCGCTCACGGCTGCAGCGGTGGAAGCGCTCGCGGTGGAGAGCGGGGGCATGCTGACGAGCCTGCCGCTCGACGCCGTTCGGCGCAGCGTACGCGTGCGGACGAGCGAGGTGACACAAGGTGCAAATGGATTACGGCTCATCCACGAAGGCGTCGCGCTGCCGTTCCTGCCCCTCGCGGTCGCGCTGCGACAACAAGAGCCGCGCGACCCGCCTGCCTTCACGACGGCCGTGGTCGTCGAGAGCTCAGCGGGCGCGCTCGCGATCGGTGTGACCCGCGTCGTCGGAACGAAGACGGTCGTGCTGCGCCGCCTCCCACCACTTCTGCCGCGCAACCCGCTCCTGCTCGGTGCAGCGCTCGATCCGCTCGGTCACCCCGAGCTCGTGCTCGATCCCGACGGCTTGTACGCCCAGGCCGCGCGCGGTGTCGCGACAGCGACGGTTGCCCCGGCCCCCCGCCTACCCGTCTTGATCATCGACGACTCGCTGACGACCCGCATGCTCGAGCAGAGCATCCTCGAGTCCGCAGGTTATCGCGTCGCGCTCGCATGCTCCGCCGAGGAAGGTCTGCAGAAGGCGCGCGAAGACCGCTACGGCTTGTTCTTGGTCGACGTCGAAATGCCGGGCATGGACGGGTTTTCGTTCGTCGAGGCGACGCGCCGCGATCCGGAGCTGCAAAAGGTTCCGGCGGTGCTCGTCAGCTCGCGCGATGCGCCGGAGGATCTCGCACGCGGCAAAACAGCCGGTGCGCGCGGTTACATGGTCAAAGGTCGGTTCGACCAGCGAGAGCTGCTGAGCTTGATCAGGAAGTTGTTGGCGACCGGATGAGCAAGATTCGCGTCCTGCTCATCGAAGACTCGATCACGGTGCGCAAGCGCTTCGTAGAGGTGATCGAGCGGGATCCGAGCTTCGAGGTCGTCGGTGAGGCTGCCAACGGCGAAAAAGGCATCGAGCTCTGCATGGCCCTGCGACCGGACGTGGTCACGATGGACCTGATGCTGCCGGGGACAAACGGCTTGGTCGCGACCGAGTACATCATGGCGCATTGCCCGACGCCGATCCTGATCGTGTCGGCGTCGTCCAATCGCGGCGAGGTCTTCAAGACCTACGACGCACTCGCTGCCGGCGCAGTCGAAGTGTTCGAAAAGCCGTCCGGCGCCGAAGAATCCGACGCGTGGGAGCGCGGCTTCTTGTCGACTCTGCGGGTCGTGTCGCGCGTGCGCGTGATCACTCGTCCCCGCACGCGTTTGGTCGGCGTGCCACGCTCGCAATCCGCTGATCCGGTGCCCTCCCCGACCAATCGCGCAGAGTTCGACCTCGCGGTGATCGGAGCCTCGACCGGTGGACCGGTCGCGCTGGTCGAGCTGTTCAAAGCGTTGCCGCGAAACTACGCGCTGCCGACGCTCGTCGTGATGCACATCGGCGCTCCGTTCGCGCCTGCGTTTGCAGATTGGTTTCGCTCGCAGATCGGTCGCGGCGCGAGCTACGCGGTCGACGGCGAGCCGATCAGCGGGCTCGCGAACAGCGTCCGGCTCGCGCCAGCCGACCAGCACCTCACCGTGGGCAGCGGACGGCTGCGGCTCACGAACGACCCGCCGCGGCACTCGTGCCGGCCGTCGGTCGATGTGTTGTTCGAGTCGGTCGCGCGCGAGTACGGCGGCCGGACCGCTGCGTGTCTCTTGACCGGGATGGGTCGCGACGGCGCGGCAGGTTTGCTCGCGTTGCGGCACACTGGCTCGCTCACGATGGCACAAGACGAAGCGAGCTGCGTCGTCTACGGCATGCCGAGGGAAGCAGCGCAGCTGGGAGCTGCCGAACGTGTGCTCCGGCCATCCGACATGGCGCGAGTACTCGGGCAGTTGCCGGCGGCCTCCTGGCTCGGAGCCAAACACGGATGACGCCCCGCGCCCTGATCGTCGATGATTCGCTCACGGTCCGGATGGATCTCGCGGATGTTTTCCGAGGGGCTGGCTTCGAAGTGCTGCTCGCGAGCGACGCTGCGCAGGCGCGCGACCTGATCCGACTCGAAGCGCTCGACTTGTTGATCCTCGACGTGCTGCTGCCCGACGGGGACGGCATCGAGATCTTGGGCGAGGTTCGCGACACCGAGGACGGCAAAGAGCTCGCGATCATGATGCTGTCGAGCGAAGCCGAAGTCGCAGACCGTGTGCGCGGGATGCGCATGGGTGCGGACGAGTACGTCGGAAAGCCGTACGACGTGAATCACGTGCTGACGCGTGCGCGAGAGCTGGTCGCTGCACGCCGCAGCTCGATGGCCGCGAGCGCTCCGGCAGCAGCACCGGTGCTGCTGATCGACGACAGCGCGACGTTTCGAGGTTATATCGGTGAAGCGCTGCGTGAACGTGGCTATCACGTCGCGACGGCATCGACCGGTGAGGAGGGCTTGCGGCTCGCAGCTGCGCAACGTCCGGCGGCGATCCTCGTCGACGGCGTGCTGCCTGGGATCGACGGCGCGACTGTGATTCGGCGCGTGCGGCTCGATGCCGCCCTGCGCAGCGTGCCGTGCATCTTGCTCACGGCAGCGCTCGAGGCCGAAGCCGAGCTTCGCGCACTCGACTCGGGCGCCGACGCGTTCGTTCGAAAGGACGAAGACCCTTCGTTGATTCTCGCGAAGCTCGCGGCACTGTTGCGCAGCACCGAGAGCAGCGATCGAACGCTTCAGACCGCGAGCTTGCTCGCGCACAAGAAGATCCTCGCTGTCGACGACAGTGCGACGTACCGGGCCGAGCTCGCAAAAATTCTCGAGGCCGATGGCTACGAGATAATTCTCGCGCGTTCGGGCGAAGAGGCGATCGAGCTGTTGTCGGTGCAGAGCGTCGACTGTGTGTTGCTCGACCTGATCATGGACGGCATCAGCGGCACCGAGACGTGCCGGCTGATCAAGAGCTCGCCGGGCCTGCGCGATCTACCCGTCATGTTGCTCACTTCGGTCGAGGATCGCGCATCCATGCTCGAAGCCATGGCGAGCGGCGCCGACGACTACATCGCCAAATCGGCAGAGTTCACCGTGCTAAAAGCACGCGTACGCGCCCAGCTGCGGCGGCGCCAGTTCGAAGACGAGACGCGGCGCGTGCGCGAGCAGCTGCTGCGGAGTCAGAGCGAAGCTGCGGCCGCACGCAGCGCCCGCGAGCTCGCCGAAACTCGCGCCCTGCTCGTGGAGCAGCTCGAACGCAAAAACGGAGAGCTCGAGACAGCCTATCGCGAGCTGCAGACCGCGCAGAGTCAGCTCGTGCAGAGCGCGAAGATGGCATCGCTCGGTGAGCTCGTCGCAGGAGTCGCACACGAGATCAACAACCCGCTCGCGTTCGTGCTCTCTCACCTGGACACGACGCGGCGCAGCCTCGCCAAAGCCGCGCCCGCGCCCGAGCACATGACACAAACGGCTAAGGACAATTGGGAGCGTGCACTCAGTCGGCTACAAGAAATGAACCTCGGGCTCGATCGAATTCAAGAGCTGGTGGTGAAACTACGCACGTTCTCACGGCTAGACGAAGGTGAGCAGAAGACAGTTAGCATTCGAGAGTGTGTGGAATCCCTGCTGACGATCCTCGGCCACAAGCTGAAGGACCGCATCGCGGTGGAAACGCACTTCGGCGAACCTGATCAGCTCGATTGTTTTCCGAGTCTCCTGACCCAAGCGATCATGAACCTCGTCTCGAACTCGATCGATGCCATCGACGGCCAGGGCCGGATAGACATACGGACCGGTGCCGCGGAGGGCGGCTACCGAATTGTCGTCACGGACTCTGGCCATGGCATTCCGCCGCATCTTCAGGAGCGCGTGATCGAGCCGTTCTTCACGACTAAACCAATTGGTCAGGGGACTGGCCTCGGCTTGTCGATCGTCTACTCGATTGTTCGCAAACATGGTGGCACGCTAGAGTTGACCGATGCTGTGGGCGGCGGAACACGAGCAGTGATCCACTTGCCAGCAAAACACCCGGGGGGGGACTTCCACGATGCACGCTCAGAAAGCGAAGAAACAACGAGTTCTACTCGTCGATGACGAACCGCAGGTGCTCGTCGCGCTCGAAGACCTGCTCGGCGACGATTTCGAGGTTCTGAAGACGACATCGCCCCACGGCGCACTCGAGCTGCTCGATCGAGAGCGCGACATCGCGGTCGTGGTGACCGACCAGAAGATGCCGAAGATGACTGGCGAGGAGTTTCTCGCCACCGTGCCGGGCCAATCCGACGCGCTGCGCATCATGGTCACGGGCTTTGCGGACGTGCAGGCACTGATTCGCGCAGTCAACTCCGGCCACTTGTTCGCGTACGTCACGAAGCCATGGAACCCGACCGACTTGCGCGACAAGGTCGAGCGCGCTGCACGGCAGTTCCATTTGTCGCGCCAGCTAACGACGGAGCGACAGCTGTTGCACCAGCTCTTGGACCACAGCCCGGACGGCATCTTCTTCAAGGATCGGGACCGGCGGTTCGTCGAAGCCAATCGCGCGTTTCTGCAGATGGTCGGCGTTCGGGATCGCAACCAGCTTCTCGGCAGACGGCTCGAGGACGTGGTCCCGGATACGATGCTGCACGAGGCGGTCCAGGGCGAAGAGGAGAGCGTGCTTCAAAACGCGAGTGCGGCGCTCGACACGATTCGCACGTATGGCCGCCTCGAGCAGAATGCCCGCTGGCTCGCCGAGACGCGGGCGCCGGTGCGTTCTCCCGAAGGCGAGATCGTCGGTCTGGTCGGGATCGCGCGCGACGTGACCGATCGCTTGCAAGCGCAACGCGCGCTCGCGGAGAGCGAAGCGTTGCTGCACAAGCAGACGGTGCTGCTGAACTCGATCCTGGCCGGCCTCGCCGAAGGCGTCGTCGTGACGAATCAACAAGGCAACTTCCTGCTCTGCAATCCTGAAGCGCAGCGCTTGTTGGGCCTCGATGCGAACGCGCTCTCGGTCAGCAACTGGGTCTCGCTGTGCGGTCTGTACGAGTCGGACAACAAAACGCCTGTCACCCCGGGCAGCGATCCACTCGCGCAAGTGATCTCCGGCGCTGAGCTCACCGAAGCGGAGCTGTGTTTACGTTCGCACGATTCGCTGCGCGCGCGCGTCGGCGTGAGCGCGACTCCGCTGCGGAACGAGCGCGGCCACATCATCGGTGGGATCGGCCTCTTACGGGATCTGACCGAACACCGCGAGATGGAAACGCAACTTTCGCAAGCGCAGCGGATGGATGCGGTGGGTCGGCTCGCCGGCGGGGTGGCGCACGACTTCAACAACTTGTTGTCAGTGATTCAGGGCGGCGGCGAGTTGCTCTTACGCAGCTTGCCGGCAAACGATCCGAAGCGCATCGAGCTCGGACACATCTTGAATGCGGCGCAACGCGCGGCGCTCCTGACCCGTCAGTTACTATCGTTTAGTCGTCAGACAGTCGTGCAGCCGAAGACGCTGCAGCTGAACGAGGTCGTGCGCGCGATCGAGCCGATGCTGCTGCGCGTGATCTCGGAGCACATCGAAGTCGTCACGCGGCTCAGCGACGACTCCGGCCACATCATGATCGATGCAGGGCAACTGGAGCAGGTGATTTTGAACCTCGCGCTCAACGCTCGCGATGCGATGCCCAACGGCGGCGTGCTGCGGATCGAGACGGCGAGCATGGTGAATCGCGAACGAGAGGATCCGCGCCGGCCCGTCGGCGACTTCGTGGTGCTGACGATCCGCGACACTGGGACCGGCGTGGGTGTCGAGACGCAGCGCAAGCTGTTCGAGCCGCTCTTCACGACCGAGGATCACGGCAAGGGGAGCGGGTTGGGCTTGGCGACCGTGTACGGCATCGTCGAACAGAACTCGGGTCACATCCGCTGCGAGGCCGCGCCGGAACGGGGCACGTCGTTCGAGATCTTCTTCCGTCGCGTGCAAGCGCATCCGCCGGACGTCACCGTGCCGATCACGCGGGACGAGGCGCGCAGCGACGGCAACGGCGTGATCTTGCTCGTCGAGGACGAAGACAGTGTGAGGCGCGTCGCGGCCGCGATCCTGCGGAACCGGGGCTACACCGTGCTCGAAGCGCGCCGCCCGAGCGACGCGATTCAGATCTGTACGCGGGCGCAGCACCCGATCGACTTGTTGCTCACCGACGTCGTCATGCCCGAGAGCAGCGGGCCACAACTCGCTGCTGAGCTGACACTGCGTCAACCGAACATGGGTGTGATGTACATGTCAGGTTATTCGGGAGACAACGCACTGATGGGGAAGGCTCTCCGGGACGGAATCACGTTCCTGCAGAAGCCGTTTACGCCGGCGTTGCTCACGGAGGCCGTGAGCGAAGCGCTGACCCGGCCGAACGCGGCGTTGCGCGCGAGTTGCGGCTAGGGACAGCCCCTAATGTGATGCCAAGGCGCCGCCGGGCTCGAAGCTGACGCGCTTGTTCAGCAGCTCCGCCACCAGATTCGCCGGCTGAGGCCTCGCCACGATGTAGCCCTGAATCTGGTCGCACTTCAGCAGCCGCAAGAGCTGCGCCTGATGCACCGTCTCCGGACCTTCGGCGATGACTTTCAGATCGAGCGCGTGCGCGAGCGAGATGATCATCATCACGATCGTCATGTCCTGCGGGTCTTCCGCCATGCGCTGAACGAACGACCGGTCGACCTTGAGCGCGTCGATCGGCAGCCGGCTCAAGTATCCGAGTGAGCTGTAACCGGTTCCGAAGTCGTCGATCGCCACGCGCAAACCGCGCTTGCGCACTTCCCGAAGTTTCTCGATGTTGCCGTGGAGGTCGTCCATCAGCACGCTCTCGGTGATCTCCAGCTCGACGCCGCCCTCCGCATCAGGATAGTCGCTGCTCGTCGCTTCGAGTGCGTCCAAGAAGTCGGCTTGCCCTAGCTCGACCGACGAGACGTTCACCGCGATCGGCGGCGGCGTGAGCCCCTGATTCGTCCAGCGCGTGAATTGCTCGAGCGCTTGGCGATACACCCAGCGCCCGACGTCCAAGATCAACCCCGTCTCTTCGAGCACCGGAATGAACTTCATCGGCGGGATGAGTCCGTGTTCCGGATCTTGCCAGCGGATCAATGCCTCGAGCCCGACGATGTTGCCGCTCTTCAGCTCGAGCTTCGGCTGATAGTGCAACACGAACTCTTCGCACTCGATCGCGCGCCGCAGCCGCGACTCGAGCGCGAGCCGTTCCGCCACCCGCTCGTTCATGATCGGGGCGTAAAATACGTAGGCCTGATTTGACCCAGCCGCCTTGTGCAGCGCTGCCTCGGCGTGGCGAATCAGTTGCTCCGCGTCGTCGCCGTCCGACGGCCCGAGCGCGATTCCGATTCGACACGACACTCGCAGCTCGCACCCTTCGAGCTCGAAGGGCGCACGCAGGCGCGGTAACAACGTGTGTTCGATGACGGCAGCCACGTGCGCGGCATCCTGGGCGTCGCACATCATCCACGCGAACGTGTCGCCATCACAACGCGCCAGCGTGTCGTCCGATCCGAGCATCGGGCGCACGCGCGAGACGATCTCGAACAGCAAGGCATCACCGGCACGCCGGCCGAGGCTCACGTTGATGCGCCGGAAGCGAGCGATGTCGAGCATGATCAGCGCGACTTCGCTGCCGGGATTCGACGCCATCCGCTGCACGAGGCGATCGACCAACAGCTCGCGCTTGGGCAGCTGCGTCAGCTCGTCGTAGTGCGCGAGGAAGCTCAGCCGTGCCGCTTGACGCACGATGTGCTCCTCGTGCCGCTTGCGCTCCGTGATGTCGCGCGAAATGCCGACGAGGCCCATCACGTCTCCGCGCTCGCTCCGGATCGGTGCATGCGTGCTGGAAAGCCAGCGCGTCTCGCCACCGCGTTCGTAACTAACCACTTGATCGACCGACGGCTCGCCGCACGACAGTACGCTGCGCTGGTCCGACTCGAGTTCCGGCACGCCGCTGTCGTTCAACTCGCCATCGCGCGCGCCTTGGAGCTCTGCCGTGGTGTCGCGCTGCTGCAGCGACGCACATGCCGAGTTCGCGCGCAGATACCGGAGCTCCCGATCTTTGAAGTAGATCGCGTCGGGCGCATTGTTCAGCAAATCTGCGAGCAGCTTTCGCTCGTGCACGAGCTCTCGCGTGAGCGAGAACTGTTCGACCGCCTGCCGCACCGTCATGCGCAAGTGGTCACCATTCCAAGGTTTCGTCACGTAGGCAAAGATTCGGCCATGGTTCACCGCCCTGATCACACCGCTCAGATCGGCGTAACCCGTGAACAAGATGCGCGTCGCTCGGCAATACCGCCCGGCCTGCTCGAGTACTTGATCGCCGCTCATCATCGGCATGCGCTGGTCGGAGATCAGCACCGCAATGTCGGGATCGTTTCGGATCAACTCGAGCGCGCGCGGACCGTTCGTCGCAGTAAAAGTTTCGAACTCGTCTCCGAGTACGTCTTGCATCGCGAGCAGGACTTGCGGTTCGTCATCGACAATGAGCACACGGGCGCGCGGCTCGCTCGCGCCGTGTTCAACCGCTGGAAGAACTTCGTGCATAACCTTGGAACAGATCTAACACCGTCCCAGGCCTCGGAAGTATCACTGCCTTTAGCCATGATCCTGAGCCAAGTCGGCAACCCAACTACAAGCTCACAACTAATGCTACTTCCGCTTGTTGAAGAGGTCGGCGAACGTTCCGAGCTTGCCGCCCTCAGCTGCGGTTGCGCGATAGCCGTCGAACTCTGCACGTTCTTGGTCGGCTTCGACGGCTTTCACGGACAAGCGCAACTTACCTTCCCCAGTTTCCAGAACCTTCGCTGTCAAACGCGTTCCGAGCGGGAAGTGCTTTCGAATGTCGACGCCGCGCTGCACGCCGAGCTCGCCGATCGGGATGAGACCGCGACCGGCGCGACCGCGGGTCCCATCTATCTGGAGGAATAGTCCAAACGGTTCGATCCGATCGATCGCCCCACTCACGATGCTACCAACCGACAGCGTCGGACCTCGCGCTTCGGCACCGACTGCGAAACCTTCCGGCGCGAGTGACAGCGCGATCTTGCGCGCGTCGCGATCCACCGACTTCACTACTACGTGGAGTGGCTGTCCCACCTGCAACGCGGCGGACGGATGCGCAACCTTGCCCGGCAACTCCGACACGTGCAGCAGACCCTCGATGCCCGGCGCAACTTGGACGAACGCACCGAAGTCCATCAGACGCGTCACACTTCCGGAGGCGACCTTGCCGACCGGCACGCGCTGAACGACGTCGTCCCACGGATCGGCCGACAACGCTTTGAGCGACAGCGTGATCTTCACGCTCGGCTCGCCGCGCTTGTTCGGCACGTCGTTTTGAATCTGGCGCACCTGCACTTCCACGACGTCGCCGGGAGCGAGCACATCTGCCGCTTTTTTGCCGCGCTCGAATGAAAGCTCCGACGTCGGGATTAGCCCTTCGACGCCGCCGAGATCGACGAACGCACCGAAGTCGCGGACGGCCGTCACCGTGCCGCGGACGGCTGCACCCACTTGCAGCTGGGCCAAGGTCCGCCCGCGTGCTTGCGCGGCTTCCTGCTCGAGCAGCGCCCTTCGCGAGACCACGATGCGCTTTCCGCCGTCTCGGAGCTCGGTCACCAAGAACTGGAACGGGCGTCCGACGAACGACTGGGGATCGGAGACGTAACCGCGCTCGATCTGCGAGGTCGGGCAGAACGCGCGCTGGCCTGCGACTTCGACCTCCAACCCGCCCTTGTTGACCGAGACCACCTTACCTTCGACTGCGAGCTTCGCTTCGTACGCGTTCACGAGCTCGTCGAGACCCGCCGGCCGCCCCAAGCTGCGACCCAAACGCACAGCGCCGGAACGCTCGATCGCGACTACGACTGCGTCGAGGACGTCACCGGTTTTGACTGTCACCTCACCGTCCGGCCCGCGAACGTCGAGGGCATCGATATACGCTTCTGGCCGCTTGCCCAGCGCGTCGCGGTCCAGGATCTCCACGAACACGCCGCCCTGCCCTACTTGCACGACTTCGGCGCGAACTGGCTCGCCCAGCTGCAGGCCGCGTACCTTGCCGGCACGCGGTTCCGATTGAGTCTTGGCCTCGAACAGCGAGGCGAAATCATCCGAACGGTCTTGATTCATGGTGGATCCGAGTGGCCTAGGCCGAAAGCGGCGTGGGTGTAGCACGCTCTACGTCGTCCGTCGCCCATCGCGCGGTCCAGCCACACCGAGTGCCGTCAGGCGACGGGGTGGGACTGTGATCGCCCAGCCTAGCCTGGTGCGATAAGCCCGCTACGAGGTGCAGCTGATAAACTCGTAACTGGGGCCGGAGCGAGCGTGTTCGTAGGCGGGACGGGTAACAGTATCGTAGCCAAACGTTATCGCGTCGAGCGCGCGATCGGTCGCGGTGCGATGGGCGAAGTCCTGGAGGTCGTCGACCTCACCACGGGGCGACGGCTCGCGTTGAAACGGCCGCGTTCTGTCGATGATCCGATAGCCCAGTCGTCGACTCCGCCGTCGCGACGACAGCGTTCACCCAGCCTGAATGCGGAACACCTCGCGAGCTTGCTCCGGCGCGAGTACGTGATTCTCTCGCAGCTCGCTCACCCGAGCGTGGTCGAGGTCTACGAGAGCGGCATCGACGAAGGCAAGCCGTTCTACACGATGGAGCTTCTCCGCGGCGAGCATCCAGGCGCGGGCACGCTGCTACCGTGGCGCGACGTCTGTCGCATGTTGACCTCACTGTGCGAACCGCTCGCGCTCTTGCATTCGCGCCGGCTCGTGCACCGTGACATCTCAGCTCGCAACGTGTTCGTCGAGCCCGGCGGAAAAGCCAAGTTGATCGACTTCGGTGCGATGGCGTCGATGGGCGCGCACCACCGGCCGATCGGCACGCCGTCCTGCATGGCCCCCGAAGTGTGGCGCCGCGAGCAGCTCGATGGGCGCGCGGACATCTTCGGCCTCGGCGCGCTCGCGTACTGCGCGCTGACGGGTCAACACGCGTACCCGGGTCGTTCGCTCGCGCAGCTCCCGCTCGTGTGGCAAACGCTGCCGGCGCCGCCTTCCGAGCTCGTGCCGGACGTTCCACACGGTCTCGACGAGCTGTTGTTGTCGATGTTGTGTTTGGAGCGCGACGGGCGACCGCAATCGGTCAGCGAAGTGATGGAGCGCTTGTCCGCGCTCGGTGAGTTCGGAACGACGCAGTGGGTCGCGCCGCCGCAAGCCCTCGTCGCCCCGGTGCTCGTCGGTCGCGAAGCGCAATGCAATTCGATTCGCGGATTCGTAAAACGCACGAGCGCCGAACGCGGTGTCGTGTGCGTCGTGCGGGGCGACTCCGGGACGGGCCGCACGCGCTTGCTCGAGGCCGTCAGCCAGCAGGCGCAAGAAGCCGGGATGCGCGTCGCGCACGCGAGCGCAGGCTTGCTCGAAGACGCGCCGTTCGAGCTCGCACGCGAGATCACGCAGGCGTTGACGCTGCTCGAGCCGGACGCACCGGACCCGGAGTTGTCCGCGGAGCTGGACTCGGCGCTCGCGCTGTTGCGCAGTGACGAGCCGATCGACGCTTCGGACGAAGCAGAGCGGGCGGCAATCCAGAGCGCTTTCGTGCGCTTCTGCGAACACAAGGCGAGTGATCGTCCGCTGTGCATCGCCATCGACGACGTCGAGCGCGCGGACGTACACAGCACGCGTGCGCTCGCACAACTGGTGCGCGGTGTCTCCCAGCGGCGGCTGCTCATCGCACTCGTCGCCGGGCCCGACCGCCCCACCGGCGGCACGCCGACCGCGGTGCTGTTTCGGCAAGCGGTTCGCCTCGAGTGTCCGCCGCTCGACGCCGGTAGCGTCGAAAATCTTGCGCGCGCGACGTTCGGGGAAGTGCCCAACGTCGCCCGCGTCGCACGCTGGGCGTACCGGCATTCGACCGGGCAGATCGGCACGTGTCTCGCGCTCTTCGAGTACTTGGTCACAGCCGGCGTGGCAAAGTTCGTGTCTAGCCGCTGGCAACTGCAGGAGGACATCGACGCGCTGAGTCCGCCGAGCCAGACGCACGAAAACCTCGAGCTCGCACTGCACGGGCGAGACGCAGGCCGCGCCCTCTTGGACGTACTCGCGCTGGTCACGCGGCCCTTCCCGCTCGAGCTGAGCTCGTACGCATCGGCGCTCTCCGGACCGCAGGCGGGACAGGCCCTCGATGACCTGGTTCGGGCACAACTCGTGCTCGCGACCGGGCAGGGGTATGTGATGCGTGACTCCGGAGCGCTGCGCTGGGCCGAAACACAGCTCGCTTCCGAACGCCGCCCTCCGCTGCAGCAAGCGCTCGCGCGCCTGTACACTCAACACGGCGACGGGTTCGGGATCCACGTCGCGTATCACCTCTGGGAGGCCGGCGAGCGCGCGGACGCCGACTCCGTCATGCGCCGAATGCAGAGCTCGACCGAGCTCGGCCTGCGCGATCTGATCTGGCGCGCCGGCGGCCTCAACGTGCCGGCTAGATTTCTCGAAGAGCTGCTCACGTATCGCAAGGCGTGCGGCGACTCGCCGGGTAACTTGTACGCCGTGCGCAGCGCGCTACTGGCGATCGCGCTCGTCTCCGACGTCGCGATGATTCGGTACGCCGGTGAGACGCTCGACCAGATCAGCCACGACGTGGGCCTCGACCTGTGGGATCAGACGAACCCGGAGCTGCCGAACCGCGATCGCGCGATCGCGTGTCTCGGACTCGCGCGGGCCCGCCGCGAAGCGATGCCGGAAGCCGAACGCGGCATCGCGCCCGAAAAAGCCATCGTGGAGATCGTGCGCTGTATCGCTCTGCTGAGCTCGCCCTGCGCGATCACGTACGACACCGCGCTGACGAAAAAGCTCAGTGAATTGATCGGACCTCTGCGGGATCTGTCGGCCGACGCCCGCGTCATCGCGGATGGAGTAGAGCTATCGTTCACCTCGCTCGTGCTCGGGGATCGCGCGAATCCGCTGCGGCGCAAGTTGATCGAGGCGACGAGCCCGATCGCGGGTCAAGACGTGCACCCGATCGTGCGCGAGAGCATGTTTTACTTGAACGTCTATTACCTGGCGCTCGATCTCGCGGCGGAGGGATGCGACGAGGCGATCGAGCTCGCGAAGCTGCTCGAGACGCAACCACTCTACGAAGTACTCGGACTGCAAGTGCGAAGGACACACGCGCTCGGCTGCGGCCGCTACGACGAAGCACAGCGTTGGCGCCGCCGCCGTGAGCTGCAGGCGCTCCGCACCGAGCGCAGCGACAATCACTTGCACATGGCGTCACTGCGCGAGAACCAGGCGGCGTTTCGCTGTTGGGACCTGCTCGAGCTGAGCCGGTGTGTGGCATACCTGGAGACCTTCGCGAAGAGGTTCCCGGGGTGGCAGCCTTGGGCGAGCCTTGCCCGCTCGTATTTTCACGCGCGAGCCGACGAGCCCGAGGTCGCGCGTTTGGTGCTCGAAGCTGCGCTCGTGGATATGCCGCCGTTCAGTCACGGCTGTTGGCACGTTCTGACGAGCATGCTCGCCGAAGTGCACAACGATCTGGGCGACTACGCAGCCGCGCGCAGGATCGCGATGACGTTGCTCGAAGGCGCGGCCGGGCTCGGGATCGACCCGGATAGTCTGTTGCAGGCGAAGTCGACGCTCGCGCTGGCACAAGCTGGGCTGGGCGATCCGAAGCTAGGGATGGAGACGGTGCAGGCGCTACTGCTCGAGACGCAAGCGCAAGTCGGGCCTGACAGCTTGCGCCTCGGCACGCTGCGCGAGACGGCGTGTCACATCGCTTGGCTCGCGAAGGACTACAATTCGTTTTCCTCGCATCTAGACGCGCTCGGCTCGCACTACGCTCATCATCCAGGTTTGCGAGCACAACACGCGCGCTGGGTGCGAAAAGGCAAGGAGCGGTTTCGCAAGCTGCTCGTCGTGCTCGAAAAAGCGAACGCTGCGAAGGATTGGAGTGCGCGGCTAGCGGATGGTGTGTCGACGCAAGGCGGTGATGAAGCGGGACACAATCTCCTCACGTTCGTGCTGGATGAGTTACAGATCGAGGCTGGCCAGTTGTACCGCGTGAACACGAATGGGAAGTTCCAGCTGCTCGCGTCGCGTCCCGACACGGAAGAGCCGACGCTCGTAGCTGCGGCGGCGCGAAGCCTCGAGAATTGGTTGTGCTCGGACGAGGCGCAAACTGCGGACGAGACGAGCGAGACAACCACGATGGTGGATTCGCAGGGGCGGAGTTACGTGCCGCTGTGGCTGACGAAACCCTCGCGAGCAGATGAAGTGAACGGCCTCGTGCTGGCGAACTGTTCGGCGGATCAGCTGTCGAAGCTGAGTCCGGCGTTCGTGAAGGCGGTCGCGATGCATCTCGACGCGCTCGCCTGATCGAGTTTTTGCCGTTCGAGCTTACGGCACGGTGATGGCATACACCGCGAGGTTGTTCCCCGGATCCGCCGTCGGGCTGAACGTACCGCTCAGACCGCCCGAATCCTTGTAGCGAGACGGATTCGTACCGGACGAGCTCATCATGATCGCAGAGTCGGCCAGTACCGCGACCCAGTATTGGCCCGCCGAAAGGGCAACACAGCCTGTCACGGGCAAACGTGTCGTCGTCCCGACGGGGCCCGATCCCGAGACCGCGAGCCGCGTCCCGGGTGAAGACGCTGTATCGGCGTAGAGAGCCATGGTGATGCTCCCCGCTCCAGCCGTACCGGCGATACCGAGCGCGACGAGATGCGACGGCGCCGCGATCGTGATCGGCAGGGCATATGCCACACCCATGTCCAACGCGGCGGGATCGGCCCCGCTGGTGAGCCCGACGTTAGACTCTACCGGCGCCGTCTCGCAGCTCGCCCCGGTGTACCCGCACGCGCACGTGCACGTCGCACCAGTGCCTGGCGCAGCCACGTCGGCGCAGGTTCCCCCGTTCTGACACGGGCTGGGGCTGCACCCGTTGATATCGACGCAACCACCTGCGCCGCGTCCGGGAGGACTGCCAGACGGCAAGTATCCCGCGCCACACGTGCACGTGTAGTCGCCCGCCGGCGTATTCGTGCACGCAGCGTTCGCGTTGCAATCGTCGGTGTTCGCAGTGCACTCGTTCGTGTCGGCGCAGCCGTCCGTGCCGTGACCCGGATTCGCCCCGCCCGGCGTGAACCCAGCATTGCACGTGCACGTGAACGACCCCGCCGGCATGTTCGTGCACGCAGCGTTCGCGTTGCAGTCGTCGGTGTTCGCAGTGCACTCGTTCGTCTCGCTGCAACCACTCGGACCGTGTCCAGGCATCGCTCCGGAGGGCATGTATCCCCCACCGCACGTGCAGTTGAACGACCCCTGCGTATCTACGCACGTGGCATTCGCATTGCAGTCATCCGTGTTCGCAGTGCACTCGTTGATGTTCATGCACCCGCCCGTGCCGTGACCTGGATTCACGCCCGATGGCATCCAGCCCGTGGCGCACGTGCACGTGTACGAACCCGCGGGCGTGTTTGCGCAAGTCGCGTTCGCGTTGCAGTTGTTCACGTGCGTCGACGAGCACTCGTTCACGTCGACGCACGGGTCCGCCATGGTTCCCGTACCCGTATAACCCATATCGGGGCACTCGCAGTGGAACCCCGGTGAACCCTGATCATCCATGCAGACCGCGGGCAAATTCGCGCAGTTGTCGAGATTCATCGCGCACTGATCGATGTTCATGCACGTGTTCCCGACACCCGTGCCGGAGTAGCCCGTGGGACACATGCAGTGGAACCCACCGACCTCGTTGACGCACGCGTCGGGATTGTTGTCGCAACCGTCGGTGTTCTGCGTGCACTCGTTGATGTCGGCGCAAGTATCGCCGACACCGCTCCCCGAGTATCCAGGCGGGCACACGCACATGAACCCGCCGTCCGTGTTGCGGCACGCGTTGGGCATGTCGTCGCAGTTGTCCGTGTTCGCCAGGCACTCATCGATGTCGTTGCAAAGGTTCGCGCCCCCGACCGGCTTCGCGTATCCCGTATCGCACGTACACGTGAACGCGCCTTCGGTATCGGCACACGCCGCGTGGACCGGGCAGTCGTCCAAGTTGCGCATGCACTCGTCGACGTTGGTGCAGCGCGCACCGTCGCCCTCGAACCCGGTCCTGCACTGGCAGACCCGCTGGCCCGCGATCTCCTGGCAGCTCGCGAGCGAGTCGCACACCGTCGGGTCACTGCCGCAAGGCACGTTCTCCGAGCACTCGCGCCCGTCGCCGTGATAGCCCGCGTCGCAGCTGCAGTCGTGGCCGCCCGGCGTGTTCGTGCATGTGCCGTGCTGCGTGGCACAGCCGCCTTTGTCCGCCAGCTTGCACTCGTCGATGTCCTCGCAGCGCGAGCCGTTTCCATTCACGTCGACGTACCCGTTCGGGCATTGGCCACACGTCGGAACGCCATCGATCGTCTGACACACCACGAGTGGATCGCAGCCGCCGTGATCGACGCGCGTGCACGGATCCTCGGGCGGACCCGAGTCCACGCCGGAATCCATCCCAGCATCACTGCCGGCATCCGGTCCGGCATCGACGCCGGTATCGACCGGGGGTGCAGCATCATCGCTCGCGTCGACCACGCCCGCGTCTTCTCGACCCGGCAGCAACGGCAAGTCGGTCGGCTCGACGAACGCCGGTGTGCAGCCACCCACCTTGCACGTATCGAGCTCGTCGCACGACACGCCGATGCAGTCGTCTTCGAGCACCAACTTCACGTAGCGGATCTGATGCTGAACGTACCCGGTCATCACCCGCGCCTGCGCGACTTGCGCGCCCACCAGGTCGAGCGCAGTCGCACTCAGCTCGAACACGCGTCTAGCGTCGTCCGACTTCGGCGTGAGAACGATTCGGATCGGCCACTCCGGCGACTCGGGATCTGCGCCCGGCTGGATCGTGTCCTCCCACGTCTTCTCGCGCTCATCCAAGTTGTCGCGATGTCGCGCGCTCGCGATGAACACGTGCAGCGACTCGAGCCGGCTGCGCACGCCTGGCTCGGCGTCGATGTCGACGACGAGCTGCGTCGCGGGGATCGCCTGGCTTTCGAACTTGCAGCTCGCGGCGCTCACGGCACAGAGCAGGAGCGACCCCAAAACGATCCGTGACCCGATCTCCTTGTTCATCGGGCCTCGAGCGTTTGGATCGTGCCTCCGACGCTGCCTCGCATCGGCGGCTGAACCGGATCGTTCGACGAGGTGACGATCAGCGCAGCGATCACCGTGCCGACCACCGCAGCGCCGATGCCGGCCCACAGCCACCACAGTTCCCCACCCGCTGCAGTCGTCTTCACCTGGGCCGGTGCGCCCGGCTCGCCGGTGGGTTCGGGTGCAGCCGCCTCGTCCGTGCTGCTCGCCGCCGCCGTTGGCGACAGGTCGGGTGCCTTGCTGCCGCTCCCAGCTTCAGCGAGGGCCTCCCGCTGGGTTTTGATCTTCCGCTCCACTTCGGCGCGGTCCGACGCGTTCGAGATCGCACCGAGGTATTCACGATACGCATCGAGTGCGCGCTGGTGGTCGCCGTACTTGGCCGCCGCATCGCCGATGTCTTCGTAGATGGCGGGGCGTCCGAGTCGCGCCAGCGCTTGCTGAAAACTCCGGAGCGCTTCGCTGTAGTTTCCCGCGCGATATGCGGCCTTTCCGGACGCCAGCAGCGCTTCACCAGCAGCTCGCTGACCCTCCGAAATCCCCGAGTCCTGCGCGCAGGTGACACTCGATGCTGAGGCGATCGTAAACGCGATCGCAGCGATCATCACGGTCATGAACGGAGCGACCGAGACCACAATCCGCGCCAAGCAAGTCAGTCTAGGCATGACGCTCCTAAGCTTGGATGTGCCTAGCATGAACCTCGACGCAGCCGCAATGTGGCGCTCCTGTCGCGATCTTCCGACAAATAAGGCTTCAATTGAAGGGCGGGCGCATGCGGATCGGCGTCGGATCGCAAGTGGGTGCGACATCGAGCACGCGGCAGCTCTTCAGAAACAACAGCTTGTTGTCCGCTTGGCGGCAAGCGTCGATCGGCACTCCGGTCCCGTCCAGTTCTTGGCAAGCGGCGCAGTCGAACGAGGCTTGGCCGGCGACGACGACGTGGTCCGTCCCCGCACAGAAGTTCACGCTGCTCAGGTTCGTATCCCAAAGCTTTAGATCCGTCGTGTCGCTCACGCCGAACACGGAGCCGTTGATGGTCGAGTCATCGACATCGAACGCACCGTCGAGGTTGCCGCGGGCCAGCGTCGCCCCGAACAAACGCGTCGGGCCATCGCTGCAGGCCGGGATGGCGTACGACGTCAGGGTCGTACGGTGAATGGCCAAGAGCCCGCAACGCAGCACCTCGAAGGCCGCGAGCCGAGATGCACTGATGACGGCAGTGTCAGCCGAAAGCTTCACCTGCCGAGCCGTAACGTCGACCCAGTGGAGGTTCTCGGCCGTGACTCGCGCACTCGTCAGCTCGACGCTTTCGAGCGTCAAGTCGCGCGCGACCAGGTTCGCCCTCGTGATCTTGGAGCGCGTGATCGCAAGCCTGCCTGCAAACTCTGCTTGCTCGTCCCCGAGGCGAACGCTGGTGACGTTGGCGTCCAGAAAATCGACTGCCGCGGAAGGCGAGTCGGACGAGACGAGCAGATCCGTCGCGATCGCACGGTCCAGTACTCGAACCGTAACCGGCCCCGAGATCCGTAGCTGGATCTGCGAGAGCGACGCCGACGTCAGCTCGAGGGTCATCGGGTCCACTGTTTCGACGCTGACGTCGAGCTGAGTCCAGCGTGCGCCGTCGATCTGCACCACTGCACCCGAACCGCTCTGCGTGCGTACCAAACGCGCTCTGCCACACGACAAGCGGCGAATCGCAGTCAGGTCGATTTGATCGTCGTCGAGCGACAGCGTGCGCCGGCACACGCCTACGTCTCCCTGCCCGAGCCCCGGCTCGGTCTCGCTCGCCGGCTCGCACTGCTCCGGCGCCGACGGCGCACACCCGACGTCAGGCGCATTCGGCTCAGCAATCTTCAGGGGCGTGAACTTCGCGGGACGACACTCCATGATCGCGCACTGCAAATCGTCGATCTGGTCGTCGAATCCCTCTTCGACGAGGGCGCGCCCGACTCCGTCGCACGCGGCGAGCACGAGGCATAGACTTGCGAGCCAGCGAATCACTTCTTCTCCCTGATTCGCACCACGCGAAACACGACGCGGCGATTTTGCTCGTGGGCGGTTTCGGCCTCTCCGGTCTCGACGAACTCGCTCGCCCCGACCGGTGCAACCACGAGGCGCGCGGGATCGACGCCGTGCTCGACCAACCAGTCGTAGACGTGCTGACCGCGACGGCCCGCGAGCTCCTGGTTGTACTCGGCGGAGCCGCGCGCATCGGCGTACGCACGGATCTCGATCAGCTCGAGATCGGTTCGCTCGGCGAGAGACCGCGCCACCTCGTGCAACATCGCGACGCCGATCGGCTCGAGCTCGGCCGAATCGAAACTGAACAACACGGGTGCGAGCAGCTCGACCTGATCGGTGCGACCCGGAATGGCGCGATCGATGAGCTTGAAGATCTCTTCGGGCGGTGTGCGCACCACTACCACGCGCTCTCGCGGCGCCGCTGGTGGCGGCGGCTTTGCGACTGCTTTACGCGGTGCCGGGCGGGCCGGCATGTGCGCGTACACGGCCGCGAGACCGATCGAGACGTATTGGGCATCGGTGGAGTTGCCCGGATCATTCGAGAAGAGCACATCGCCAAACGCCAGCACCGGTCCGACGCGAAGGCTGTCGTTCACGGGTACATCGAATCCGACACCGGCGCGCAGCATCGGTAAGAGCATTGCGCCCGTAAACGCGCCTCCGAAGTCGACGAACGCGTAGGGCATCACGCTCAGATCCGGGATCCGCGCGAGGGCGCCGAGCATCGGTGCGGCGAGCCCGCCGTTGGCCTGATCTGAAAAAAACGTGCCGAGTGCGGTTCCGACCTGCACGTCCAGCCATGGCAGGACCGCATACCCCAGCTGGACGTCGGCGAGGAGGCCCGGTTTGTCATAGGCCAGCCGGCCGAGTTGATCGCTACTGAGCATCAGCGCGCCGGCCGCCCCCACCCGTATGTGCCAATCCGACGGCCGGACGAGGGCCTGCGCCGCTACCAGCTGCGGCGCCGCCGCCGTTGCCGCCGCTGCCGCCAACGGCAGCAAGCTCGAAAACAACAAAGCCGTAAGCCGGCGCCGCGCGATCCCCCCCATGCGTGGTCCCGAGGGTGAGTCGCCTCACCGTGGAGTTTTTTTCGGGAGATTCGACGAGGAGTTTAGTGGGCTCGGCGGTGGTCGACCCCGCTCCTGGGGTGCCGTACGCTGAGCCGCATGTTGCTGACTCGTGACGAAATGCGCTTCGACTTCGGCGGGGCGAAATTCGACTCCGTTAAGGATCGAGAGGTGCTCGGCTGGATCCTCTCGCAGTTTCTATACGGCGAAGTCACGGGTATCCAAGTCGGACACTGGTTGTACGCCGCACCAGATCTCGATTCCGCCCGGTTTCTCGCGAAGCAAGCGATCGAAGAGCTCCAACACGTCGGCAACTTCTTGAAGATCATGCAGGCGGTCGGAGTTGCGCCGCAGCCGGCGCATCCCGTCCTGCGATTTCTCGCGACGGGCATGATGGGCGACGACTGGCCCGAACACGTCGCGCTCGAGATGGCGACCGGCGAAGGTTTCGTGTTGACCGCGTTTTACGCGTTGATCGACACGCTCGATCAACCCGAAGCGGTCGCGATTCTCGAGCGCTCGGCGCGGCAAGAGGAAGGCCACGTTCAGTTCGGCGAGTCGAAGACCTTGCAGCTATTGGCGGCAAGCCCGGGCTTGCGACGCGAGCTGCTGGGCGCGAACTTGGTGTGGATGTGGGGCGTCACGCAGCTCGCCCGCTACATCGACAAACACTTGCCGAAGGAACATCCGGTGCTCTCGCAGCTGCCGCTATTCCTCGCGCACTCGCTGCGCTGCTCCGAGCTGCGCCTTCAGCGCTTGGGTTTGTGCGACAAGCCGCCGAGCGCGATGTCGAGAGCGGAGCACGCCGGCCTGCTCGCCGAGCTCGCGGGCCGCAAGCTCGCGGGCGCCGGTAAGCGTGTGCTGCTCTTCCCGCTGCGGCTGTTCCCGGTCGGGCAGAAGAAGCGGTTGACCGACACCTATCTCGACGATCCTGCCGTGCGCTCGCTGGGCGACGAAGCCGAACCTGCGGCTTGAAGGGCGCGCACATGGGCGAGCCGCTCGCGCGCGCGACTGCGGCGCTTGCGAAAGCCGCGCGTGCGCACGTGCCGAGCGAACACGTCGGACAGCGCCTTCGGCTCGTCCGTAACGATTCCATCGGCGCCGAGGTCCAAAAGCCGCTCGGCTTCGCCCGGGTCGTTTACGACCCAGTAATCGACCGGCAGCCCGAGCGCGTGGGCTTTTTCGATCGTGACGCGCGACGTGAGGTCCAGCCCGGCGTAACGCGTGGGGATCTGCAACCGCGATGCGCCGTGCCGAGCGATGCGGCCGAGCCAGCGTGGACCGAGAACGACCAGCTTTGCGTCGCGCTGGCTCATGCCGATCGGCCCGCGATAGCCGAGCTGCCGAATCTTCGCGAGCGTCCGCGACGAAAAGCTGGTGAGGAGCACGCGGTCTTCGGCGGCGTGACCCATGATCACGTCGAAGAGCGAGAGCAACATGTCCGGAAACTCTTGCTTCACGTCGACGTTGAGTGGCACGCGCGGAAACGCTTCGAGCACTTCCGCGAGCGTCGCCGGCTCGTACGTCTGGCCGTTGTCGCGCTTGCAGCGCCAGCGCTTGATGTTCGCGAAGTGCGTCAGACTGATCGCCTGCGGAACGCCGTACACGCGCTGGCCGAGCTCGTCGTGACTGACCATGACGTGGCCATCGAAGCTCATGCGCACGTCGAGCTCGAGCACGTCTGCGCCTTGCTCGAGCGCGGCCGCGAACGCAGGCAGGGTGTTTTCTGCGTGCTCGGAAGGTGCACCGCGATGCGCGAACAAGAGCGGACCCTGTGCGGCGAACCCATCCATTCGATCAGCATACACGGTGGCGACGAGCAGACGAGTGAGTTATGTGACTGTGCGCGCGGAGCACAAGATGCCGATCGATCAGAAGCGAACATTCGTGGCGGTGCGGTTGGCGATCCTGACTGTCTCCGATACGCGCACTGTCGCAACCGATGTCTCGGGTGACGTGCTTGTAGAACGAGCGACGACAGCGGGGCACACCATCGCCGTGCGTCGCATCCTCCCGGACGATCGCGCGCAGATCGAAGCGGCGCTGCGCGAGCTGATCGCGTCGCCGGAAGTCGACGTGGTGATCGCGACCGGCGGAACCGGCGTCACCGGGCGAGACGTCACGCCTGAGGCGTTTGCGGCGGTCTACGAAAAGGAGATCCCCGGCTTTGGCGAGCTGTTCCGCTGGCTGAGCTACGCGACGATCGGCACCTCGACCGTTCAGTCGCGTGCGACCGCCGGCGTCGCGCAGGGCACCTACTTGTTCGCACTCCCGGGCTCGCCGGGCGCATGCCGGGATGCTTGGGATCAAATCCTCGGCCAGCAGCTCGACTACCGCTATCGGCCCTGCAACTTCGTGGAGTTGTTGCCGAGGCTGAAGGAGCGCTGAGCGACCGGGCGGGCGCGCGCAGTGAGGCGTTTCTGGTGCGCCCTCGCCTTCATGCTAGAACCGCGCCGTGAGTTTGGCAGTCCTCGAACAAGTCGCGCTCGGATACGGCAAAAAAACCATCGTCGAAGGCCTCGATCTGCGGATCGCCGCCGGCGACCGGATCGGTTTGATCGGGCCGAATGGCTCTGGGAAGACCTCCCTGTTGCGACTGCTCGCCCGCGAGCAAGCGCCGGATTACGGCAGCGTGCAGCTGAGCCGAGGCACGCGGCTCGGGTATTTGCCGCAGGACATCACGCTGAAGGACGACAAGCCGCTCCTGCGGTTCGTGCTCGAAAGCGTGCAGGGTCGCGAGGTGCTCGACCAGGAGCTGGCGGAGCTCGAGGCGGCCCTGGTCGAAGCCGAGAAGGACCCTGGCGACGGCGAGCAGCTGATGAGCCTCGCCGAAAAGCTGTCCGACCTGCACGAGCGCCTCGCCCACTACGAGATGCACTACACCGAACACGAGGCGATGCGCGTGCTGTCGGGTCTGGGCTTCGCGAACAGCGATCGCGAGCGGATGCTGAGCGAGTTCTCGGGTGGTTGGAAGATGCGCGCCGTGCTCGCGTCGCTCTTGTTTCAAAAGCCGGATCTGCTGCTGCTCGACGAGCCGACGAACCACTTGGACATGCCGTCGGTGACCTGGCTGTCCGACTTCATGAAAGCGTACGAGCGCGCGTTCATCTTGATCTGCCACGACCGCGAGTTCTTGAACGAACAGATCGAACGCATCGTCAGTTTCGAAGTCGAAGGTGTGCGCTCGTACACCGGCAACTACGAGCGCTACCTGACGCAGCGTGAAGAGGAAGAGATCATCCTCGAGAACAAGGCGAAAAACATCGCCCGCGAGCGCGAGCAGACCGAGCGCTTCATCAATCGGTTTCGAGCGCAGGCCAACAAGGCGCGCGCGGTGCAGAGCCGCGTGAAGGCGCTCGACAAGATGGAAGAGGTCGAGACCTACAAGAAGCGCAAGGTCATGCGGATCAACTTCACTGCGACCGAACGCGCGGTGAGCGAGCCGATCCGGCTCGAGGAGCTCGCGAAGAGTTACGGCGACCGCACGGTCCTGAGCGGCGTGAATCTCAAGGTTCAGCGCGGCGAGCGGATCGGCATCATCGGGAAGAACGGCGCGGGTAAGACGACGCTGCTGCGGATGATCGCGAACGAGATCGAGGCGAGCGATGGCAAGATCATCGTCGGTAGCAACGTCAACATCGGGTACTACGCGCAGCATCACGCCGAGTCATTGCATCGCGACTCCACGATCTTTCAGGAGATCGCGGCGATCGACGGCACCGCTTCGGTGACACGCGTGCGCTCGGTGCTCGGCGCGTTCTTGTTCAGCGACGACGACGTCGAGAAGAAGATCGCGGTGTTGTCCGGTGGTGAGCGGGCGCGGGTGGCGCTCGCGCGGCTCTTGATCAAGCCCGGTAACACGCTGCTGATGGACGAACCGACCAACCACTTGGATCTCGCGAGCAGCGAGGCTCTCGCGGCGTCGCTTCAGGATTACGACGGGACGTTGATCTTCGTCAGCCACAATCGTTCGTTCGTGCGACGGTTGGCGACGCGGATCTGGAACGTCGAAGGTGGAACGGTCGAGACCTATCCGGGAACGCTCGACGAATACATGGACACCTGTCGCTTGCGGCAGCTCGCAAGCGATGGCGGAACCGCGCCCGCGCCGGCGTCGCAACGGAAGGCTGCAGCGCCCGCCCCGGCTCCGAAGCAGCCCGCAGCGGCGGCAGCGGCGAAGCCAGCAGCAGCGGCACCAGTGCCGGTGGACCCGAAGAAGCGGGAAGCCGACAAGCGGTCGAAGAACCGCCAGCAGAAACTCGACCGTGAGATCGCCGATCTAGAGACGAAGATCGGAGAGCTAGAGACAGCGCAGAAGGGTCGGAGCGAGCTCTTGGCGGACCCAGCAGTCTACGCCGACAAAGAGCGAAGCACGAAGCTGCTGGAAGAGTTCCGCGACGCGCAGGGCGAGCTAGAAGGCCTCACGAAGCGCTGGGAAACAACGCAGCAAGAGTTAGAGAACCTATCCAGCAGCTGACGGCGGCAGCGTTCCAAACGCTGACCGAGCCGAGCAACACAGACGCAGTGCAAGCCGGATTTGCGAGGATTTTCCTCTGAGAGCGTGCGCGCCCGCAGGGCCGGACCGAGCAATACTTCCTGTATTGCGCAGGGAGGGACCGAGGACGAAAGCCGCTCTCAGAGGAAAAGCCGAAGCAAATCGCCGTCGGATTTGCGAGGGTTTTCCCCCGAGAGCGTGCGCGCCCGCAGGGCCCGACTGAGCAATACTTCTTGTATTGCGCAGGGAGGGACCGAGGACGAAAGCCGCTCTCGGGGGAAAAGCCGAAGCAAATCGTTCAGATGATGAACGAGAGCTGAATGCGGACGCGGTTGTCCGGACTTGCGAGCGGTGGCGTGAGCATCGGCGCGTTGTCTGGCTGACCCTGATCGCGCCACGAGTGCTCGAACTCCGCTTCGAGCTTCAAACCGTGCTCGTAGAAGTAGTAGCCGAGGCCACCACCAACTTCGCTGCGCTCTTGAATGTTCGTGTCGTCGCCGAGCCCGCGAACCGTCGATGCATTCGCAGCGATGCCGAGCGGCACGTCTTTCGACAACAAGTAGTGCAGCTGCAACGCCAGGCCGATGCCGTCGCGACCGTTGATGTCTTCCGGCAGGTCCGCGAGCTTGCGCACGTGGAACGCGCCGAGCGCCGAGAAGCCGCTCGCCTTGAACAAGAAGTCCGCGGTGAAGTTGTGGAAGTTGTAGTCGACCTTGGGCAGACGACCCATCGACGGCTGCGCCGCACCCGCCGACTGCACGGCGTACGGGCTCGTGATGTCCGACTGCACGAACGCGTACGCGATGCCGAAGCTGAGCTTGGGCGACGTGCGCGCGAAGTCGACCGGTGTGTCTTCGAACTTGCCCATCGGCGCAACCTCGAAGCGCGCGAAGTACAGGTAACCGAAGTCGCCTACACCGATCGTGTTGTTGCCGGCGTTCTTGTCTTCCGCGGCGTAGATACCGAGGTAGTACCGGAACATGCCGACACCACCGAGGTCGGTCGAACGAAGCTCGACGCCCATGTCGCGGTCGAAGTTGAACTCGGCGTCGTCGATCGAGCGGTCGACCGTCTGTAGATCCGAGTCGCCCAAGTAACGCTCGCGGCCGAACGGCACCTTCGCTTGACCGACGTGCAGCGTCAGGTCGCGCAGCTGCTGAAACTCGATGAACAAGTCGAGCAACGGCGCCTGCTGCAGCACTTCAGCCGACGAGGCAACCGCGCCGCCCATCGTAGCCGGCGTCGCACCGCTCACGGCGACCGTGCGGCGGTTGAGCTCCTGGCCAGCAAACGTCAGCTCGGTCTTGTACTTGATGTCCTTCGTGAAGATCGAGCCGCCAAGAGCGACACGCATGCGGCGCACGAAGAAGTAGTTGCGGCTCGGCGCGCCCTCGAGCGTCGGCAGCGCGAACTCGTCGAGGAACTGGCCCTTGAGCTTGAGGTTCAACGACCAGTTGCCGTCGTTCGACTTGATGTCGAGGCCCTTGCCGGGCTTGAAGCTCACTGCACCAGCGAGCGGATCGACTGCCGGCGCTGCCGCTGTCGGCGGCTCGACTGGAACCGAGGTCGTCGCGGGCGTGGGGAAAGATGGCTGGATCGGTTCCAGCTGCGGTGCAGGCGGTGCGATCTCTGACGCTGACGGCGGCGGCGCTTCGGCCGCGGGCGGATTCTCAGCTGCCGGTGCCGGCGTCGTTACAACAGGCGCGGCTGGCGGAGGCTCCGCCGGCTGAGCGTGAAGTTTTGTCACGAAGGCGGCGAGGCAAACTGCTGCCCAACCCAAGTGACGCGCACTTCCACGAAGCGCATTTCCAAGACCACAAGCTCTTCGCATAACCGTTTCTCCCTCAAGGGGTTTACCGGTCGCGTTGATAGTCTAGAGGTGAGGTGTTTTAGAAGGTCTAAGTGTGACAACGCGACGACAAATGCGTCGTCTTGTGTCATCGCGGTGACGACTGGCTTTCGACGCTTCGGTTGCTACATCCGACGGGAAACCCAGCAGCCGTGAGCGACGCTCGCGCTTCCGTCACGGAAACCGAGCCGAGCCCGGGATACCGTGAGTGGCAACGGATTCCTAACCTCGGGTAATCCGAAATCAGGAATCCGGGAAGCGAGGGCGAGCGAGCGCCTCAGTAACGCGGAACGCTGGAATCCACCGACGCCGACCAAGCGTCGATACCACCCACCAGATTGTAGACACGCTTGAAACCCTCGCGAACGAAGCGCTCTGCGGCGGCCTGGCTGCGTCCACCGTGATGACAATGGAAGACGAGCGGCGTGTCTTTGTCGAGACCTGCGACGCGACGCAATGCATCATCGTCGAGAAGCTGTGCGCCTTGAATGCTCGCTAGCTTACGTTCTTCCAGAGTGCGCACGTCGTAGAGCTCGAACTTGTCACCTGCGTCGATCATCTGCTTCAACGCAGCCGGGGTCAGTTGACGCACCTTCGCGGGCTCGTTGGGATTCTCGACCTTGAAGCCGCCCTGATCTTCGCTCGCGCCTTCTTCGAAATCGATCACGACACCGTCAGCGCGCGGAGCGCTCTCGGGATCGACGAGCACGATCAAACCACCGACGTCGACTTTGAAGTCCTCCGCGTCGGGCTCATCGATCGACAACGCGTGCTCGAACTCAGCGCTCACCTCGAGCCGCAAGTTGCCCGCTTCGTCACCCTTCGCTCGTTCGATCGCAAACTTGGCCGAAGGCGACACGGTCAGCTTCGGTGCGGCAGTAGCCGGCGATGCATCGGCAGCCGGCTTGCTCACGCCGAGCAAGCTGTGGAGCTCGCCGGCTTGGAACATCTCCCGAACGATGTCGCAACCACCGACGAACTTACCGTCGATGAACAGCTGCGGAATCGTCGGCCAGTCTGAAAACGCCTTGATGCCGTCGCGGATCTGCGGGTCGGAGAGCACATTTACGGTCGCGTACTGCGGGACCACCTTGTTCAGGATCTGCGTGACGGTCGCGGAGAACCCGCACTGCGGGAAATGCCGCGTGCCCTTCATGAAGAGCACTACGCGATCGCTCGCGATCAGACCTTCGATGCGTTGCTGGATCTCGCTGTCGAGTTGCATGTCTTCCTTGGTTCCGCGTCCGCGTGCGCGCAGCACGCTGGTGGTCTCGAGCCGGGTTGGGCGGGATTGAGAAGGACTGTGCCTACGCCGAGCACCGCCCTCTCCGGCTCTGTAAGACGCGTACCCAGCTTCGTCAACCGCGAGGTGTCAACCGTGGCAACGCGGCGCTTGACGCCAGCGCGCGTCCACCGGACAAGGTGGGTCTCCCATGCCGAACGCACGGCTGTACATCGAAGACCACGTGGAGCCCGCGGTCGCGCTCGAGCGCGCTGGGGCGGCGTGGCGCTCGGTCGACTCCGACTACCCGGTGGCGATGTACGGAGCCACCCTACGGGGCGAGGCCTGGCTGCTCGGGGCGTACCAGCACGCGGGCCAGGTTTTGCCCGGCCGTGAGCCAGGCTCCGCAGGCGGCGCCCCGGCCGTGGTGCTGCGGCGGGCGACGGGCGGCGTCGCGGTACGCGCTGGCGAAGGCATCACCTACGTCGCGCTCGCGCTGCGGGACCGCTCGTCACTGATGCCCTGCCCGCGGTCGCGGATCTTGAATCGCAACGTCCGCGGCGCGCTCGCGGGGTTTCGCTCAGCCGGCATCACCACGCACTACTTCGGACGCGATTTCCTCAGTATCGATGCGCGGCCGGCAGTCTGGGTCGGCTGGGCTGCACGCGCGGATGGTCGCGTCCTCATCGAATACGTCATCTGCGAGTCGAACTCGTGCTTCCTGTCGCCGCGCGAGCTCGGTTATCCGGTCCCCACGAGCGAGCCCTTTCGCGGCAAAGAGCCGTGGACGCTCGAGCAAGCGGTCAGCACGGTGGTCGGCAGCGAGAAGAAAGAACCCGTGCGCGGGACGAGCTTGATCGAACATCTAGCGGAGGGTTACGGAACCGGCTTCAAAGCTGCGTTCGAAAAAAGCCCGATCCCTCCGGCTTGGCTGACCACGGAGCCTCGTGTCGGGTTGCCACCGGACCCCGATGCGTCCGCGCTTCACTGGTCACATCCGATCGAAGAAGCGATCGGCTTCGTGAGTGCGGGCGTCTCGATCGACGGTGCGGGCAAGCTCGCGCGCGTGCGGATGTGCGGCGACTTCTACGCCGACGACAGCTGCGCGATCACGCTCGAACGCATGTTGATCGGCGTCGCACCGAACCCCGACCACATTGCGCGCGCAGTCGACAACGCGTACGGACAAGCAGGGCACGACGTCGAAGGCGTGCGCGACCTGCATACGTTTCAGACTGCAATCTTGGATGCAGTCGCCCGCGCGCGCGCGGCTTGAACGCAAACCTCCCGCGAGGAAGTCATGAAAGCAGCGACCGCCGCGAACAGGCTGATCCACGAGACCAGCCCGTATCTGTTGCAACACGCGCACAACCCGGTGGACTGGTACGCCTGGGGCGAAGAAGCGATCGCGCGTGCGCGCGCGGAGGACAAACCGATCTTCTTGTCCGTCGGTTACTCGGCGTGTCACTGGTGCCACGTGATGGAGCGCGAGTGCTTCGAGAATCCGAGCATCGCTGCGCTGATGAACTCGCTCTTCGTGAACATCAAAGTCGATCGCGAGGAGCGGCCCGACATCGACGAGATCTACATGAAGGCGGTCACTGCGCTCACGGGGCAAGGTGGCTGGCCGATGAGCGTGTTTCTCACGCCGGACCTGCAGCCATTTTTCGGCACGACCTATCTGCCGCCGGTCCGCGCACACGGGCGGCCTAGCTTTCCGGACGTGCTGATCGGGCTCGCCGAGGCGTACACGAAAGAGCGCGAGCAGGTCGTGTCGCAAGCGAAGGAGCTGACTTCGGCGATCACGGCGGAGAGCAAAGTCGATGCGCGCGGCGAGCTCGGGGTCGAAGCGCTCGATGCGTCACTTGCGAAGCTGAAGTCCAGCTTCGACGCGATTTGGGGCGGCTTCGGAGACGCGCCGAAGTTTCCGCACGCGGGCGACTTGCGGCTGTGTTTGCGCCACGCGCTTCGAACCGGTGCGCGCGAGCCGCGCGAGCTGGCGTTGTTCACGCTGGACCGGATGGCGCGCGGCGGAATCTACGACCAGCTGAGTGGCGGCTTTCACCGCTACAGCGTCGACCGCGAGTGGCACGTGCCGCACTTCGAGAAGATGCTCTACGACAATGCGCAACTGACGAGCGCGTACCTCGAAGCGTTCACTGCGACGCGAGACGAGCGTTACGCGCGAATCGCGCGTGGTTGTTGTGAGTGGGCGCTGACCGAGATGCAAACCGAGACCGGCGGCTTCGCGAGCGCGCAAGACGCGGATAGCGAAGGCGAAGAAGGTCGGTTTTTCGTCTGGACGCGCGAAGACGTCGGGCGCGTGCTCGGTGATCCGCTCGCGGCGCAGGTCGCGGCCTATTTTGGCGTCACGGAAGAAGGCAACTTCGAGCACGGCAAGAACGTCCTCTGGATTCCGAAGCGCCCCGCCGAGGTCGCGACGGCGTTGGGTGAAAGTGAAGCGCAGCTACAAGCGGCAGTCGATCGAGCGGTGCCGCTCCTCGTCAAAGAACGCGCGACGCGCGTGCGGCCGAACACCGACGACAAAGTCCTCACGAGCTGGAACGGGCTGATGGCCTCGGCACTGGCGCAGGCGCATCAGGTGCTCGACGAGCCGCGCTACCTGGCCGCCGCCGAACGCTGCATGTCGTTCGTGCTCGACCGCATGCGGCAGTCGGACGGGCGGCTGTACGCCACGTCGCGGCTCGGCCGGTCCCAACACAACGCCGGGCTCGACGACTACGCGTTCGTGATCGCGGCGCTGATCGACCTGTACGAATCGAGCTTCGAGGAGCGCTGGTTGCGCGAAGCCCTCAGGCTGAGCGAGCTGGTCGAGTCGCAGTTCAGTGACGCCGACAGCGGCGGCTACTTCACGACCGGCGTCGACCACGAAACGCTCATCGCCCGGCTCCAGAGTGTGCACGACGGTGCGCTCCCGAGCGGCCTCGGCGTGCACGCGCTCAATCTGTTGCGCCTCGCAGCCATCAGCGGCCGGCCGGAGCTGTTACTGCGGGCGCAGGACGCCCTCTCGGCGCAAGCCGCACTCGCGGTGCGCCACCCGCATGCGTTCTCCCAATTGCTCATCGCACTCGACTTTTCGCTCGCTCCGGCGCGCCAGGTCGTGATCTCCGGCGAGCCGGATGCGCCTGGCGTGGGCGCGTTTTTACGCCGCGTCCGGGACAGCGAGCGCCCGCAGCGCGTGGTCGTGCGCGCCAGTGAAAGCACGGACCAAGCCCTGATTCCATTGGCGGCGGACAAGCCGGCAGGTCCCGGTGGTGCACGCGCCTACGTCTGCTTCGATTTCGTGTGCCAGGCACCGGTCGACGAGCCGAGTGCGCTGACACTCTGACGATTCGCACTCTGGGGCGTTCCGGTGAGTTACGTCACTACGGTAGCGCCTGCGGCCTCGCGAGCCGTTAGTTTGGTTGCCGCGGCCAGGCTCCGCCGCCCTGGGCTGCAGCGAGTGTGCGTAAGCCATGCAGCCACCCGCGGCAACCAGCGCCGAAGTCGCGCATCGAACTACCAGCCGTTGCTGGCTGCAACGCTCGTTTCGGCGCCGTGACGACGTGATTGCGCAGTCGGGTCCTGCGTAAGTCCGCGCGCGGAAAGCCAAGTGTATGCTCGTCGGTCGCAGCACAGCTCCCACCATTTTGGTGTAATCCGCTCTGAAGCGACTGGCGCTGCGGTGGAACTCACATCATGATGATTGACACGGCGTTGTGAGAAAACTGGTCGTTCGAATCTCTCTCGGTTTGTTGTTCACAGGTTGTGCGGCGTCTCTCCCCGCTGCAGCCAAACAACCCGACTCCGAAGACCGCGCCGCAATCGAAGCCGCTGTGTACGCGTGGCGAATCGCTGGGCTTCCGTGGTCGCCGACGTGCGACGAGGAGCTCGGTCGCGTGCACGTGGTCGTGACCGAACCGTACGAGTTCACCGAGCTGTGCGGCCGCAAGCCCGTTCACGCCGGCGGTAGTTTGTACGCGTGTAATACGCAGCAGTACGAACAGATGTTCCCGTACTACTTGCTCGATGGTGATCACGTGCCGCTGCTCGTGATCTCCGAGTTGCAGCCGGAAGATCACCGGCGTCTGCTCGTGGTGCACGAGACGATGCACTGGCTCGAGCGTTGCTCGGGCAAGGGCATCGACTTCGAACACGCGGACGCGCGCGTGTGGCACGGTGCACGCATGGTCGCGCAGCGCGGCGTCCAGCGCCTGTTTGCGACCAGCTACAACCGGGACTGAGCCGATTCAGACTCAGACAGTGGTCGCGAGGCCACCGTCTACTGCGATTACGCTGCCCGTGACGTAGGCGCCTGCTCGCGACGCGAGAAAGATCGCGACGCCTGCCATGTCTTCGGGTTCGCCGATGCGACCGCGCGGTACTGCGCGCTTGATCGCGTCGCCGAAGTTCTTCAGCGTCTCCGCCATCATCTTGCTCTCGAATGGACCCGGCGCGACCGCGTTCACTGTGATGTGCTCGCCCGCAAGCCGGCGCGCCAGCGTGCGCGTGAGGTGATGCACTGCAGCTTTGCTGCTCGAATACGCGTACGTCTCGAGCCCGTTCACGTGCAGGCCGTCGACCGAGCCGATGTTGATCACGCGTGCGGGATCTTCGGGTGTGCCAGCAGCGCGCAACCCAGGGAGGAGCTCTCGCGTCAGGAAGAACACGGACTTCAAGTTCGTGTCTACGACTTTGTCCCAACCCGACTCGCCGAACACGTCGATCGGCTCGTTCCAGTTCGCACCGGCATTGTTCACGAGAACGTGGAGCTTCGGTTCGAGCTCGAGCACCTTCGAGGCGAGCAGCTTCACGCCCGCGACGGTGCTGATGTCGCCAGGGACTGACAGGCACTTGCCGAACGCCGAGAGCTCTTTGGCGGCCGCGTCACACGCCTCAGCCTTGCGAGCGCTGATGTACACGGTTGCGCCGTTCTCGACGAAGCCGCGCGCGATCATGTATCCGATGCCGCGACTACCGCCCGTGACGAGCACGACCTTGCCTTGAACCGAAAACAGATTCTTCATGTGACTCCGTGGGGCCCGCCGCGGGGTTTCGCGGACGGCGCACGTTACACGAGCGCGCCGGACGGCGTCAAAAGCAACTGGTCGATGTGATCTCCGGGTTAGACTGACCGAACAAGAACCCTTGGCATGAGCTCGACCGCCCCGCTTCCTACGCTGCGCTGGCTCGGCCCTCTGGGCCTATTGCTCGGCGAATACCTATTGATCAGCCTGCAGTTCGACGCGCTGCCGCTCTTGCACAGCGCCGGCTGGACGCACGGCTTCGGACACTTGGGCATCGCTGCGCCGCTCGCGTTCGTGGTCGCGACCCTCGGTTACGTGCTCGCGGGCGACCGCGTGAAGTCGGAGTTCGCGAGCCAGCTCAACCAGCCGCTGCAGAAGCGGCAGGTCTGGAGCTTTCTGGTCGCAAACCTCGTCTGCTACGGCAGCTTGATCGCGCTCACCATCGCCTCGCTCGCGCGGGTGCGAGGCGGCCAGGACGTGCCGCTCGGCTGGTTGATCGCGTTCTTGCTGCTCGCCGCGGCGACGCTGCTCTCGCTTCTATTCATCGTCGTGCCGCCACGAGCTGCAGCGTGGTTGGTGAAGAGCAGCCGCGAGCTGATCCTGATCAGCGTCGGTGCGGGTGCTCTCGCGTGGATCGCTGGAGTCGCGAGCGGCGCGCTCTGGGACGCGCTGCGGAAGCTGACGCTCGACACGGTCTACTTGATGATCTCGCCGTTCACGCAAGACATTGGGTACGCGCCGGAAGACGCGATCATCGGTGTCGGCGAGTTCTTCGTCGTCGTCGCGCCGGAGTGCTCCGGGCTCGAAGGCATCGGGCTCATCGTCGTCGTGCTCGCCGTCTACGTGTACAGCGCGCGCTCGCGCCTAGTCTTTCCGCGAGCGCTGTGGCTGATCCCCGCCGGCGTCGCGCTCGTCTGGCTCGGCAACGCGATGCGCATCGCGCTCCTACTCGCGGTCGGTGTGCACGTCTCGCCGGAGATCGCGCTGTCGGGCTTCCACTCGAAGGCGGGCTGGATCTTCTTTTGTGCGATCGCGCTCGCACTGATCGCGTACGTCGAGCGCTCGCCGTTTTTTAGTCGCGATGCGAAGACGCAACCGGCGTCGCAAACGCGCGAGGGCAATCCGACGGCGACCTATCTCGCGCCGCAGCTGATCTGGATCGCGACTTCGCTCGTCACGGGGTTGTTCACGATCGGGCTCGTGGATCTCGCCTACGGCGTACGCGTGGCTGTAGTCGCGCTCGTACTCTATCTCGCGCGAGCGCAGCTACCGAAGCCGAGCTGGCCTGCTTCGTGGCACGCGCCCGTGATCGGCGCAGTCACGTTCGGCTTGTGGTGGATCTTGATTCCGGACCGCCCCGCTTCCGACGTGAAGCTGTTTCGCGCGGAGCTCGCGTCCCTCTCGCCGCTGGCAGCTGCAGGCTGGATCGCCGTGCGCGTCGTCGGTAGCTGCCTAGTTGTGCCGATCGCGGAAGAGCTCGCGTTTCGTGCGTATCTGTTGCGTCGGTTGATCTCGCCGAACTTCCTGGAAGTGTCGAAGACGCAACTCACGGTGGTCAGCTTCCTGGCGTCGTCGCTGGCGTTCGGCCTGTTGCACGGCCGCGACTGGATCGCCGCGACCGTTGCGGGTGTTGCCTATGCGCTCGCTCAGCGTGTGCGAGGGCGGACGTCCGACGCCGTGGTCGCGCACGCCGTGACGAATGCGCTGATCGCGATCGCGGTGCTCGTATTCGGCGCGTATTGGCTCTGGGTGTGAGAGCACCGCTCGATCGCCTCCGGGCCAGCTGCTAAGTTCGTACGGCCATGCAGACCTACTCTGGAAGCTGTCACTGCGGCCGGGTGTCGTTTCGCGTCACGGCTGCGCTCGCCGCGGCCGATGTCTGCAACTGCTCGATCTGCCAGAAGAAGGGCTTCATCCACTTGATCGTCGAGCCGGCGCAGTTCGAGCTGCTGACGGGCGGCGACGCGTTGACCAGTTACCGCTTCAATACCGGCGTCGCGGAACACACGTTTTGCAAGTACTGCGGGATTCACCCGTTTTATACGCCGCGGTCGGACCCGGATAAAGTCGACGTCAACGTCCGCTGCCTCGAGGGCGTGGACGTCACGAAGCTCGAGCTGCGGAGCTTCGACGGGCGCAATTGGGAGCACGCGATTCAGTCGGCAAACTGGCAGAAGTGAACGCGCGCGGCTGAGCGCCGGATCGGCTAGTGGTGCTAAGCTCTACGCATGTACACCGGCATTACCCGCGGCGTATTCCCAGTCGTCGCCGTCGAAGAGCGTCACGGGGCAGCGCGGCTCACGGTCGAGCTCTCGGAGCCCCTCGCGGCTGGGGTCGAGCTCGGCGCAAGCATCTCGGTCGACGGCGTGTGTCTCACGGCGTCGGCGATCGCGGGTAAGCGCATCAGCTTCGAGGCGATCGATGAAACGCGAAAGCTCACGACGCTCGGCGAGCTGAAGGTCGGTCGCGGCGTGAGTATCGAGCGTTCGGCGCGCTACGGCGACGAGCTCGGCGGCCATGACGTGTACGGGCACGTCGTAGGCACGGGCCGTGTGCTCGCGCGCGAAGACCTCGGCGCGCAGCTCGATATGACGGTCGGCGTTCCGCCCGAGTGGATGAAGTACATCCTGCACAAGGGCTTCATCGCCCTCGACGGCTCGAGCCTCACGGTCGACGACGTGCGCGCCGCTGGCAGCTTCAAGGTGCACCTCATCCCGGAGACCGTGCGGCTCACGAACTTCGGGCACAAGCAGGTCGGCGATCGAATCAACGTGGAGCTCGACCCGAAAACGGTCGCGATCGTCGACACGGTCGAACGCGTCCTCGCAGAGCGCTATATTGGTGTGGTTCCCGGCAAGTCCTGAGAGGTGTGTATGGCACATCCTGACGTGTTCATCGTCAATGCGGCGCGCACGCCGCTCGGTTCGTTCTTGGGTGCGCTGTCCGAGGTTCCGGCACCTCAGCTCGGTGCTGCAGCCATCCGCGGCGCGCTGGCCCGGGCCGAGCTCGCGCCCGAACACGTCTCGCTCTGCTTGATGGGCAACGTGCTGTCCGCTGGGCTCGGCCAAGCCCCTGCGCGCCAAGCGGCGATCGCAGCGGGCATTCCCGTTTCTACGCCTGCAGTCGGTGTGAGCAAGGTGTGCGGCTCCGGCCTCGAGGCCGTGATCCTCGGCTGGCGAGCGATCGCGGTCGGTGATGCGGACGTCGTCGTCGCCGGTGGAATGGAATCGATGAGCCAGGCGCCCTACCTCGCGCCGAAAGCGCGCAGCGGACAGCGGCTGGGCCACGGACAGTTTCTCGATTCGATGATCCTCGACGGGCTGTGGGATCCGTACGGCGACTTCCACATGGGTGAAGCCGCGGAGCGCTCTGCAGCCGAGCTCGGGATCGGACGCGATGCGCAGGACGAATATGCCCGCGGCTCGTACGAGCGCGCTCGGAGCGCGATCACGTCCGGTGCCTTTGCCGCGGAGATCGAGCCGGTTCGAATCGAGGGCAGGCGTGGCGAAACGATCGTGCGCGAAGACGAAGAACCAGGCCGCGCCGACCTCGCGAAGTTGTCCGCACTCAAGCCGGCGTTTCGCAAAGCTGGGACGATCACGGCGGGCAATGCGTCGACGATCAACGACGGCGCGTCCGCGATCGTGCTCGCGAGCGCGGAGGCCGTTCGCAAACATCGGCTCAAGCCGGTTGCGCGCATCGTCGCGCACGCGCATCACGCGCAAGAGCCGGAGCGTTTTCCGACTGCGCCCGCGTTCGCGATCGAGAAGGCCCTCGCGCGTGCTGGCTTGCGGACCGATGATCTCGATCTGCTCGAAATCAACGAAGCGTTTGCGACCGTCGCTCTCGGCTGCATCCAGCTCGCGAAGCTCGACCCCGCGCGCGTGAACGTGCGAGGTGGCGCAGTTGCGCTGGGCCATCCGATCGGTTGTTCCGGTGCACGAATTTTGACCACCCTGCTCTACGCACTTCGCGATCGGGGCGCACAACGCGGTCTCGCCACACTGTGCATTGGTGGCGGTGAAGCGAACGCGCTGATCGTCGAACGTGTGAGCTGAGCCCGTTTTTAGGGCGTTCGAAAACACTGTGAAATCGCGGACTGTGCGCGGTTGCGCGCCCTGGCACGCTTCTCGCTTCAATTGCCATTTACGACCGCGGGTGGCGGCCGACGCGGGAATCAAGCCCGTCTTTGCGCGATTGAAGGAGAGACTGGTGATGCTCGCTGTATCTGCAAACGGACTGATCGACACCGCACACGGCGGCACGCTGCCGAAAAGTCGGCGGCCGATCGTCGAGATGCCTGCGTGGACGGAGCATTGCGTCGGACTCGAGATCGCCGGCACACATCGGCTCATTGGGTCCATCTCGGCGGGTGGGTTTGGTCACGTTTTTCTGGCCGAACATGTCCGGCACCATGCCCTGTCCGCGGTCAAACTGACCGACCCTCGCAGTCGGATGGCGGCGTGTGTCCTGTCGCAGGAAGCCGATGTGCTCCGCCAGCTGTTTCATCCCAACATCGTTCGGATTCAGGGCCACGGTGAGCTTGCGGATGGCAGCGCGTACCTGGCGATGGAGTATGCGCGAGGTGTTGAGGTCGAGACTTGGCTCGAGGAGCACGGCCGAATGGAGCCGTCGCGTGTGCTCAATATTTTGTCGCAGCTCGGGTCTGCGCTCGATTACCTGCATGGGCAGGGTTTCGTGCATGCGGATTTGAAGCCGAGTCATTTGATCATCGATGAGGCGAACGGCGATGCGCTGACGTTGCTGGACTTCGGGTGTGCGTTCGAGGCGGCGGACGATGTCCGGTCGCGAGACGTGGGTGGAACGCCGGGCTACATGCCGCCAGAACAGGCGTGCGGTGGTCGTTGCGGGTCGGCGGCCGATGTGTACGCGATGGCAGCGGTCGCGTCGGAGATGTTGACGGGTCAGTTGCCGCATCCGCATACGACGGGTTCGGTGTTGCGAGCGATGATGACGGAGCCGCCTGCGTTGCCGAGTACGCGGGGTGTGGTGCGGGCGGGTTTGGATGAGGCGTTCGAGAAGGCGCTCGCGCGTAAGCCGCAGGGAAGGTTCGCGACGGCGAGCGAGTTCGTGGGTGCGTTGTCGAAGGCATTCGCCAACGCGTAGAAGTGAGCTGGTGCGGTGGAGCGCGAGTGGCTCGGCGGATCAGTCGCTTTCGACTGCTGACGGTTCTCTCGGGGCGGAACGTCGCGCTCGGGACACGGCGGCTTGCATCTGCACCGGCCCCAGTCGCTTTCGTTCGGTGCAGCAACCCGCCTCTCGCGTCGTGCCAACGAAAAGCCTACGCATCCGGCGTCGGCACGATGCGACGGTCCCGATCACGACGTTCCGCCCCGAGAGAACCTCGCCTCGTCCCAGCGTTCGGCTCGCTTCTCGTGGTCGAACCTCTTCACTGCAGGAAGGGCCCGTGGGCGACGTTCCGCCCCGAGAGAACCTCAACCCATCCGTCGACTCGCTTGTCGTAGGCGACCTCCACACTGCAGGAAGGTCCGCCACTGGACGCCAACCGGATGCGACGCGTCTACTGATGGCCGATATGTTGCCGTGCCGCTGATGGCTGCGTGATGCCGCTGATCGCTTCGTAGAACCACAACGCTTGCACCGGTGCTCGAGTCGGTCTGCGGGAAGCTAGACGACGGATGGGATGATGTAAGGTCCTCTCGGGGTGGAACGTCGCGATCGGGACCGTCGCAGCGTGCCAACGGCATGATGCGTATCCGACCGTTGGCGCGCTGCGAGAGGCGGCTTGCCGCACCGTAGAGGAAGCGAGCGCCGACCGGTGCATCTGCAAGCCGCCGTGTCCCGAGCGCGATGTTCCACCCCGAGAGGACCGTCAGTTATCGAACAGCTCCCGATCACCGACGCAAGCCACCAGAGCGCATGTTCCACCCTGAGAGAACGGTCAGTTGTCGAAAGGGACTTGATCGCCGAGCCGTCCGCGCTGCTCAGATCTGCAACTGCAGCTGCGCCGTTACACGCTCGTGATCCAAGTCGAAGTATGGGACCGCCGGCAACGGCAACGGCTGCTCGATCACCGGCGTTCCGTTTGCCACATCCGTTCGCGTCACATCGATCACCAACTGCACACTCTTCGAAAAGAAAATGTTGCAACCGAACGTCAACTCCCGACGACCACCGACCTTGTGCTCTCGATCCGTATCCAGCCACTCCGCACGCGCCGCCGGCATCAAAGCAATCGGACCCGCACGAAACTTGTAACCGACCAACACCCAACCAGCCATCCACGAACGCGCACCGTAACGCGTGTCAACATCCACTCGATCACCCAGCATACCCTCCGCCCGAATCCGCAAATGCTTCCGCGTAACACTCACGTCCGCACTGTACGCCTTGCCCGACGCCCAACGCTTCTCACGCGGGAACAGCGGATCAGGCGGCATCGGCAACACATCCTTGCCCGAAGTCTCGAACGGTTGCTTATACGTCGCACCCGAAGGCATGCCGACCACATCCGCACCGACGCGCAACCACTTCCAAGGCTTCGACTCCACCCGCAGTCCGATCGAACCGACCGGCGATGCATTCTCATCTTCAGCATGCCCACGAAACGCACCGAACGAAATGCGCAAACGCTTGGGCTTCGATAGCGGCGCCACCATGACTTCGACACCGATGTCGCGACCCGCAAAGCCGAGGTTCTTGATGAAGTTGTCGGCGTCGCCGAGATCCGACAACTCGTACTCCGCGACAGGATCGAGCTCGAGGATCGAAAACGGAAGCTTGAAGATACCCGCCGCTACTTCGAAGCGGCCCTGAATCGGCCGCAGCCGCGCGTAAGCCTGCTTGAGCACGTTGCTTACGTCGGAGCCGCGCAGTTTCGCGAAATCCAAGATCGCCTTGAAGCCGACCCACGGTTCCGGATCGGCGCCGATGCGAAAGAAGAAACGCTGAAGCGACCACCCGTCGCCGTCGCGCAACAGAATGTCCTCGCGCGTCGCGTAACCAGGCCGCGTATTCGAGCTGTCTTCCGCAAACGTGTGCGCATAACGCGGCTGCAACAGCAGATGAAACGTGAGCGGGCCCGCTCGTAGGCCTTCGGCCTCGTGGCCCCACTCATCGCCAGTGCTCATTTCCTCGGGCGGATTGGCCTCCTCCGACATCTGATTTTGATCCGCAGGAGGCCCGGCCACGGGCTCCACAGGGTCAGTCGACGAAGGCTTGCCCGGCTCCGGATCGACCTGCGGGGAAACCGCGAGCGTCGAAGGCTCGGCGGAGCCAGCGTCGATGGGCAACGCCGCAGCCTCTGCGCGCGCCGCTGACGGCGGCGGCATGTCTACGTCTGGCGGCGTCTGAACCAGCTGCGCACTCGCACGACTCTGAGTGAGCGCAAGTGTCAGCAGCCCACACGCAACGTGCAGCCACAACCCAACTGCGACTGTCGACCAGTTGCGTCCTCTCATGACGGTACGAGGAAGTCGGCGAGCTCTTCGATCGCGCCGCTCTCGGCATCCTCTTCGCGGACCTTGCCGACACCCGGCGCAAACCAGAACTTGCGGGTCTCACTCTCGTCCGGATTGAAACGCTCGATCTCGATCGCATCGAACTTGCCCGCCGGCACCTCGATCTCCACGTGCGTGTCCACGACGGTGTACTTGTGCGTGGTCTTGCCAGTCTGCACCGCACCCGGCGCACACTTCGACGCGATACTCGTCATGATGCACGTCTGCGTCCAATCGTCGTCGAGCGTTTGCGATTGGCCTGCCTTCGTCCAACCTTCGTCGTACCGCAAGAACGCTGGGTCGTACTCGACCTGCAGCGCAAGGTCGCCATTGACACGCACCTCGCGAAACGCGCGATAGACGCCCGTGCCCTGCACGACGAACGTACTCTGCGTCTGGGCGCCCTCGGCATCTTCCTCGTCTTCGAGAATGAACGCCGGTTTCCCCTCGTACGTAGTGTCGGTCATCGTCGCAATTTCATTCCAGGGATCTTTCGTCAAACTCGTGTGCCGATAGGTCCACTTCGCTCCCGCAACGAGCGGAAAGCGACTGGCAGCGGCGCCTGCCTTGAACGTCTTGAAGTCGCCATCGTCGTCGTCATCGCCGCCGGCGTCCTTCGTCGCGCTCTTGCTACCGGCCGCACCGGATTGATACGGGTCGCTCGGGGCATCGTCTCCACCGACACACGCGAAAAACGAGAGGCTGAACAGAGAGACGACGATGAGCTTGCGAACACGAATCCAACTAAACATTGTGTCTTTTATATGGCATGCGTTCGCCTCATTCCCAGACCGCTTTACACGATCCGTTAACGACACCGTACCCGTGTCTCGTTGCAATTTGCTTCGTTGCAGAAAGCAACGAGCCAATTTCAAAGCGTTTGGCTACGCATGCTAGCCGCTGTCAGCTGCGAGTGCAGCAGCCAATGGCTGCGATACTTCGAACGTCCACGCAAGTCGTTTTATGCCGCCATCAGCTGCAACGATCATTCACCGGCATTCCACGCAGCAGTCTTTGCAGCCCACCTGCACGTCCTGCGCGACGCAGCGCTGTGACGAACTCGTCACCCGACCACTGGCTGCGCACTTGTGCACTGGCTGCTACAAGGGTCGCGATTAAATCAGCAGTTCAACCTGCGGAGGCGAAGTGACCCCATCGGAAGCGACCAATCTCTATTTCTCGGCTGCGTCGGAACGCCTCGGCCTGAGCTCCGCGATGGCGCGACGCCTGATCACTCCGAAGCGCGAGCTGAAGGTCGAATGCACGGTGGTGCTCGACGATGGAACGACCGCGACGTTCGTAGGTTTCCGCGTGCAACACGACGACGCACGCGGCCCGATGAAGGGCGGGATTCGGTTTCACCCGCAAGTCGATCCCGACGAGGTGAACGCACTCGCATCGCTCATGACCTGGAAGACTGCAGTCGTCGACATTCCATTCGGCGGCGCGAAGGGTGGCGTGAACTGCGACCCGCGTAAGCTGTCGCAGGGGGAGCTGCAACGACTGACGCGCGCGTTCACGCAAGGCATTCACGACGTGATCGGCCCGGAAAAGGACATCCCCGCACCAGATATGGGCACGAACGCTACGACGATGGCGTGGATCGCCGACGAGTACTCGAAGTTCTTCGGCTGGCAACCCGCCGTCGTCACGGGCAAGCCGATCGAGCTCGGCGGTTCGTACGGGCGCGAGTCAGCGACGGGCCGCGGGCTCGTGTTCGCGCTCGAGAATTACTTCGCAGACGTGAACCGCTCGATCTCGGGGACGAAGTTCGTCGTGCAGGGCTATGGGAACGTCGGCGCCTGGGGAGCGCGGTTGCTCGTGCAAAACGGCGGCTCGATCTCGGCAGTTTCGGACGTGACCGGCGCGGTGCGAAATCCCAACGGCCTCGATCTCCGCGCGCTCGACGAGCACGTCCAACGTTCCGGGGGCGTAAAGGGCTTCGACGGCGGTGAAGCGTTTGCTCCGGACCAGCTGTTGTTCGAGCCATGTGATGTCTTGATCCCCGCCGCACTCGGAAACGTGCTCCGAAAAGAAAACGCAGCGGATGTACGCGCGAGCGTGATTCTCGAAGGCGCGAATCACCCGGTGGACCCAGAAGCAGACGCGATCTTCGACAAGAAAGAGATCGTCGTGTTGCCCGATATCTACGCGAACGCAGGTGGAGTGACCGTGTCGTACTTCGAGTGGGTGCAGAACATTCAGCGGTTTCGCTGGGACGAAGCGCGCGTCAACGACGAGTTGAAGCACGTGATGCGAAAGGCGTGGGGTTCGCTATCGGCTCACGCGAAGCAATACCGCTGCAGTTTCCGCGGCGCCGCGTTTGCGCTGGGGTTGAGTCGAGTCGCATCGGCGACGCAACTCCGCGGCGTCTGAGCGGCTGCCTTCACGAACAAACCGAGCTGGCCCATGTGGGGCAGGGCCGCGCGATTTTCCGCAGAATTTCAGAGTCTGCGAGCGCGCGCGGGGACTTGCCCCTGGCTGCACGAGCGAGCACGATTCTTCTCATGACGCGCACCATCCTGACCCTACCCGCTCTCGGTTTGTTGAGTCTCGCGGGGGGCTGCGCCCCGATCGAAAACGGCGAACCCACGGGTGAGCCGGTCGTAGGTCGCCTGCAATTCAACGATCGCATCATCGACCTGACGCCGGGCGCATTCGCCGAAGGTCCGAACTCGGTTCCGCGCGATGCGATCGGCCACATCATCGCGGACATCGACTTGCGCGAGACGCCGCTCGATGCGACCGGGGAAACGCGTAGGCGCGGCTCCGCGATCGACGACGACGGTAACGAGCGCGGTCAAGGCCTGCGTCGCGAACGCAATCGTTGAGATCGTCGCCGTCGCCCGCTCTGGTCTTCGACCCGGTTACAGGATCGGCTCGGCCTGATAGCTCGCCGCAGCCGGATACTTCGCGACGATCTCCTCGACCGTTCGAACGAACGCGCGCGTTTGGTCCGGCGCTGAACCCGCAAACTCGAGTGGCTTGCCGAACGCAGCTGTCAAAGCCGCGGCATCCAAGCCGAGCCGCGGATCTTTCGCCAACCGACTCACGAGGTCGTTCTGCTCCAAGCCGCTTTCGCGCATCGCCAATGCGACCGCGACCGCGTGCTCTTTGATCGCCTCGTGCGCCTTCTCGCGGCCCTTCCCCGCACGCACGGCCGCCATCAACACCTTGGTGGTCGTGAGGAACGGCAAGTAGCGCTGCAACTCCCGATCGATCGTCGCCGGAAACGCGCCGAACTGCGCGAGCACGTCGAGCAGAGTCTGGAATAGCCCATCGCTCGCAAAGAACGCATCCGGCAACGCCACACGCCGCACGACCGAACAGCTGACGTCACCTTCGTTCCACTGATCGCCGAGCAGCCCGCTCGTCATCGTCACGTAGCCCGCGAGCACGTGCTTGAACCCGTTGATTCGCTCGCACGAACGCGTGTTCATCTTGTGCGGCATCGCCGACGAACCGACCTGGCCCGGTTTGAACCCCTCGGTCACGAGCTCTTGACCAGCCATCAAGCGAATCGTCGTCGCCAAGCTGCTCGGCCCACCCGCCGCTTGCAGGAGCGCGCTCACCACTTCGAAGTCGAGCGAACGCGGATACACTTGGCCCACGTTCGTAAGCATGTGGGTAAACCCGAGGTGCTTCGCGACCGCCGATTCCAGCTTCGCGACCTTCGCGTGATCGCCATCGAGCAGATCCAGCTGGTCTTGCTGCGTCCCGACCGGCCCCTTCAACCCACGCAGCGGATACACCTCGATGAGGTGCTCGATCCGTGCAAACGCCTGCAACAACTCTTCACCCGCGTTCGCGAACCGCTTGCCGAGCGTCGTGACTTGCGCCGGAACGTTGTGGCTACGCCCGGTGATCGCGCGAGACTCGTACAACGCTGCGAGCTCTGCGAGTTTGGCAAGCGTCGCCACGATCCGATCGCGGACGAGCCGCAAACCTTCGCGTAGCTGCATTTGTTCGACGTTCTCGGTGAGGTCGCGCGAGGTCAGCCCCTTGTGGATTTCCTCGTAACCCGCGAGCGCGCAGAACTCTTCGATCCGCGCTTTCACGTCGTGGCGCGTCACGCGCTCACGCGCACGGATCGACACCAAATCCACGCGATCGACGACCGACTCGTACGCACCGACGGCCTGATCCGGAACCGGGATTCCGAGATCGCGCTGGGCACGCAAAACGGCGATCCACAACCGCCGCTCCAGCACGACCTTGTTCTCGGTGGAGAACAACACGCGCATTTCGCGGCTGGCGTAACGGTGAGCGAGAATGTTTGGGATGGAGATGGGATCGGGCGGCATTGAGGATGACCGGCGCGCGGATACCGAGTCTACACCCGGCCGGGAACGACGCGCTCGAGCACCTGTCTCACTCTCCGACACGGTTCACAAAGCCGATCCGCCATCCACCTTGATGATGGCCCCGGTGGTGAAAGCACCAGCCTCCGATGCCAAATACACCACGGTGCCGACGATGTCACTCGCGCGGCCGGCACGACCGAGAGGAATAAACTGCCCGACTGCCGTGGAATCACCACCCGGCATCATGAACGCCGTCATTTTGCTGGGAAAAAGTCCAGGCGCGATGGCATTTACAGTCACGCCCTCCTTCGCCAACTTTTTCGCGAGCGTCGCTGTGAGGTGATGCACCGCGGCCTTTGCAGGGTGATAGGCCCACGCGTCGTCCATCGGATGCTCGATGCCCGAGATCGATCCGATGTTGATCACGCGCGCCGGCTGCGCCTGACTCGCGTTCTTGCGCAGGAGCGGTAAACACTTCTGCGTCACGAAGAACAGCGACTTCACGTCGAGGTCGAACACCTTGTCCCAGCCGCTCTCGGGATATTCGTCGATCTTGCCGCCCCAGGTCGCGCCAGCGTTGTTGACGAGCACGTCGAGCTCGCCGCCGAACACCTCGCTCACACGCTTCGCGACGCGCTCGATCTCGCTGAGCTGCGACAGATCTGCGGGCTCGGCCGTGACGTCGTAACCCTGCTTCGTCTTGAGCTCGTCGACCAGGCTCGCGAGCGCCTCGCGCTTGCGACCGCACGTGAACACGCGCGCGCCGCGCTCGGCCAATCCCTCCGTGATCATGCGGCCGATGCCGGAGGCACCACCGGTCACGAAGAAACGCTTCCCGCGAACTGAAAAGAGCTCGTCACTCATCGTCGACTCCCTTGGGCGCGCGCAGACTGCGCGGCGACCCTCCGTGTAGCCAGATTTCCGGCGCAGGTAAATACTGGAGAAGGCCTCAGAGCGGCTCTGCCCCGCTCTCGACTTTACCGGCCAGGTCAGGGAAAGTTCTCGGCATGGCTCGCGTCGCAGTCATTGGTGGAGGCCTCGCCGGACTCACGTCCGCGTTCGCCTTGCTCCGCGCGCGCGACGCCGTTTTCGTGGTCGAAGCCAGTGAAGCTTACGGCGGCCAAATCTCCACCGAACACAGCGACGGCTACGTGATCGAGCACGGCGCCGAGGGTTTCGTCGCGCGCAGCGAGGCGGTGCCGAAGCTCGCGGCAGAGCTGAAGGTCGAAGGCGAGCTCGTCGGCCAAGCGATTCTGCGCAGCCTCGGTCTGAAAGACGGAACGCTGCGCGAGCTCGCCCCCGGGGAGGCAGCGAGTTTGCTCGGCTTTCAAGTCCCGCGCGAAGAGCTCGGTAGCGGCATTCGAACGTTCGCGCGCGGCATGGGCACGATCATCGACGCGCTCCGACGCGCGCTCGCAGCCCAAGTCGAGCTGCGGGCCGGCTTTCAAGTCGACAGCTTGACGCGGCTCGCACGTGGCTATCGCTTGAAGACGCAAGCCGGCGCAACGCTCGACGCCGAACGGATCGTGATCGCGACGAGCGCGCGCGTTGCGGCACGCTTGCTCACGCCAATGTGCGGCCCGGCGGCGGCGCAGCTAAAGGCTGCCAACACGGTCTCGAGTGTCACCGTCTCGCTCGGTTACGCTCGCGCGTCGATCGCGCACCCACTCGACGCAACGGGTTTTGTCGTCGCAACCGACGATCAGCAGCACGGCCTTCGCGCCTGCACGTTCGTGAGCTCGAAGTTCGATGCGCGCGTACCCGAAGGCAAAGCGTGTTTGCGCGCGTTCTTTCGCCCACTCGACGCGGAGATCAGCGTGCTCTCGGACGCAAAATACGTACAACGTGCGCACGCATTTCTCGAGCCGCTGCTCGGAATCGGCGCCCAACCCGAACGCACCTGGGTCTCGCGCTGGACGAACGCGCTGCCGGTCTTCGATCCCGCCCACAAAGCGGCTGTCGCGCAGCTGACGACGGCCCTCTCCGGCAGCGGGATCGCGCTCGCCGGCTCGGCGTTCCACGGTTCGGGCATCGACGCGGCCGTGCAATCGGCGCAGTCGGTCTCCGAACGCCTGTAAGCTCTCGCGAAAACATGACTTTCCGCTCGGGAGCCTTGCGCGATCGGTGTGCGCTCGGCCAACCTTAGGATGGCATGACCGATCCCGCGCTGAGCGAAACGGGGCCGCGGCGCGACAGCGCGCTGCGCGCGATGACGAATGACGGTGCGTTCCGCGTGATCGTCGTTCGAACCACCGACACCGTACGCGAGCTCCTGAAGGCGCAGCACGCGACCGGTAACGTTGCGAAGCGCCTCGGCGAGCTCGCGACCGGCGCAATCCTCGTGCGCGAGACGATGGCCCCGGACTACCGGCTTCAAGCGCTCTGGCGCAGTGCGGACCGGCGTACGAGATTGGTCGCGGATTCGCACCCGGACGGTGGCACGCGCGGGCTGTTGCAGTATCCCGGCGGAGCACCGGCCGCGCCGCCGACGCTCGCGGGCGGCACGCTCGAGGTCGTGCGCACGCTGTACAGCGGAGAGCTGCACCGCGGTGTCGTCGAGGTGCCCGACAGTGGCAGCATGTCGGAAGCGCTGATGACGTATCTGCAGAGCTCCGAACAGGTCGCGTCGATGGTCTCGGTCGCGTGCGTGCTCGAGGGAACACACGTCGTCGCAGCCGGAGGCTACCTCGTGCAGTTGTTACCCGAAGTCGGGCGCGGGCCGCTCGCGATCATGGCCGAACGCTTGCGAGACTTCGCGCAGATCGGCGAGCTGCTCGCGAAGACTGACGCCGCGCCGCACCCGCTGCTCGATGAGCTCCTGTACGGCATGGAGTTCACGCGCCTGACGGAGAGCCCGCTCAGCTGGAAGTGCCGATGCGACACCGTGCGGGTGATGTCCAGCCTCGCGACACTTCCGAAAGCGGATCTCACCGAGCTGATCGAAGCGGGAAAGACGATCGAGCTCGCGTGTGATTTTTGCGGTCAGAACTACAACGTCAGTCCCAGCCAGCTCGTGGGCTTGCTCGAACAAAGTTGAGGGTCTCTCTGCGATGACTTACCAACCGTACTATCGAAACCTGATCCAGCTGTTCACGCAGTCAGTCGAGAAGTATGGGAGCCACCGATTATTCGGTTCGCGCAAAGCGGACGACTGGCATTGGACCACTTACACGGAGTTCGCCGCCCTCGTAGCTGCCGCTCGCAGCGGCCTGCATGCTCGCGGAGTGCGCGCGGGTGATCGCGTCGCAGTGATCTCGAACAACCGCCTCGAATGGGCGGTCGGCGCGTACGGCGCGTACACGCTCGGCGCGGTCTACGTGCCGATGTACGAAGCGCAACTCGACAAAGACTGGCAGCACATCTTGGCCGACTGCGGCGCGAAGCTGTGTTTCGTGAGCGACGCGAAGGTCGAGAAACGCATCCTCGGTTTGCGCGCGCAGTTGCCGGCGCTCGAGCACATCGTTTCGTTCGAGGGTTCGGGCTTTCCGGATCTGCTCGCAGCCGGGCGCGCCAACGAAGTCGCTCCAGTCGCGCCGCAAGACGAAGACTGCGCGATGTTCATCTACACGTCGGGTACGACCGGCAACCCAAAGGGCGTGCGCCTCACGCACTTCAACTTGGCAAGTAACGTGTGCGGCGTTTTGGAGATCGCGCCGCTGCGCAAGGACGAAGTCTCACTCGCGTTTTTGCCTTGGGCGCACGTCTTCGGAGGCTGTCTCGAGTTGAACGCGCTGATGTCACGCGGCGATGCGATCGCGATCTGCGAGGACACGACGCGTTTGATCGATCAGTTGGGCGAAGTGAAGCCCACCTGCTTGTTCGCAGTGCCGCGGATTTGGAATCGCATCTACGACGGCGTGAACAAGCAGATGGCCGACCGGCCGGCGGCCATTCGGAAGCTGTTCGAGGTGGGGATGCGGCTGAAGAGCCGGCAAAAACGCGGTGAATCGCTGAGCTTGCGGGAGATGTTGCTGCTGGCGGCGGCAGACAAAGTGCTGTTCGCGAAAGTGCGCGCGCGGTTCGGTGGCAAGCTGCGCTTCGCGTTCTCCGGTGCGGCAGCGCTCGCGCCCGAGGTCGCAGAGTTCATCGATAACCTCGGCATCATCGTGTACGAGGGGTACGGCCTGACCGAGACGAGCGGCGCCGCGACTGCAAACGGGACGCATGGCAGGCGGCCCGGTTCGGTCGGTCGCGTCGTACCGGGATTTGAGCTGAAACTGGACCGCGACGCGGTCGGAGCGACCGACGGCGAAGGGGAGATCCTGGTCTACGGCACCGGCGTCATGCAGGGTTACCACAACCAGCCCGCCGAGACCGAACACGCGTTGACTTCGGATCACGGATTGCGGACCGGTGATCTCGGTCGCATCGACAACGACGGATTTCTCTACATCACGGGGCGCGTGAAGGAGCTCTACAAGCTCAGCAACGGGAAATACGTCGCGCCGGTGCCGCTGGAAGAGAAGTTGCAGTTGAGCCCGTACATCGCGCAGGCGTTCGTCTACGGCAGCGATCATCCGTACAACACGGCGGTGATCGTCGTCGATCTGCCGTCGGTCCAGAAGTGGGCGGCGGGCCTCGGGATCGCGAAGCAGCCGAACGAGTTGCTCGAAGATTCGAGGACGAAGGCGTTGGTTCGGCGCGAGATCGACGCGCACAGCAAGGAGTGGAAGGGCTACGAGCAGGTCCGCGAGTTCGTGCTCGACCACGACGCCTTCACGACGGACAACGACATGCTCACGCCCACCTTCAAGTTGAAGCGTAGAAACGTGACGCAGAAGTATCTGGCGAAGCTAGACGCATTATACGCATCGAACGCCAGGGCAACAGCGGCAGTCGGCTAACGCTGCCGCTCTCAGCTGCACTCGCCAGCTTCTCTCGTGGCGGGGAAGCGAAGCGCTATCGTTGAATGAGATTTGCTTCGGATTTTGCCCTGAGAGCGAGGGGACCCCCCACCCCGCAGGGCCGGACCGAGCAATACTTCCTGTATTGCGCAGCGTCCGGACCGAGGACGAAAGCCGCTCTCAGGGCAAAAGCCGGAGCAAATCGGCTAACGCTGGCAATGTGGGCAGAGCCAGCCCTGGGTTAGGGGCTCGTAATCTTTGCCGCAGGCGCCACATACCAGCTGGCGCGGCATCCCCTTCACGAACGACTGACCCTTCGAGGCCGGGCCACCACTTTGCTGCGCTCGGGCGTTTGCACTCAACCGGCGAATCCACATGGACGCTAGGATCGCGAGGAACGCGTAAAACAGAAGCCGCGGCACCCCGCTTTAATTGCAGCGTGTCGGGGGCGGGTCAAGCCGTTCCAGCGCCGTCCCCTCGGAACGACGCTGGAAGGCTTGGAAACTAAACGGTCATCCGCCCTCGCCTCAGACGCCCGCCGACGGCGACGACTGCATCAGCGCCACCAGGCGCTTCGAAAACCGGGCCGGATCCGGGAGCGGGCTACCCTCGATCAAAAGCGCCTGATCGTAGAGGAGCTCGAGCCACTCGATGAGCCGTGGCGAGTCCGCCTGCTTGTCGAACTCTTCCTTCATCCGCAACACGAGCGGATGCGACGGGTTCAACTCGAGGATGCGCTTCTGCTCGGGCAAGTCCGATTGATGCTGGCGGAGCATCCGCTCGATGTGCGCCGGCAACCCACCGCGCGGGACTACCAAACACGCCGGCGAATCGGTCAACCGCTCCGAAGCGCGGACGTCGCTCACTTGCGACTCGAGCACCGTCTTCGCGCGCGCGAGCAGGCTTTCGATCGCCTTCGCAGCTTCGGTCTCGGCAGGTTTGTCGGCGTCGCTCGAATCAGCGTCATCGCTCTTCGCGCTCTCGCCCGTGCCTTCTTGCATCGCATCGACGAGCTGCTTGCCTTCGAACTCGCGCAGGCCTTCGATCGCCCACTGATCGATGCCGTGCGTCATGAACAACACTTCGTAGCCGCGCTTTTTCAGCGACTCGAGGTGCGGGCTCGCGCCGAGCAGAGAAGTGCTCTGCCCTTGGGCGTAGTAAATCTTCGCCTGCCCTTCCGGCATCCGCTTCACGTAGTCGCTCAGCGACGTCAGGCCGTTCGCAAGGCTCGACTCGTAGCGCAAGAGCGGCGCAATCTTGTCCGCGTACGTCGCGTCGAAGTGCAAGCCCTCCTTGAGCACAGTGCCGAACTTCGCCCAGAAGTCGAGATACTCCTCCGGCTTGTCCGCCTGAAGCTTGTTCAGCAAGTCGAGCACACGCCGGATCACCTGCTTCTTGATCGTGCGCACCGTCGCCGAGTCCTGCAGGAGCTCGCGCGAGACGTTCAGCGGCAAGTCGTCCGAGTCGATCACGCCGCGCACGAAGCGAAGCCAACGCGGCATCAGCTCCTCGCAGTTGTCCATGATGAACACGCGCCGCACGTACAAGCGCACGCCGTGCTTCCACTCCGGATTGCCGAGATCGAACGGCGGCCGCTTCGGCACGTACAAGAGCCCGGAGAACATCTGCGTGCCTTCGACGTGGAAGTGCAAGCGCGCGAGCGGCGGCTCCCAGTCGTGCGTCAGATGTTTGTAGAACTCGTTGTACTGCTCGTCGGTGACGTCTTTTTCGGAGCGCATCCAGAGCGCGCTCGCTTTGTTCACCGCTTCGTACTTGAAGGTCTCGGGAGCGTCCTTGTCGGTGCCCTCTTTGCGCTTCACGAGCAGCTCGATCGGCTGCGCCACGAAGTCGGAATAACGTTCGACCAGCTCGCGCAAGCGCCACTCGCGCGAAAACTCTTCGTGCTCCGGCTTCAGATGCAGCACGACGGACGTCCCGATCTCCTCGCGATCCGCCGGCTCGATCGTGAACGAGTCCTTACCATCCGAGCTCCACTTCAACGCCTTGTCGGTACCGGCGGGGCGGCTGACCACTTCGATGCGGTCGGCGACGAGATAGCCGCTGTAGAAGCCCACGCCGAACTGACCGATCAGCTTCAAGTCCGAAGCCTGGTCGGCTTTGCGCAAACGCTCGACGAGCTCTTTGCTCCCCGACCGCGCGACCGTGCCGAGGTCCTTGCGCAGCGACTCTTCCGACATGCCGATGCCGTTGTCCGCGATCGTCAACGTCTTCGCTTGTTCATCCGGGATCAAGCGAATGCGCGGCGTGTGACCGGCCGGTGCGAGCTCGTGATTGCTCAACGCTTCGAAGCGCAACTTGTCGAGCGCGTCGGCGGCGTTCGAGATGAGCTCGCGAAGAAAAACTTCCTTGTTGCTGTAGAGCGAGTTGATGACGAGGCTCAGCACTTGGCTGACTTCGGCCTCGAATCGATGAGTGTGTGCGCTCGATGGATCTGCCATGGTGCGTAGGTCTCCAGGTGCCCGCGCAGGGCGCGACCAAGATGTCCATGCACGGGAAACTGTCAAGCGAACGCCCACCCGCGCGCACACGGTCCCGAGCACGAGGCACCCACAGCCACCCACGCAGCCAATCTATCGCAGACGCGTATACTGATCTGTCTGGATGGACGCCCACGACCGGATGTTCGGCGAGATCGCCGTGCGGCTCGAGCTCCTCACGCGTGAACAACTAGGCGCATGCAGGAAAGCCCAAGCCGATAGCGCAGGAAAGCGCAGTCTGCCCGAGCTCGCGCTGTCGCTCGGGATGTTGTCCGATGCCGAGATCCAGCTCGTATCCGACCAGCAGCGAAAAGTCCTCGATCGCCGGCGTGAGGCCCGCGATTCCGCATCGATGCCGCCGGAGCGCCCGACCAAACCTCCAACCCGAGGCCGCACGATTACCGCTTCGGGGACCGGTGGCGCAATCGTGGCCTCGGCGCAGGCGGTGGCCGCAGCCCGGGACAGCCAACCGGGCGTGCGCCCCGAGAGCCGCACGCGCGTCTCAGCCCCACCGCCAATTCCCGCCCAGGCGAGGCCCGCGTCCTCAGCGCCGGCGCCGCTAGGCACGGCTGCAGCCAGGCGCGGCGACGACGACACGAGCGCGCGACTCGAGCGAGAGCCGACCGTGCCGCGCGTTCCGCACGAGCCGCGCAGCTTGATCGGCATGGGCTTGATCGTACCGGACCTCGAGCACACGCCGCTCGATCCGTTCGCGGAGTCGGAGGCTCGGGCACTGCGTGCAGATTCACTGCCGCCGAGCGCGCCACCGACGCGCGACGAGCGGACGGGTAAGCGAACCGAAGTGCCTCCATCGCGTGCACGTAGGCTCGCGAACCATCCGCCTGCGAATTCGAACCTCGAAGTCCCGAAGCCGAGCCTGGGACGCGGCTTGGGTGGCGCATTGCTGAACGGAAGCGCACAGCTGCAGCGCTCGCCCGGCGAATCGCTCCGCAGTCTCGCACCCCCTGAAGGATCGCTACGCCCGGCGGCGGATCGAGGCTGGCGCAACCCGACTCGCCCGCCTCCACCGAGCCAAGCTGCAGCGCGGCCCGAGCCCCTCGAGGTTCCCGGGTTGAGCACGCGTGCAGGCTCGCTCGCGTGGACACCTTCGCCTGCACCGAATTCCTCGATGCGGCCGATCGCGAACGAATCTGCGACGGCGTCCGCTCCGCAGCCGACAGCGGCCACGTTTCCGTCGGACAGCCGGTATCTCGATCAACTTCTCGCGCTCGCGGTCGAAACCGGCGCGAGCGATCTGCACGCCCACAGCGGTTCACCGGTTCTCGCGCGCGTCGATGGCGCGCTCTGGCCACTCACGGCGGATGCGCCGCTGACGCCGCCCGCAGCCGAACAAGTGATCGCCGAGATCATGACCGACGCGCAGTGGGACGAGTTGCAGCTCGGCGGCGAGGTGCGCTTTTCGTACGAGCTATCGGGTGTCGGAAGGTTTCGCGCGCACGCCTATCGCCAAGCGCATGGGCTCGACATCGTGTTTCGCGCGTTGCCGGAGCACATCGCCGATCCCAAGGACTTGTCGCTGCCCGCGCGCATGTTGTTCCACGTGCTCGAAGCGCGCTCGGGGTTGTTCATCGTGAGTGGCCCGCCCGGCTCGGGCAAGACCACGACGCTCGCGACGCTCACACACGCGCTCGCGAACGAGCACAACTTGTACGTCGCAACGGCAGAGTCGCCGATCGAGATCGTGCACGGACCGGGACTCGGCTTGATCGAGCAACGCGAGGTCCCGCTGCATGCGCACAACTTCTCGGAGTGCATCGAGCAAGCGGTGAGCCTCGGCGCAGACGTGATCGCCGTCTCGGAGCTGAGCACGCCGTCGGCGATCATGTCCGCGCTTCAAGCTGCGCTGTCCGGTTGCGCGGTGATCGCGGTGATTCAAGCCGAGAGTCCGTGGGCTGCGCTCGCTCAACTGCTCTCGCACTTCAGCGGGACAGAACGCTTGCACGCACGCGCCAAGCTCTCGATCGCACTCAAGGCCGTCTACACGCAGCACTTGATGCCGCGTTCGAGCGCACGCGGGCGGATCCCGGCGGTCGAGATGCTGGTCGGTACGCCGCAGGTGGCACAGCTGATCGCAGACGAACAGCTCGAAGGCATCGAAGCACTGATGGGCTCGCAGGTGCCGGGCATGCAAACGCTGGAACTAGCGCTGCACGAGCTCGCACGTGCGCGAATCATCACGCCTGAAGTCGCACAGCGAGCGGCGCGCCGCGAGCGGGCGGAGGCGAGCGGCACATGACGAAGCTGGCACAATTCGTGTCGAAGCTCGACACCGTCGGCGCGAGCGAGCTGCTCTTGGGTCCGGGTCGCCCGCCTTTGTATCGCAGCTCGAATGGTCTGCTCCCGTTGCCGGGCGAAGGCGCGGTCGCGGGCGGCGAGCTGCAGACCTTGGTCGAAGGCTGGTTCGGACCGGATCGCTGGGCTCACTTACACTCGCGGCGCGCGATCTCGTGCGTCCTCGGTTTTCCGTCGCATCCACGGCTGCGCGTCCGTTGCACCCTCGCGAGGCTCGGGCCGACGTTGCAGATCCGAGTGCTGGACGCGCCGCTCGAGCTCGCAGAGCTGCAGCTGCCAGCCGCACTGGCCGGACTCGCCGATTTGACGAGCGGGCTCGTGATCGTCACCGGCCCGGCAGGCAGCGGCAAATCGAATGCGGTCGCGAGTCTCGTGCAAGTGATCGCGGAGCGCCGACGGCGCCACATCGTCACGCTCGAAAACCCGGTCGAGCTGTTGCATCACAGTCGGATCTCGAGCGTGTCTCAGCGCGAGCTCGGCGCGCATTGCTCGTCGTATTCGATCGGCGTGCGAAGTGCGCTGCAAGCCAACGCGGACGTGATCGTGCTCGGGAAGCCGAGCGACGACGAGTTGTGTGAATCTGCGCTGCGTGCGGCCCACAGCGCGCTCGTGCTCGCGGAGATTCCGGGTCGGGGTTGCGTGCTGGTGCTCGAGCGGCTCCTCGCGGCATCGGCCGCGATCTCGGATAGCGCGAGTTTTGCGGATGCGTTTGCGGCCATCATCGCGCTCGAGTTGATTCCGAAGCGAGGCGGAGGTCGCGTGCCGGCCTGCGAGATCATCACGCACAGCCAAACGCTGGGTGTGGTGTTGCGCGACGGGAGACCGGGCGGAATCACGAAGCTGCCGGAACCAGCCTTCGGCCCCGGCAGTCAGACGTTGGAAACATCGAAGCTCGAGCTGCAGCGTCAGGGTCTAATCGACGCGCCCGCCTGAGCTTACTTCGACAAACCGTCCGGCACCGCGTCTGCTGCAATGCCCATCACGTGGTAGCCCTTGTCCACGTAGATCGTGGTTCCGGTGATGCCTGCGCCGAGCGGACTGCACAGAAAGGCTGCCGTCGCACCGACGTCGGCCGGCACGATCGACTCCGGCAATGGTGAGTTTCGCTCGGTGTACTGGATCATCTTTTCGATGAAGCCGATCGCACTCGCCGCACGCGATGCCCACGCGCCGGCCGAAATCGAGTTCACGCGCGCGCCGTACAGGCGGCCTGCTTCGTACGAGAGTGTTCGCGTATCCGACTCGAGCGCCGCCTTCGCCGACGACATGCCACCGCCGTAGCCCGGAATCACGCGCTCGGACGCCATGAAGCTGAGGTTCAAGAACGCGCCCTTGGGGCGGAGCAGCGGCCCGAAGCTCCGTACCATCGACACGAACGAATAACTGCTCGCCGACATCGCAGCGAGGTAACCCGCGCGACTCGTCTGGATCAGCGGCTTCTTGACCTCGGGGCCGTTCGCCAAGCTGTGAATGACGATGTCGAGCGGCTTCTCGCCGAACTGCTTCACGAACAGATCCGCAGTGCCCTGAATCGAATACTCCGGATGCTCTTTGTAACGACGGTTTTCACGCGTCTCGGTGGGGACGTCCGCCATCGTGTCGAACTCGGCATCGAACGGGTAGATGTGCTCGAACTTCAGCTCGCTGCCGTCTGGGAACTCGAGCGACTTCTTGATCTTTCCGAGCTGAATCAGCTTCGTGAAGATGCCGTACGTGGGCGGCCAGGTACCGACCGACACGCTCGCCCCTGCCTGCGCCAAGTGCTTTGCAATCGCGAACCCAAAGCCTCCGTCGTCCGAGACTCCTGCCACGAACGCGCGCTTCCCGCTCAAGTCGATGTTCAACATGGGCGCGAGCAAACCACGGAAATCGGGACAGCAGAAGCCACAAAACAGGCCGAATGCACGACTAAAATGGGGTCACGCGGGCACGGCCGAGACAGGCCTGCGCGTGCTTTGCGCAATGATCGCAACCATGGCTGCGCAGATGAGCAAGCTAGCCGCGAGCCACGACACCGGAACTTCGCGTCCAGTTCCGTAGCCCACGTCGAGCACCGCACTGTGGATGCTGAACACCGCGAGCGAGTTGTTCGCCACGTGCGCGAACATCGACACGAGCGTGCTGCTTCGATACGCGACCCAGGACAAAAACAAACCGAGCGGCAACACGCCCACGATGTGGACCGGGTCCACGTGAAAGGCGGCGAACGCAACACCGGTGATCATCGCAGCGAGAAACGTTCGGCCGAGCGCGCCTTGCAGCACGCCGCGAAACAGCAGCTCCTCCGCGACCCCGGGCACGAGTGCGAACGTCGGCCACAGCGCGATCAGGGGCAGATGCGACGCGAGCTCATGGAGAGTCGGCACGACCCCGAGGGTCCAGCTCGGAAAATGCCTCGTGAGCTCAGTCATCAGCCGATCGCCGAGCGGTCCGAGCATCACCGTACCCACCGCAGCAGCCAGAAATACCTGCGGGCGATCCGGCTCGAGATTCAAGCTCTCGCGCAGCGCCATGCTCGCCATCAGAGGTGTGACGAGCGACACCAAGATCAGCGCAAACTCCGAAGCGAGCATCGGTGGAATGACGTGCGCGACGTCGACTCCGCCGCCGCGAGCGGCAGGATGCAAGACCGCATCCGCGATGTTACCGGCGAGTGCGCCGAAGAGTTGCGCCAGCAAAAAGGCCGCGAACACGGCTGCGAGCCCATAATGCAGCGGCAGCCGTGTCTTCGCGCGCGGCCAACTCGGCGCCGACTCGATCGGAGTCGACACTCGTCAGGTAATCTGCTCGGCCAGGTAGCGCTCTTTGCCGAGCTCCTTGACCAGGTGCAGCTGTGACTCGAGCCAGTCGACCGAGTGCTCCTCGCCCTTGAGGATGCCTTCGAGCAGCTCGCGCGTGCCGTTGTCGCCCTTCGAGACACAGAGCGCGATCGCTTTGTTCAAACGATCCACCGCCGCGACTTCGAGCGCCAGATCGAGCTCGTGCTGCTCGACCGCGTCTTCGCCGACCTTCACGGGGTTCAGCTTCATCATGTTTGGTATGCCGTCGAGGTACAGGATGCGGTCCATGATGGCCTCCGCGTCCTTCATCTCTTCGATCGACTCTTCTCGCTTCTTCTTCTCGAGGCGCACGTAGCCCCAATGACCGCACATCTTCGAGTGCAAGAAGTACTGATTGATTGCCGCAAGTTCGGCCGCCAACACGTCCGCCAACGCGTCGAGCACCTGAGGATCGCCCTTCATGATGTCTCCAGGTTCGAAAACCGGGAGCCTACCATGTGCGGCTGAACCTGCTGTGTTCCAAACGAGTTCGCGCAAACGGCCTGTGCCAGACCGCGTCAGGCCGCTGTGATCAGTATCGGGAGCCGAATACCCTTTTTCTCGCGCTCCTCGCACAAGATCTCGGTGACGGCCGGAACGCAGCCGCCACAGCAGGCACCAGCGCCGCACGCTTCCGCGATTGCCTCTTCAGTCCCAGCACCCTGGCGGACCGCCGCTCGAATCGCGCGGTCACTCACACGCTGACAATGACAGACGATCATTTCCCGGCTGCACCCTTGGGCGATTGCGACACCCACTCCGAAGTGTAACGGGACGATGTTGAAAATCAATGTCAACTTCAACAAGTACCCACATCAACTTTCATACACCGCGTTAATCCATTGGAATTATTGACAAAAACACGCAGATGGAGGAACTGGAATCGCTGGCGAGTGCGCGTTCAGAACACCTGAACGGGTGTGATCCCCAGCTTGACCTCTCACCCGCGGGGTCGGCCCCAAAGGGGCTTTGTCACGACGGCCCAAACGGCGACGTTCGCGCGGCAACAGGCTAAAAGACGCCCATGAATCAGCGCATGGCAACCGTGTACGGCGATTCTCTGCGCGACCCTGAGCGCTTTTGGCGCAACGCCGCCGAAGCGATCGACTGGTACGTCCCACCGACAGATAACGTGCTCGACGAGTCGGCCGCGCCCTTCTATCGCTGGTTCCGCGGCGCTCAGCTGAACACTTGTCACAACGCGCTCGACCGGCACGTCGCGCAAGGTCGCGGCGAACAACTCGCGCTGATCTATGACAGCCCGGTCAGCAACACGATCCTGCGGCTCACCTATCGCGAGCTGCTCGATCGCACGGCCCGTTGCGCCGGCGCACTCGCCGCACTCGGAGTCACGAAAGGCGATCGCGTCGTCTTGTACATGCCGATGATCCCCGAGGCCGTGGTCGCGATGCTCGCGTGCGCGCGACTCGGCGCGATCCACTCGGTGGTGTTCGGCGGCTTTGCCGCGGCCGAGCTCGCGACGCGCATCGACGACGCCAAGCCTGTTCTGATCGTCTCAGCCAGCTGCGGCCTCGAAGGCGCACGCGTGCTCGCGTACAAGCCGCTGCTCGATAGCGCGCTCGACCTCGCGAAGCACCGGCCGGCCCACGTGTTGATCAAGCAGCGCCCGCAGGCGCAAGCGGATCTGAAGGCCGGCCGCGACGTCGACTGGGACGACGCGGTATCGAAAGCGGAGCCTGCGCCGTGCGTACCGGTCGATGCGACCGATCCGCTCTACATCCTCTACACCTCCGGAACGACGGGTCAGCCTAAAGGCGTGGTTCGCGACAATGGTGGGCACGCGGTCGCGCTGCACTGGTCGATGTCGAACGTGTACGGCGCAAAGCCGGGCGAAGTGTTTTGGGCTGCGTCCGACGTCGGTTGGGTCGTCGGGCATAGCTACATCGTCTACGCGCCATTGCTGCACGGGAACACGACCGTGCTCTACGAGGGCAAGCCGGTCGGCACTCCGGATGCTGGCGCGTTTTGGCGCGTCGTCTCGGAGCACGGCGTGCGCACACTCTTCACCGCCCCGACCGCGTTTCGCGCGATCAAGAAAGAGGATCCCGACGGCAAGCTGCTGAAGAAGTACGACTTGAAGTGCTTGCGCGCGCTCTTTCTAGCGGGCGAGCGCACCGACCCGGCGACGCTCGCGTGGGCGCAAGCCCAGCTTGGCGTGCCGGTGATCGATCACTGGTGGCAGACCGAGACAGGCTGGGCGATCGCCGCCAACTGCCTCGGCATCGAACAGCTTCCGACCAAGCCGGGCTCGCCGACGCGCGCGGTGCCCGGTTGGGACGTCCGAGTGCTCGATGAGCAAGGCCAAGAGCTCGGACCGGAGCTCTCTGGTTCGCTCGTGGCTAAGCTGCCGCTGCCGCCAGGAGCTGCACCCACGTTGTGGAACGCCGACCAGCGTTACTTCGATGCGTACCTGAGCGAGTACCCCGGCTACTACAAGACGGCCGACGCAGGGTTCTTGGACGTCGATGGGTACGTATTCGTGATGGCGCGCACCGACGACATCATCAACGTAGCGGGTCACCGGTTGTCGACGGGCGCGATGGAAGAGGTGTTGGCGAGCCATCCCGACGTGGCCGAGTGCGCGGTCATCGGTGTGGCCGACGAGCTCAAGGGTGAAGTGCCACTCGGGTTGCTCGTGTTGCGCGACGGCGCGCGGCTGTCGCCGAGCGAAATCACGCGCGATGTGGTGGCGCGAGTCCGCGATCAGATCGGGCCGGTGGCTGCGTTCAAGCAAGCGCTGGTCGTCCCGCGTTTGCCAAAAACGCGATCCGGAAAGATCTTGCGCGGAACGATGAAAAAGATCGCGGACGGCCAGACATACACGATGCCGGCGACGATCGACGATCCGGCCGTGCTCGACGACATCCAGCGCGCGCTGTCTGCCCGCGAGCGCTGACTCGGCTCAGGGCCCGCGGAGCACTAGGACTCGGGATCTTCGCTGGTTTTGCCTGCGCCGGCCGCTGTGGGCTGCGCGCGCCAACCGGAACAGACGCGCACTGGAAGCCGCGGGTACTTCGGGAAGCGGGGATCGCTGACGTGCAGCTGACACAGGTAAAAGCTGGAACCCCGGGCGGACGACAGAACACGGCGGTGTTCGCAGGTACTGCACAGCCCTGGGTCGAGGTTCGACACGCTAACACCCCTGCGCCACGTCGCCCGCGGATCGGGACGCCGCGTCCGCCGCCATCGGCGGCGCGGCCGTCCCTGGCCGGATGTGACGTTGCTCACTCCTGTGGCAAGACACGCGAACGAAAACCAGCAGACTCACTTGCGACGCAGGATCAGATTCAGGATCACCGTCAAGACCACGCTCACCACGAGGCTGGTCACGATGGGAAAGGAGATGGTCGTGTTTTTGCGCTTCCACAAAATATCGCCGGGAAGTTTGCCGAGACCGAGCCGTTCTCCCAACATGAGCACCGCGCCGGCGCCGGCGATCACGAGGCCGGCAATAATCAACATGCGACCTACCTGGCTCATCCCGGCGTTCTAGCCCTCTCAGCTGTCGACTTCCAGTCGGCGCATTGCCCTCTCACTCAGCGCGTCTACACTTGCCTGCCATGGTTGACCCCGACCAAAACCCGCGAATCAAGATGCGGATCCACAAGGACGACGACTGGCGCGTCGACGGGATCCTGCGCCTGATCGAGGAAGCTCGAAAGCAAGGGCCGCTCGGGGCAGTCCTGAAGACGATGTGCGAGCAGGTCGCGGTGATCGCGCATGCCGACATCGTGAGCGTGTACGTGCGGGAGCCGAGCAAAGAAGGCGACATCCTCGTGATGCGCGCGAACGTGGGCTTTCCGGCCTCTGCGGTCGGGCACGTTCAGTTGCGGCTCGGCGAAGGCATCACCGGCACCGCTGCCGAAGTGATGCGGCCGATCTCGGCATCGGTTGCGGCCGAAGATCGTCACTACAAGTACATCCCGGAGCTGGGCGAAGAAAAGTACCCGAGCTTCCTCGCGATCCCGCTGCTCGTGCGCGGGGCGGCGGCGGGCGTGTTGGTGTTGCAGCGGAGTGAGGCGAATGCGTTCGCGCAAGCGGAGGTCGCGCTGGCGACCGCGCTCGCCACGACGTTCGGTCACGCGCTCGAGGCAGCGCGCACCAAAGAGACGACGGAGTTTGCGCCGCGGTCGGCGCGGCTCGTTGGTATGGCGCAGGTTCCGGGTGTTGCGCTCGGGCGTGCGGTGATGCTCGGAACGTTGGAAGCGGTGCGAGAGCAGGCTTCGGCGATCGCGGATCCTGCGGTCGCCGCGCAGCACGGGTTCGAGGACATCGCGGGGATGATTCGTCGCGGGCTCAAGAAGCTCGAGCCGAAGCTGCCCGACGACAAGCTGCGCCGGCTGCGTTCGCACACGTTGATGCTCGACGATCAGCGGTTGCGCGATACGATGCAGGAGCAATGCGGTCGGCTCGGGTTGGTGCCGGGTTTGAAGCGCGTCGCGCGCGAGTACGCGGTCGCGACCTACGTGACGGGCGAGGCCGATCCTCTGCTCGAAGAGCGTGCGACCGAGGTCGAGAGCTTGTGTTTGTTGGTCGCTGCGGCGGCTTGCGAGTTTTTGTTGCCGGGCGCTGGGTCGGTCTTGATCGTCGCGGAGCGGCTGACTGCGGTCGTGGCGCTGGTTGTGAGCAGCTTGAATGCGGTCGCGATCGCTTCGGCTGGGCGCCTCGAGCCCGATTCGCTCGGTGTGTGTGTCGCTCGTGCGGCGAACATTCCGGTGCTGTGTGACGTCTCCGGCTTGTTCGCGTGGGTGCGGCCGGACGATTCGGTCTTGGTCGATTCGGATAATGGCATTCTGCGTGTGAATCCTTCCGCCACGCAGATCGCGCGCTATCGCCACACCAAGCCGCCGGCGGGCGGTTGATTCAGCGCTTGGTGTAGACCGTCGTCGCCTCGAGCGCGTAGCCCGTCGCGAGTTGGAGCGGCGGAAGGCGTTCGCACACGTCGTAGTTACGTTGCAGCGCTTCGCTGAGCTCGGGGAACATCGAGGAGATCGCGATGCTGGTCGGTGCGTTCGGCGCCGTGAGCCCGTCGAGTAGCGCTTGCGTCGCTGCCGCTGTCAGCTTCGGGTCATCGCTCAGCCGGATGTCCGACAGTGCCATCGTGTGCAGCGTCGGGCGGCCGGTCAGCAGCGCGTGATCGAGCGCGACGGCGTGCGCGAGGTCGCCGTTCGCGCAGCGCGTCAGCGCAGCTTTTAGCGACTCGAACTGCGCGGTCGTTCGCGCCGCCGGTGCATGTGCCGCGGGTAGTTGCACCAGTAGAAGTGGTTGAAACGCTAGCGCGATGCAAACGAGCACCCGCAAGGCTTTGCCCGGCGCCGCCGCCCGCAACGCCGGAATGGCCGTGGCGGCGGCGAGCACGAGCACTGCAAAGCCCGGCATTCGCACGTTGTCGTCGCCTCCGGGATGCGCGCGGCCGAGTGCGCTCGCTGCGAGCCCGGCGACCACGAGCCCGTAGCCGAGGGCGCTCGATCCACCGCCGAGCCGCTCCGCCCAATCGAGCCGCCGTATCGAAGCAACGACGACGAACAACGCCAGCACCGGCAAGTACACGGCGACATCGACTCCGACGTAGCTCAACAGCAAGTGCGGGACGATGCCGTGACCGGCAGGTACCGAGCCCGTGTACTTCAAGTAGTAGCCGTTACTTCCGGCTTGGAGTGCGGCCGTGCCGGCGAGCAATGCGCCCACCGACGCCATCAGCTGCCGCCGGACGGGTTGTCCCTCCGAGATCAGAAGTCCCGCGCCTGCGGCTACTAGAAACAGCAGGCCGTGCTGCTTGGCGAAGCAGCTGAGGACGAGCCAGATCAAACCCGTCGCTGTCGAGCGAGCGGACAATCGCTCGATGCCGAGTAACACGAGCAACATGAAGATGCTGTCGACGCGGACTAGGTCGCCGAACGCGCCGGTGTATCCAAAGCCGAGTGCGTAGATGCCTGCGGCCCAGCCGCCGATGGCTGCCGAGCTCGTCGTTCGGCGCACCGTCGCGAACATGCATGCGAGCGAGCCGGCGAGCGCGAGCACCGAGACGAGTCTTCCGACCCACAGACTCGGTCCGAAGAGCCACGCGCCAAGCGCGACTGGGACGTATGCGAGTGGCGGATACACGAATGGAATGAATTCGGCGCTCGGCGCCGCGTAGATCGGCTGGCCGTGGAGCAGCCGGAGTGCGTGCTGGAGCGAAGCTCCTTCCATCCATTCGAGTGGCCAGGGACTCGCGATGCGCAAGCCGATGGTCGTAGCGAGCACGGCGATGCCGAGCGCGAGCGTGATGAACGAGATGATTCGAACCGAAGCAGATAGCGGCATGCGTGACGCACCCGTGGAGCGGGCGCGAAGCCCTAGCATACCGTGAGGCCTCGAACACATAGCGATCGAGTGAGCAACTCGGTGGGCACAGCACGTTGCTCGCGCAGACCTAGCCGGTTCCGTGCGGCGGCGTTCACGAGACGACTGCGGGAGTGCCTGCGTAACTCAATGGCCAGGCTCGCGCGCGAGTGTGAGTGCCGAAGGGACTTCATACCAATCGGTGGCCGTGATGGCCGTCGTGGGCTCCTAAGGGGCGAGCTTACATCTGCGCGCGATGCGGACGTCGCGACGCCTGATTGGGAAGTGCCGTGGGCCGATGCTTCCTCCGAGGACTTCATGCGAATCGGTGGCCGTGATGGCGTGCTGGCTGACAGGGGAAGAGCTTGCGTCTGCGTACGACGCGGACGTCGCGACGCCTGATCGGGAATTGCCGTGGGCCGTTGTTTCCTCCCAGGACTTCATCCCAATCGGTGGCCGTGATGGCCGTCGTCGGCTGCTAAAGGGCGAGCTTGCGTCTGCGTACGATGCGGACCTTGCGACGCCTGATTGGGAATTGCCGTGGGCCGTTGTTTCCTCCGAGGACTTCATCCCAATCGGTGGCCGTGATGGCCGTCGTGGGCTCCGAAGGGGCGAGCTTGCGTCTGCGCGCGATGCGGACGTCGCGACGCCTGATTGGGAATCGCCGTGGGCCAAACTTTGCGCGCAGTAGCGTGGTTGCACGCCGAACGGTTGCGGGCGCGTTTGGACCATGGAGCTCGATGACAACTCAGCAGCCGCGCTTCGCTCACTCGGCCTCGCCGTGCGCGGAGGTTGAAGCGGGCAGTGGAACTCGGCGCGGTGTGCGTTGACCGTCGAATGCGGGCCCCTCTGATCAGCAGGTTCGCCTAGGGCGCGCGCGCGCGATCGATCAAATCGTTGCGCTCCGATCTCGATTTGCGAGGATCCTTCAAGTCTGGACCAGATGGATCCGTACTCGGCAGAACAAACGAACCCGGTCTGGAACTGAAGGATCCCCTCATATCGGTGCGAAGTTGACGGCATTTCGATGGATTGGCTCGCGCGTTGTTTCGAGTGCGGTGAGCAGCAAGGACCAGTCGAGTGGAGCACCGGCGCGTACCGCTCGGCAGCCCAAGAAGAAGAAAGACAACACCCGGCGTGTGCGCACCGTGTTTGCTTGAAACTGGCGTGCGTGTGGACTGGCCGCAACGGCGCGGCCAACGATGGTCACAGCGACTTCAGCAAGCGAAGCGAGCAACAGAATCACCTCCAGCCGGGCGCACGATCGCGTGATGGCCGAACGCAGGCTCCAGCCGTTGCGAAAACTCTTGCGATCTCGAAACGATTGCTCGATTTGCATGCGCAATCCATAAGTCTGCACGACGAACTTCGCGTTGCTTCGTAGCGATGTCGCGAGCAGCCATGGCTCACGCGCAGCTTTGGAGGCGTCACGCGCGGTCTTACTTCGACTAGGCGTCCCGCGGCGTGTCCGTCGTGAGCGCCCTTTGGGAATCGGTCGCTTCGACAACACGAGCCGATGGATTCGAGGTTTGTTGAAAGGCAGCAGTGCCCATCCGAGATCTTTGATTCGACTGCTTGCTCGACGATACAGCCCTCGCAATTTATACCAACGACCATCGACCGCGGCGTGGGTACTTCCTCGAACGCGGCCGATGTAGTTCCAGCCGTGCCACACGACGTCCTCGAACCAATTGGAGTGAAAGCCCGAATCGGTCACGAAGACGGGAGTGCTGCCCGGAGGTAGAATGCTCGCGAGCTCCATCAGCAACGCTCTATGCGCCGCCCTGTTGCCCTGAAGCTTTTTCAGAAACACCCGTGAATATAAAGGTAGAGCCCGCCCGTCGGCGCAGAGCTTGGCACTGAGCTCGAAGTGATGCGGACCGACTCCGGTCCAATCGACTGCGATCACGGGACAGCAAGTCTTTCGCAGCAGCCAAGCAGCCAGAGCTCTGTAGAACAGTGGTATCTCGCCATGGAGTAGGCGATTGCCCAGCAGTCGATCGATCGCCTTGATGCGATGCTTGTCGGTCGTTGCTGCAGGCAACGCTCGGCCCAGCGCCGTCAGACAAAGCTTGCCACCGATGATCACTGCGAGCACGGCTCTCCAAACTGCTGCCTTCCTGCGGCGGTGGACACTCTGGAGATTCACCTCCAGCAGACCCTGTAGTATCTCGACGTAGCGCACAGGTTCTTCTCCCTCGTTTGGTTGGCACCACGAAGAAGATCAGAGTCTGTGCGCGCTGATAACCCTCGATCGCTAAAGGATCGAAATCGTTGGCAATCGCCCCAAGATTCGCGGGGATACCTCAGGTCTGGAACGTGTTGAAATGTTCGGCGGCTTACTTGTGCCGCTGACGGCTGCGCGCTGGGCGCGGGTGACGCGGGCGGCGTGACGCGGGTGGCGCGGGTGGGTCGTTGTCATGCTCGGCGTCGCATGCGGGGAGCGTCAGGTCTGGAACGTGTTGAAATGTTCGGCGGCTTACTTGTGCCGCTGACGGCTGCGGAGCTACTTCGCTTGTTGACTGTTGATCATCGGACGGGCCGATGCGTAGTTGCGTTGTTGTGATCGATTGTCGATTTTTTTGCGATTGCACCTGATCGCGCTTGACAGGTTTTGGATGTCCTCTCGCACGCCGCCGCAGCCCTCAGCAGCAAGACGCTGTTGCTCGCTCGAGATGGGTGTCTTTGCCGCGCTCTTGGTTTTTTTGACGCACAAGCCAACCCGCGCGTGCTCGCGGCACACGGCGCAACGTCGGAGCTTGAAAACACCCGTGTTATAGCTGTTTTGTTGATTGGGGGTGTTTCATGGAAGAACTCGAGATTGTTAAACGACTGACTAACGATGAACTGGTTGTGCGCGTGCGTCATTGCGTTCGTGAAGACCGACGCGTGAGCGCTCAACTGCTCGCGCACCTGGGTGAAATCGAAGCGCGAGGACTGCATCGAGACCTCGGCTATGAATCGATGTTCGAGTACGCAGTTCGCGTGCTTCATATGTCGGACTCCGAAGCAGGGCTGCGACTTCACGCCGCACGCTTCGCTCGCAAGTTCCCCGCCTCG